>ERZ791729.754-NODE-754-length-13981-cov-3.883599_pt1 | contig 13981 bp, 7 predicted proteins | sample MGYA00510043_ERZ791729 | MGnify/ENA primary metagenome ERZ791729 (study PRJEB30046, sample SAMN00715149) | human gut metagenome | study: EMG produced TPA metagenomics assembly of the A metagenome-wide association study of gut microbiota in type 2... | reverse complement strand
GGATTTGTTGCCTTGGGTCGCGTCCCGGCTTGTCCAATTCCTGCATGATGTCTGTCAGGGTGGGAAGCCCCACTGTCGGGGTGACATACTTCTTGATATCAATCCGGCTGCGCAGTTCTTTGCTTTTTATCAGTTCGTCTACGGTGCAGTTCAGGTCTTTGGCTATCTGCTCCACTATGGGATAGCTTTCGGGATGCACGGCCGAGTTGTCCAGCGGATTCTTCGCTTGTGGGATACGCAGGAACCCTGCGCATTGCTCAAACGCTTTCGCTCCCATCCGGGGTACTTTCAATAACTCCTTGCGTGAACTGAAAGGCCCGTTCTCGGTGCGGTAATCCACAATGTTTTGAGCCAAGGCAGGACCTAGTCCCGATATATAAGTCAGCAGATGGCGGCTGGCGGTATTGAGGTTCACACCTACCAGGTTCACACAACTTTCCACTGTCTGGTCCAATGATTTCTTCAATAAAGTCTGGTCCACATCATGCTGGTATTGTCCCACTCCGATAGATTTGGCATCTATTTTCACCAGTTCGGCCAGCGGGTCCATCAACCGGCGGCCTATGGATACGGCTCCACGCACGGTCACGTCGTATTCAGGGAACTCGTCTCGGGCGGTTTTCGAGGCCGAGTAAATGGATGCTCCGTCCTCGCTTACTACAAATACTTGCAATTCACGGTCATAGCGTTGTGAAGTGATGAATTGTTCTGTCTCACGGCTGGCGGTGCCATTGCCTATGGCGATTGCCTCTATCTGATATTGTTCTACCAATTTCACGATGCTGCGGGCTGCCTGTGAGTATTCATTCTTGGGCGGATGCGGATAAATGGTTTCATTGTGCAGCAAAGAGCCTTGTGCGTCCAGACAGACTATTTTACATCCGGTACGGTAGCCGGGATCAACTCCCATGACCCGTTTCTGTCCCAAAGGAGGAGCCAGCAGAAGCTGTCTCAGGTTTCCGGCGAAGACGCGGATTGCCTCCTCGTCGGCTTTCTCCTTGCTCAAGGCTGAAAATTCGGTTTCGATGGAAGGCTTCAGAAGCCGCTTGTACGCATCACGCACTGCCTCGCCTACCTGGCGGCTGCATTCATTGTTGCCACGGACATACATTTGTTCCAGCCGTCCGGCGCACTCTTCGTCATCAGGACTTATACTTACTTTCAACAGGCCTTCCGACTCTCCCCGGCGGATAGCCAGCAGACGGTGGGAGGAACAGCGTTTCAAAGGTTCGCTGAAGTCGAAATAATCGCGGTATTTGGCGGCTTCTTCCTCTTTGCCTTTCACCACTTTGGAGGTGATGACAGCTTGTCGGGAAAATTGGTTGCGCAGTTGGTTGCGGGCGCGCTCGTCCTCGCTCACTTGTTCGGCTATGATGTCGCGCGCGCCTTTCAGCGCCTCCTCTTCGTCTTTCACATCTCCTTTCACAAAAGCGGGGAGACGGCTGTCCAGATGGTTTTCGCGTTGCAATAACAGTAAGGTGGCAAGCGGTTCCAGTCCTTTTTGCCGTGCCGCTTCGGCGCGGGTCTTACGTTTCGGCTTATAGGGCAGATATATGTCTTCCACTTCGGTGGCATCCCAACTCTGTTCAATGCGTTTGCGCAATTCTTCTGTCAGTTTGCCCTGTTCTTCTATGGTAGAAAGAATGGTTTCTTTTCGCTTGGCCAGTTCACACAACTTGTCATTTCTGTCTTTAATTTCGCCTATTTGTACTTCGTCCAGCCCTCCGGTTGCCTCTTTCCGGTATCGGCTTATGAAAGGGATGGTAGCTCCCCCGCCCAGTAGAGATAATGTATTGTCTACTTGATGTACGGAAACCTTCAGGGCTGCGGCAATCATTTTATTGAATAGTTCCATGTCTGTTGTTTTCTTTTGGGGGCAAAGGTATAAAAAAGGTATGGGTTTTTCCGTATAATTTGAGGTTGAAAACAGTGTATCTTATCCGTTCGCTCGGTATTCTCTTGATTTTGAAATGACTGCATCGATCCAGGAAGTCATGGAAACATTGTGTTTATTGGATGACAACTTATCATGGGAAAAGAAAAATACAGGATAAATAATTATTTATGTAAAATCAGAATCACGATGAATGCAAAAGTACTTGTTTTGATATTTTTGTTAGGATTTGTTGTTGAATATCCTATATATTCTCAAGAACATAATGGTAGAACCTATACTATAAAAGGGGCTTATAACTTGGTCGAATTTATAGAAATGCTAAAAGAAAAGACCGGTTGTAAGATAACATTATGACCAACAGCAGAAAAGAGGTTTCTCCATGAGAAGATAGCCCATAATGGGTATAACTAATAATATTGTAAGAATTTGATGTACAATCGAATAAAAAGCGTAACTTTGTGGAAATATCAAAGAAGATTATGACTAAAAAAACAGATAAACAAGCAATTGATAACTTGGCAGATAATTTCAATGGTTATGCGGCACTGCTTCGTAAAATCAAGCAGCGGGTATTGGTTGCCCAACAACGAGCGATTTATGCCGCCAACGAAGAAATGCTCCGAATGTATTGGGATATTGGAGGTATGTTGCAGCAAAGTCAAGATGCAGATGGTTGGGGCAAGAAAACCTTGCAACGCTTGTCCGTGGACTTGAAGAACGATTATTCCGAAATAAAGGGTTTTTCTGTGCGCAACATGCAGTGTATGATACAGTTCTTCAACGAATACAATCAAGAACTTACGATGGTGAAAGGTGCTGATTCTTCAATTGCGCAATCAATGATTGCGCAATTAGGCGAATATAATTTTTCCTTTCCTATCAAACATCTAGGCTGGACGCATAACCTGATACTCTTACAACAAGTCAAGGATATTCGCGCACGGTATTGGTATATGGTGCAAAGTATTACATCGCATTGGAATACACGCTATCTGCAAGAAGCTATCAAACTTGATGACTATGGCAAGCATGGTGCGTTGGCAAACAATTTCACTGAAACCCTGCCTGTTCCCGAAGTAAACGATGTGAAATCAATGCTCAAAGACCCGTATATATTCGATATGCTGACCTTTACCGACCAATACAATGAGCGTGATGTAGAAATCGGTTTGGTGAAACATGTAGAGAAATTCCTTGTGGAAATGGGTGCAGGTTTTGCTTTCATGGGACGACAATACCATATTGAGGTGTCAGGAGATGATTACTATATTGACATATTGATGTACAATACCTTCCTACACCGCTATTTGGTGATAGAGTTGAAAGATACGGAGTTTATGCCGGAATATATCGGTAAGCTGAACTTCTATTGTTCTGCTGTGGATGACATCCTTTGCCGGGAGGGGGATAATCGAACCATAGGTTTGCTACTTTGTAAAAGCAAAGACCGTATCAAGGCTGAATATGCTTTGCGTGACATTCAGAAGCCAATAGGCATATCCGACTACGAATTAGGGCAAGCCTTGCCGAAAGATTTCCGTGGCAGTTTGCCTACGATTGAGGAAATAGAGAAAGAACTGGAATCTGATAGCCACTAAACACATCCGTTACATATCTGAACGGATATTCCGAACTTCAGGGAACACCGGGATTGCGCCCTATGACAAACTATAACCTGAATGGTACGTACATACTGAAACAGAAGTATATTTTCGGTCTGTTCTACACGCATACATCCGATTACTTTGCCCAAACACCTTATCAGGCAACAGGCCGACTGGCATTGATATACAAAAATACCAACTGGAATTATATGCGTATGATAGGTGCGAATGTCATTCTGCCGCTCAGCATGGGAAACTGGTATGATGCAAGACTCACGCTTGTAGGCATGCAGGCACGGCAAAAATGCGACCGTTTTTTTGATGTACCATTTGACCGCAAAAAATGGCTGTTTATCGGCACACTTGACAACAGCTTCAAAGTAGGCAAGAACCTATCCTTTGAATTGATAGGAAACATACAGACACCTTTCATTCAGGGAACGTTGGATCTCGCCAGTTCATTTAATCTCACAGCCGGAATGAAATGGAATTTTGCCAAAGACAGATGTTCGCTTACGGCACGTTGCAGTGATATATCCAACTCCAGTATGCCGGATATGAAGGTTCGCTTCAAGGAACAATATTTGGATATGGATAGCGGAGCCTATACCCGTACTGTATCTCTGAATTTCACATACCGTTTCGGTGGTTATAAAAAACAGAAAGTAAAAGGAGTGGATATATCACGATTTGGACATTAAAAAAATGAAAAACAAATAGTGCAACGTAATTTGTATTAGATGCTTACTGATAATGGTTTATGCTCTCAATAGTTTATTAATCAATAGTTTACTGGTGATAAGTCGGAAATATGGTCGTAGCCTTTAAGGGTATATTCTAAGTGGTGAATATTTACCCCTTTTAGTTATTATTAACTCATCTACGGTGTCAATACGAGCGATTTATTCTTTTTTTCGGTGCAATTCGTTTCCGATATTTCACTTCTATTTGGGCTCAATGTCTAAGCCAATACAAAGGTACAATATTTTATCCGATATTGTCTGTTACTTATTGTTTTTTGGAAATAATTTTATTGTAGATATTATTACCTCCACAAAGGCTCTTGTTCCCAATTACGAGGGAAGCCCAACAAGCGAGTTTTCACTGATGGATGGCTTATCAAGAGTTACTTGAAATCGGTAATGAATGTATTTTCAAGAACAATGGAGTTGAGCCAATACACAACACAGCATAATTGTGGATAAAGAGTTTGTTCTCGGAATGAGAAATCAGCAATCCATGTATTTGGCATACGTTCTGGCATCTTTGGTTTTACTGGAAAGACACGGTTGGACAGTCGTGAATGATGAGCACAACAATTACGAAGCACCGCAAGACACTCTAACCAGCTTCTCAAAAATTTGTGATGATTCAAACCGAACTCTCTTGCGACAGCATGTTTTGCCGTGGCATTTGAAAAATTGGAATAGAGCTTAGAGAGTGTTCCCATTGAGATAACCTCCAATGTTTTCCATACAGGAGGCAGCTCTGGTTCGTTGTATTTGCGGAAATGCTCAGTAATAAAATCATCGTGTGAGCGTTCCACCTCTTTACGGATAACAGCTAAATTGGTAGCAAAATGAGCCTCATTGGTGGCAAAGTTTTCGTCCATAAACCAAAATGCTCCAAATTCAAGAGCAAAGTGCTTGATTATTTTTGTGCGAACAGCAACTTCAATCGTTTGAATGGCAGTAAAGAGCAAAGCCCTAAGTTGCTTATCAAAGGAATACAGGTCGATAATATCTGCAAAACGACAACCTTCTCTAAATTGATGCGTAGTGTGGTCAGCTTCAAAATGTCGCCAATAACCAGCAAGACGAAAATAGCTTATGATGTCAAGGGCTTTAACAGCTCGCTCAACATCATCAATAAGCAAACCTCTTTCTTTGAGAATATCAATTTGTTGTTCCGTGGTTATGGAGCTATTTGTATCCCTCACCCCCATAAATAAAAATGTCCCGCTGGGTACGCTAATCTTACGGGAAGCGAGCGGGATTTATTGGTGCAAAGGTAATTAATTATTTCTAACCTACCAAACAATAAAGCAAATATCAAACAGATATTTTTATCTTACCGCTTCTTTTTCAAATGTTTTTCCGTAATTCTGTACTCGGATTTGGGTAACCATTTCCATGCATTTGAAAATAAAGAAGCGTTATGCTACTCTTGTAAGTGCGAAGCTTGAGAAACTAAACACAAAATCAACAAGAATAGGCATGGTAGTTCCCACGTTATAGCGTGGGCTGCTTTACCATATCTGTTGATTTAGGTTTTCTCAGGACCTGCACTTTAAAATGTGGTTATTGGCAGTGTCACATTTCTTTTTAGGAGAAAGTGTTACGACAAAAAGAAAAAAGTCAATAGATCTAGCAGCTTAATCCGGGGCAGCTAACGAAGTCGTGTCTAGATATGGATCGGCCTCAAAAGAACATTTAGTATCCTATTCTGGTGTTGACTCACAGTACATAAATGGGATTAAAATTTGGAATAAATAAATCGGGTGTCTTTCTGCAAAGAAAAAGAGTCGTTCCGATGCGTTTCCAGGGCTCACAAGGCTCAAGGCTCACTTATGCGGTATTTTAAACCTTGGTAGATGTGTAAGTGTTTGCTTTACAGTCTGTTTGGTGGGACAAAACGTGCGGGTTGAATATTATTCTTTGGTCTTTGGAAAGTTCAGGATTGTCTTGACTTTGTCTGTCGTTTTATAGAATTTGTGTTTGCTTTGACCAGGCTTGTTTTTTGCCGGGTTTTATTCATAATGGCCGGATCAATGGATATGGGGCACATTCGGATTTTTCACGATGCCTGGAATGACCAAGTGATGATGTCAATAGAAGTTTCTTTTATTTATACATTTTTCTTTCCGGTAAATGTCGGATGCGTTCGTGTATGTCTGGGGCTCATTATATTATTCATTTTATTTTTCAGAATATAGTCTTGTCCCCTTCTTTTTGTTGTAATTAATTAAAAATCAGCGCGTTATTAGGTTTCTTGAAGCTTGTTTTGGGCTTAAATACCGCCTAAGTGAGCCTTTGAGCCCTGAGCCTTGGAAAGCTTGGTGAAAAGACCTTGTCATTCCTTTCAAAAGACCTGTTCTTTGTATAAAAAGACCTTGACGTTTTTTTAAAAGAACCTTGTCTTTGACGCCAAACATCAGGACCTTTTTTTTAAATGTCTGGATCTTTTTCAAAAACAACAAGACCTTTTTTCAAAAGGAACGGGTACAAACGGACGGCCGGTCCGTCTCTTTTCCCAGATAGTGTAATAATTATGAAGAAACTGTTTATTTTACTTGTGTGCCTGTTGCCTGTGTTGGCACAAGCTCAAATGGAAACCTCTGTAGCCGGATTCATCCCTTTATCCGGTAGCGGAAGAATAGTATATAATTTCAATCCCGGATGGCGCTTTCATCGTGGAGACATAAAAGGCGCGGAAGCCGTACGTTTTGATGATACATCCTGGCAGGTAGTGTCTGTTCCGCATACTGTGGAACTGATGCCTGCCGAGGCAAGCGGTTGCCGTAACTATCAGGGTGTGGCATGGTACCGGAAACATTTTGTGATTCCTCAAGATATGAAAGGAAAAGAGGTGTCGCTTCATTTTGAGGGAGCTATGGGAAAACAGGTGATTTATTTAAATGGCAAGAGGGTGCAAGAGCACTTGGGAGGATACCTTCCTTTCACTGTGCAACTGACGGAACAGGGGGTACAGCCCGGAGACAGTTGCTTGCTGGCAGTGATGACGGATAATAGTGATGATAAGAATTTTCCTCCGGGAAAACGTCAATATACCTTGGATTTCGCTTATCATGGAGGAATTTACCGGGATGTGTGGATGATAGGAAAATCAAGTGTAGCTATTACAGATGCCTTGGAGGCCGATAAGGTGGCCGGAGGCGGAGTTTTTGTGCATTTTGACAATATAAGCGGGAAAAAAGCGGAAGTGTATGTGGATACGGAAGTGCATAACAGTGGAAAGCGGACGCGTACCGTAGCCGTGGAGACGGTTTTGGCGGATGCCGGCGATGTTCCCGTAAAACGGGTTTCGCAACAGGTGAAGCTGCAAGCAGGGGAATCGAAGACGGTGCGGCAACAGTTTGCAGTTCGCAATCCTAAGTTATGGTCTCCTGACTCGCCTTATTTGTATAGGATACAATCTCGTGTCAAAGCCGGACATGAAGTGTTGGATGGGGGAGTGACACGTGTGGGGATCCGCAAAGCGGAATTTAAAGGTAAGGATGGCTTTTGGTTGAATGGCAAGCCTTTTGGTCAATTGGTCGGCGCGAACCGTCATCAGGATTTTGCATACGTGGGTAATGCGCTGCCCAACAGCCAGCAATGGAGGGATGCCAAACGCTTGCGTGATGCAGGATGTACCATTATCCGTGTAGCTCATTATCCGCAAGATCCGGCATTCATGGATGCTTGCGACGAAATGGGGCTGTTTGTTATTGTGGCTACTCCGGGATGGCAATATTGGAATAAAAATCCGGAGTTCGCAAAGCTGGTACATCGGAATACACGTGAGATGATACGCCGGGACCGCAATCATCCCAGTGTGCTGATGTGGGAGCCTATTTTGAATGAAACGCCTTATCCGCGCGATTTCGCACTGGAGGCGTTACGGATTACACGGGAGGAGTTTCCTTATCCCGGACGCCCTGTAGCGGCAGCCGATGTTCATTCGAAAGGAGTGGCGGAAAACTATGATGTGGTGTACGGATGGCCGGGAGATGATGAGAAGGCAGACCGTCCGGAACAATGTATTTTTACTCGTGAGTTTGGCGAGAATGTGGATGACTGGTATGCACATAATAATAATAACCGTGCCAGCCGTAGCTGGGGGGAACGCCCGTTGTTGGTGCAGGCGTTGTCATTATCAAAGAGTTATGATGAAATGTACCGCACTACAGGGCAGTTTGTCGGTGGGGCGCAATGGCATCCTTTTGACCATCAGCGGGGGTATCATCCCGATCCGTATTTCGGGGGCATTTATGATGCGTTCCGTCAGCCTAAATACGCTTATTATGCTTTTCGCAGCCAGTCTGCCGCGACATTGAAGCATCCTGTGGCGGAATGTGGCCCTATGGTGTTTATCGCCCATGAGATGTCTCCTTTCTCGGATGCCGATGTGGTGGTGTTCAGTAATTGTGACTCGGTTCGCCTCTCTGTCTATGACGGTACTGAGAGCCGGACGCTTCCGGTTGTTCATGCGCAGGGACACATGCCTAATGCCCCGGTGATATTCAAGGATGTATGGGATTTCTGGGAAGCACGCGAGTATAGTTATAAGCAAAAAAACTGGCAGAAAGTAAATATGGTGGCAGAAGGAATTATAGACGGTAAAGTGGTTTGCACCTATAAGCGGATGCCGTCACGCCGCAGCACGAAGTTGCGTATGTATGTGGATACGGAAGGAAAGCAATTGGTGGCAGACGGTTCGGATTTTATCGTAGTGGTGGCCGAAGTGACGGATGATAGCGGTAATGTGCGCCGTCTGGCCAAAGAAAATATCGTCTTTACTGTAGAAGGTGAAGGACGAATTATAGGGGATGCTTCTATCAATGCCAATCCGCGCACGGTGGAGTTTGGCTCTGCTCCCGTATTGATCCGTTCTACCCGCAAGCCCGGCAAAATAAAGGTGAAGGCCCATGTGCAGTTTGAAGGAACGAATGCGCCGGTTGCTACGGAAATAGAATTAGAAAGTATTCCGTCAGAACTGCCTTTCTGCTATACGGAGGAGGAGACGGATGCCCAATCAGCCGGAGCAGGACTGGCCGGAAGCCCTGTTAAAACAGAAAGAATGGCGGGGAAAGTTGTGCTGACAGAAGAGGAAAGGCAAAAAGTATTGATGGAGGTGGAGAGACAGCAAACTGAATTCGGTACGGAGAAGTAATATAGATAGAACGCGGATTTATCTCGTTCCAATCTAATAATAGTTGGTATTTAACTAATTTCAATTTAAGTACCAACGAATTTTTTCGTATCTTTGACCCTCGGTTTGAAGAAAACTAAATACTTATGAAGAAATATATACTTATTATACTTTGTTGCCTGACAAGCTTTCCTCTGTGGTCATATAATATGAATATGATTGTGGAACATTATTCTGTAGATCAAGGGCTTCCTAATAATACGGTAAACTGTACCTTGAAAGACAGAGATGGCTTTATCTGGTTCGGAACCTGGTATGGCTTGTGTTGTTTCGATGGAGTGAAGTTTAAAACATTCAATAAACAGGAGCACGATTCGGATGTGCCGCCACGTAAGATCCAGCGCATAGTCGAGGATAAAAACGGGTATATATGGGTAAAGACCATTGACCGTAAGTTGTATGTTTTCAATAAAGTGACCGAATGTTTTCATGCTGTTTATGATGACATGAAGAACTATTCGGAGAATATCCAGGTGATAAAATTACAAAATACGGCCGAGGGGGATGTGTTGTTGCTGACCAAAGATAAAAATCTGTTATTGGCCGGGGTAGATGAAAAAGGGCAGGTAACTATCAAGATTCTGTTCGACTCTCGGGACGAGATAAACAAGCATGATTATACACTGAAACACCATGTCCTGTGCGAGACGGAGGAATATATCAGTTGGATAGGAACTGATTATAAGGTGTCTGCCGTGCATAAAGGAGCGGAATTGGCATCCCGGCCTGCCGATTTCATAACCAGTAAGATTAATTCCGGTGACAAGGATAGTTTTACCAGTTTCTTTGAGGATGGCAGGAAGGTATGGGTCGGAGATCGTGCGGGTATTTTTTACAGTATCGATGTAAGGACCGGTTTGGTAAACCGGTATGTACTTTCCGAAATAAAAGGTGCGATCAGCAATTTGCTGGTTACTCCGGCAGGTTATGTCTATCTCAGTGTGGCCGGACAAGGTACATACGAATATGATTTGGCCGAGCGCAGGTTGCAAAAGATAAATACTGAAATGAATGACGCTATGGTAACTCATGCATTCATAGACCAGTATGATAAAATATGGTTTCACGAAAATGAGAAGGCGCTGATTTATTATGATCCGTTGAACCATACTGCAAAACGGTTTCCGTTTACCATGTTCGGCAAGATAACCACCCTGTATTCGGAAGATGCCGGCGAAAGAGGGCTCTTTTTCCTGTCTCCGGCAGGAGAGGCCTGGCTGTTCGACAGGGAACATGCGGAGATGGTTCATATTAATAAATTGAAACAACTTTCTAATGATAGGGAAAATCAGCTGTTTTATCATCTGATGTTGGATAATGACGGGGTATTGTGGCTTTCCTCTGCCGATGAAGGGGTGTATTGCATGAATTTCCCCAAGAAGCAATTCAATCTGCTTTCGTTGTCTCCGCAATCAGCCGGTCGGGAAAATTATACGACAGGGGTAAGAGCCCTTTTCCAATCAAAAAGTGGCGATATCTGGGTGGGCACCCGTTGGCAGAGTGTGTATCGGATGGACCGGAACGGTGTAACCAAACATGTTTTTTCGACAGGTGACGAGCATATAGGTAATGTATATCACATCATGGAAGACGACAAGGGAAACCTTTGGTTCTCTACCAAAGGCGACGGATTGGTGAAAGCTGTTCCTGATGAGAAAGCCGCAGGTGGTTTCCGTTTTAAACGCTATCTGCATAATTTGTCTGATTTGTCGTCGATCAGCGGGAATGATGTGTATTTCACTTATCAGGATGAAAAGAAACGTATCTGGGTGGGTACTTTGGACGGAGGATTGAATCTGCTTTGTGAGGAAAATGGGGAAGTCACTTTTAAGAATAAATATAACGGATTCAAGAACTATCCTACGTATGGCCTTTATATGGAAGTGAGAAATATGATAGAGGATAATGACGGGCGTATGTGGGTAGGTACGATGGACGGGCTGATGTCTTTTAAAAACAACTTTGCCTCAGTGGAGCAGATTGATTTTGAAACCTATCGTGGTTCCAACCGGGTAAATTATGCCGATAGCGATGTGTACGCGCTTTATAAAGACGAATTCTCTCAGATATGGGTATGCGTGTTTGGTGGAGGATTGAGCAAATTGTCGGGATACGATGAGGAAACGCATAAGCTTTCATTTAAATCGTATGGCTGGGAAGACGGATTGAATAATGATGTGGTGATGTCTATTATAGAAGATGATAACGGTTTCCTTTGGCTTGTTACGGAAAAAGGACTCTCTTGTTTTGACAGGGCGACAAGCCAGGTGCGTAACTATGACAAATACGATGGCTTTCCCCCGGTTGTGATGGAAGAAAGCACCACATTGAAAACGCTGGACGGAGAACTCTGGGTAGGGTGTAAAGAGGGTATCCTGACCTTTTCTCCCGATAAGCTGGAAACGCAAAGATTTGATTATAATACATTTATTGTAGGATGTCAGATATCAAACCGGGATATACGCAGCTATACGGACCATCCCATTATTGACCGGTCCATTACCTATACAGACAGGATTACATTGAATCATAACCAGTCCATGTTTACTTTAGAGTTTGCGGCGTTGAACTATAATAATCAGAACCGTGTGTCTTACAAATATATTTTGGAAGGATATGAAAAAGAATGGCACTATAACGGGAAGAACCGTATAGCATCCTATACCAATGTTCCTCCCGGCAAGTATCTTTTCAGAGTACAGACACTGGATGAGGCAAATCCCGGTTTGGAGTCTTTCCGTGAGTTGACCGTTGTCATTCTGCCGCCTTGGTGGGCCAGTTGGTGGGCGTATGTTATCTATATGATTATAGCCGTAGCCTTATTGCTGGTGGCTATAAAATTATCTCTTTTCATGATTAAGGTGAAGAATGATGTGTATATCGAACAAAAATTGTCCGAATTGAAAATCAAGTTCTTTACCAATATCTCGCATGAGTTGCGTACTCCGCTGACTCTGATCCAAGGGCCTATTCAGGAACTGAGAGAAAAGGAGAAACTATCTCAGAAAGGAATGCAATATGTGGATCTGATGGAAAAGAATACCAAACAGATGCTGCAACTGGTCAATCAGATATTGGATTTCCGTAAAATACAGAACGGCAAGATGCGTCTGCATGTGTCGTTGTTCAACCTGAATGAGATGGTAGACTCTTTTGAGAAAGAATTCAGGGTGATGGCCGAAGAAAATGAAGTCAGCTTCACGTTCCAGCTGGCCGGTGAGGATATCATGGTATGGGCGGATAAGGAGAAAGTGGCTATCGTGATCCGCAACATCATCTCCAATGCGTTCAAGTTCACTCCTGCCGGGGGAAATATTTATGTCACGATGGGAGTGTCGGATGATGACAGGCATTGTTATGTACGGGTGGAAGATAGCGGTGTGGGGATTCCCCAAAGCAAGCTTTCCGAAATCTTCGAGCGTTTCTCGCAGGCTGACAATGCACGTGGCGCTTATTATCAGGGAACGGGCATCGGATTGGCTTTGTCTAAGGAAATTATCAGTCTGCATCATGGGGAAATCTATGCAGAGAGTCCTGAAGGGAAGGGAGCGGTCTTTACCATTGAATTGCAACTGGGTAAGGAGCATTACAAACCGTCGGAAGTCGATTTCTATATGGGCGGGGAAACGGTGAGTGTTCCTGAGTCTGAATCTGTTTCTGCCTCTGCTGGCAAGGAAAGCGAGGAGGAGAAAGAACAGCCTGTCGATTCGTCTTTGCCTACCGTGCTGATTGTAGAAGATAATAAGGATTTATGCAATATGTTGAAGCTGCAATTGGAAGATCAATTCAATATTTATATGGCCAATGATGGTGTGGAGGGGCTGAAGAAAGTACATCTTTATCATCCCGACATGGTAGTCACCGACCAGATGATGCCGAATATGGATGGAATAGAGATGTTGCAACGCATCCGTAAAGATTTCCAGATCAGTCATATTCCGGTGATTATCCTGACGGCGAAAGGTAATGATGAAGCGAAGATCAAAGCGATAAGCATGGGAGCGAATGCCTATATCATCAAACCTTTCAGCAAAGACTATCTGGTAGCACGTATCGAACAGTTGCTGAATGAACGTAAATTGTTCCGTGAACGTGTATGGCAGCAGCCCGAAGAACATAAGGAGGAACAGGATACATACGAACAGTTCCTGGTGAAGAAAGATGTGCAGTTCATTGAAAAGATTCATCAGGTTATAGAAGAGAATCTGGATAATAGTGATTTTAATATAGATACTATAGCATCGACTATCGGGCTGAGCCGCTCGGCTTTCTTTAAGAAGTTAAAGAGCCTGACCGGGTTTGCTCCGGTGGATTTAGTGAAAGAGATTCGTCTGAATAAATCAATAGAGTTGATTAAAAACTCGGATATGAGTATTTCAGAAATAGCTTTTGCCGTGGGCTTCAAGGATTCCGGTTATTTCAGTAAATGTTTTCGTAAGAAATATGATCAGACTCCGAGGGAATATATGAATGAATGGCGTAAAGGTTGATTTCTTGACCTTATAAAGCAGGAATCCCGTAAACAGATGTAGGCGAGCGTCGTGGA
>ERZ791729.750-NODE-750-length-14083-cov-5.816581_pt1 | contig 14083 bp, 16 predicted proteins | sample MGYA00510043_ERZ791729 | MGnify/ENA primary metagenome ERZ791729 (study PRJEB30046, sample SAMN00715149) | human gut metagenome | study: EMG produced TPA metagenomics assembly of the A metagenome-wide association study of gut microbiota in type 2... | reverse complement strand
TATCTGCTTTTAAAAAGCCCTCTTTTATAAGAGTATCTACATAAACTTCTTTACTTTCAGTATCACTATAATACTTTTCTGCTGCTAGTTCAATTTCTAGTTTAATATTTTTATATAGTTTTTCTAAAATATTAGAACGTACTTTTTTTATTTCTCATAACTCACCTACTATAAAAAGTATATAATCTTTTTTTCATAAAAATAATATAAAAATGAGGTAAAATTATTTATCTCATTTTTATTAAAATTAACAAGTAAATGGTGAGGAACCAAGTAAATATAAATCATCTTTATAATAAGCTTCATATTCTTTATTATCATAAACATATGTAATTACTTCATCTTTAACATCTTTTATAGAAAGCTCATTTTCATTATAATCATTTATAAAACATTTATTTCTAAATTTTACATATAATTTATCATTTAAATCTATAAATCTATTATAATTATTAAAATTTTCGACTAAATCTCCTTTTAAAGCAAATGAATAAGTATTATCTATCATATCATATATTTCTTCTATAGTTTTGATATTATATTTATCACTTACAGGACTATACTCCTCATTATCAACAGTTATATTTTCATTTCCTACATTTATTTTAGAGAAAAATAATTGTTTTATTATATTATCATTTTGTAATAAAGTAGAAACTTTTTCTTTATAAAATGTAAATTTTTCGTTAACAGTATTATTAATATTTTGATTATTATTTTCTCGTTTATTTAATATAAAAATTGCTGATAATGAAATTGCTATAACAATTAGTAATATAATAATTATTATTAATATTTTATTTTTCTTTTTCATAATGCCTCCTAACTATATGAATAATATTCATAACTAAATTTATAAGAATAAACTGTACAAGTTCCACTATAATAGCATGTTGTTTCACTTAAATATCCTCCTCTATCGCAGCTATAACATGTACTACCAATTAAGGTTTCATCTCCAGAACACCACATGTTTGGTTTGTAAGAGTCATATGTACATCTTTTCTCTGCAGAAACCTTTTTTGGTCCTGAATAATCACCAAAATTTGGAGCAGCAGCAATGTTATAACAAACATATGGACTATCTGAACAATCTATATCTTGTAAACAATTTGAACAACAATATGTAACTTCTCTATCAGTCCATCTTTCACCAAATCGACGAACACAACCTATCTGAGGGCAATAAAAATTATCTCCATTGTATGTTCCATTAGAAAATGTACAAACACAGTCATAATTAGTAAAATACTGATCATCAGCATCACACTCGCCCCATCTATTTAAAGATCCTCCATCTTCACAAGAATCATAATCAGGTTCTGATGTATTAGGAGATTTTTTTAAAGTACAACTTTCTGATGTTGATTTTGGTGATATTGTACATCTTCCTGAAGAAGAACAACTTGCACTTCCTAAACTATTTTGTATATCATGATATAAATATGTACCAGAATAAGATATATTTGCCGTAAATGAAGTATTATAATCACTTGAATCTGATTTAGTACCAGTATAAACATTTATAGTTTTTGAATCACTTCCAACATTACCTACTTTATCTGTTCCATATAAAGTAACATTTTCACTTACAAGTGAGCCTACATATAATCTTAATGTACAATTGCCATTACATGGAACTGTATTTGATGTTTTACCATTATATACAACATAAGCATTTTGAACACCACTATTTGAGTCTGTTACTGAGGCACTTACTGTTAAATATCCTCCGGAATAGCTCATTGAATTTATTTTAACAGTTGGGTTAGTATTATCTAAATAAATATTTAAATTTTCTTTATAATTTTCTTTTGTTTTATCTACTATTGGGCAATCAGTTTTATTTCCGTTTTTATCTATTATTGTAAATGAACCAATCTTATTTGTTATTTTGTCAGTTATCGTGGTATCTTTATAAGAATAAGTATTTGTTAATTTTGAACAATTTGTAGAAGTAGAAGGATCACAAGTGGATGTTGCACTTCCAACTTTTAAAGTTGCACATCCACTTTCATCATCTATGCAACCATAAGTTATCACTCTTTTACCTTTTATATATTCAGTACTTTCTCCACTATAATAACATTTTGGAGGTATACCATCAACTTTTTGAATTACAATTTTACTACTTTCAGATATATTACCTGCATCATCTATTAAGCAAAAATAATATTCTCCATTTGATTTAAAAGTTCTTTTTAAAGTAAATTCATTTTGAGGTTTTGTCAACTTTTCAAAATTGCCAGAGCAATCTGCTTTATCCGAAAATAAATATCCCACTATACCAGAACCTAAATCATGTGCTTTTATCGTTACATCTCTTTGTTTAACCCAATCATTTTGTTCTCCAGCATCTGCACTATCAATTATTGGCTTTACCTTATCTATTTTTATTCTTTTACCAGCACTCCTATAAACTTTATCAGTATCTTGTTTATTTGCTTGAACATAAAATACATCATTAATTACACCACCTTTTTCATTTAAAAGATTTTTTAAATCAAACTCTCTTTGATCCCAAATAGTATTTGGATTCAAATCAGTTGTCCATGTATATATTAAAGAATCATCTACTGAGTTATCACTTTTTACTGCAGATAATATTTCACTTTCTTTATACCATTTATCAGAGGTTTTATCATTTTCACGCACAATTTTAAGTTCATAGTTACCAGCAATTTCTGCATTACATTCTTCATTTTTATTTTTATCATCAATAGTTGCTTTCCCATCAACAATATTTATCGTATAACAATTCATTATTTTTGAATCAATTGGGCTATAAATATTTAACGATGAATTATCCGTTTTTATATAGCCTTCATCTATTAATGTCTGCACATAAAAAAAGGTGTTTTCAGTATCTTGATAGTACTTTTCAGCTGCAAGTTCTATCTCAGTTTTAAGATTTTTATATTGTCTATCTAATATAGCTTTTCTTATTGAACTAATAGAAAATAATCCTATTGTTATAATTATACCTAAAAGTACTATTACACTAAGAAGTTCCACTAAAGTAAATCCTTTTTTATTTTTCATAACTCACCTACTATAATAAGTTTATCACATTTATTTTATTTTGCAATTAAAAATGACAACTTAATTGTCATTTTTTAGTACTCTTTTTTCTTCTTTTTCTCTTAAAATTTTTTCAATATATACATAAATCATTCTAAGTTCTAAATAATTCAATTTACAAAGCACATCTAATATTTGAGAAATATTTTTTGTAATTAATGCACTTTTCATCATATTAATTATATCTTCATCTTTTACATATTTTAAAAATATATTATAAAACTTATTCATCATTAGTTTATCTTCAATATTATTAATGAAAAAATCATCTAAAAGTAAATTGTCATCTTTAGTTAAAACTTTAAATCTAAACTTCTTATCATTTATTACATACAATTTTCCATTTAAGAAACTGTTCGGTAAAAGATTATTATTAATAATCATATTCATAAGCTCATCATACGTATATTCTTTAGTAAATGAATCAATTATTTCAATGCTTGAAAAGTTCATATTACTTTTAAGTAATATATTTATATCAATTGGCATAAATTCTTTTGGCCTTGCCTCGACAACTAAATAATAAATATTTTTATCCATAATACATCACTCCATTTTTTTGGATAAGATAGTATTTTATCATGATATTTATTTTGTTGTCAATTAGATTGACATAATTTCTCTTTTAAGTTTATTTTTTTTATTTTCAATAGCCACCCTTTCGGTTACAAATATTAAAAGTATTGCATTTAATGTATAACTTCCTCCATAAGATAAAAACGGAAGTGGAACCCCGGTAAGTGGTATCAGTGCAAGAAGTCCAAATAAGTTTATAAATATATGTAATGTAAAATACCAAAATGTTCCGTAAGCTAAGATACTTGTTCTTAAATTATCACTTCTTTTAGCAATTTTAAATATCTTATATAAAATAACCCCATAAAGTAATATTGTTAATGCTCCGACTATTGAGCCTAGTTCTTCACAAATAATTGGGAATATCATATCTGTATGACTTTCTGGTAAATATAAATATTTTTGTGAACTTTGGCCAAGACCTACTCCAAAAAGACCACCATTTGATATTGCAATTAATGCATTACAAACTTGATAACCACTTTCCTCTTGATAACGAGTACAAGGTTCTTTAAAATTAAGTCTTGAAAGTTTATTACTAGATAAAATATTTCCACCTTTATATAAAAGTGCTAAAGCTAAAACAATAATTCCAATTACAAAAATTTTCATAATTTTTAAAATATTTTTCTTAATCATTGGTACAGATAAAAAAGTTAAAATTGCAATTGCTCCAATAATTGCAGCACTTCCCCAGTCTGGTTGTAAAAGTGTAAGAAGCATATAAATTCCCGCAAGTAGCAAGGGAATGAAATATAACGATAAGTTTTTAGTATTTTTCTTTGATAAATTGTTATAAAATACTGCCATAAAAAGTATTAAAGCAGATTTTGCAAATTCACTTGGCTGAAGATTAAAAGGTCCGATTGCAATCCAACTTTGAGCATTACCAGCAATTTTACCTTTAACAAGAACATACATAAGAAGAACTAAAACAAAAAGTGAATATAAATATGTTAAGAATTTATATCTATTTGTTGGAAAAAGTGTTACAAAAAAGCCAAAGATAAAACCCACTACTAAAACTAAAAGTTGTCTTATAAAAAAATGATTTGGAGCAACATAATATCTAAGTATAGTCGAAGCACTCGAAGCAGAATAAATCATTACAAGGCCAAAAATACACATAAGTGTAACCAAAAACAAAAGTAATTTATCTATTTTTCTTAAATCATCTTTCATATTATTATGATATCATTTTTTTTCTAATAAGTAAATTGTAAAAATTTTTAATATTTAATCACAAAATAAAAAATTATGTATATTTTATAATAGATACATAAAGGAGGTTTTAAAATGTATTACTACGGAAATAATGGCTATTACCCTGCTTATGGTCAAACTCAAACTCCTTGCTGTTGTGGCACTTACGGTGGATATACAACTGGTTATGGAATTGGCGGTGCTATTTGGATAGTACTTTTTATACTACTTGTAATAATCATTGGAGCATGGGGATTTGGTAATCAAGGCCCAAATAATTAAGGGAAAGGGAAACCTTTCTTTTTTATTTGCGTTATTACCTTTTTTTTGGTAAAATATACATTGCAAAGGGGATGCTAACATGAAAATACCTAATCTAAATATATTAGATGAAAAAAATAAAATTTTAAGAACAATTTCTAAAGAGGTAGTCTTCCCTCTTTCAAGTGAAGATGAAAAATTAATATTTGATGCAATTAAATATTTAGAGTTATCTCAAGATGATAAAATTGCTGAAAAATACGATTTAAGAGCTGGCATGGGACTTGCTTTTGTTCAACTTGGAGTTCCAAAAAGAATATTTGTTATTGCTAATAAAAATGAAGATGATTCTTTCGAAGAACATATTGTTATTAATCCAGTTATTAAATCAGCTTCCGAAGAACTTGTATATGTTGGTGAAGGCGAAGGCTGTTTATCTATAAATAGACCTACAACAGGAATTGTTCCAAGACATGCAAGAGTAAATGTTGAATATCAAGATATAAAAGGTAATAAACAAACTATTAGGGTTCGCGAAGATATTGCTGTTGCCTTTCAACATGAAATAGACCATTTAAATGGTATTTTATTCGTAGATAAAATTGATAAAAAAGATCCATTCAAAGGAAAAGATCAAATGCGTGAAATTTGATCTTTTTTTATTTAATAACCTTTATTTTTATAATAATCGTATAACTGTTTAAATCTATTAAAGTGAACTATCTCTCTTTGTCTTAAAAAAAGTAGTGGTCCAATAATATCTTCATCATTTGTTTGATTTATTAATCCTTCATAAGTTGCTCTTGCTTTTTCCTCTGCGGCCATATCTTCGGATATATTGGCAAGAATATCACCAGTTACTGCAAAGTATGCACATGTAAATGGATTTCCTGTAGCATCAACTGGGAATATACCTACTCCATGTTCTGTATAATAACTTCCAAGTCCTGCTTTTTCAAGTTCATCAATTGTCGCATTTTTTGTAAGCTGATGGACCATTGTACATATCATTTCAACATGACCAAGTTCCTCAGTGGCTATATCATTTAAAAGTGCTCTTCCCTTATCATCAGGCATTGTAAACTTTTGTGAAAAATATCTCATTGCTGCACTAAGTTCACCATTAGGACCTCCAAATTGAGTAATTAAATATTTTGCCATTTTTAAATCTTTTTTAGTAATATTTATTGGATAAGCAAGTTTTTTATCATATTTAAACATATTTTCCATCCTCACTTTCCCAAGGCCATGAGCCATTTACCCATTTAAATGAATTATAATTATTTCCTTTGGTATAACAAAGTGGTCCATATTTTGATTCATATTCTTTAGAGCATTTTTCAAGCTTTTCACACCACATTTTATATTTTGCAAATAAATTTTCATCATTTGGATTTAAATCAAGTGCTAAAACATAATCATTTATCGCAAAAGATGCTTCCATTACTTTAAATAAATCTTTATCTTTTTCTGTTTTAAGTTTTGGTATTAAATAAGTATAATTTTTATAAGGTTTATATTCATTTGGAAACATATTTCCCTTTAAGAAACCTTCATCTTTTTCCTCATATTTTTTACTAAAATCTAAACCAGGAAAATTATAAAGCATATCATTATAGCCATTAAAATAGCTATCACTATCAAATAACATTTCTTTTCTCCCTTCATACATAAATTATGTAACTTAGGAAAAATGCATTAGTTTTTTAGCCTATAAAAAAAGAAAACCAATGTTAAAAAGGTTTCCATTCATTTACAACCATAAATAATTTATATCCCGCACCATCCAAAAGCGGTTAACATTTTCTAAACATTTTCTTAAATGCAATTATATCTTACCATATTGTTTGTTTTTTTTAAATACTAAAACTTACTTTTTTAGACCTTTCATAACTTCTTGAAATATTGCTACTGCTTTTTTCTTTCTAAGTTCTTCGGTTATTTCTTTAACAATATAATTATCATTTATTACTTCATAAGTTCCAAATATAACATTTAACATTTTATACTCATTATAAGTATTATCTGTATAAAAAATATACTTGTAATCATCATCAACATAGGTAAAAAGTACAAAATATTTTTTACCATCAATTTCAATTATATCTTTCATTTTACTCCTTTAAAATTCAAAAAAAGTGAATTAAATCACTTTTATCTATATAAACTTTTAACTTGTTCTTCAATTTGATCATTAACTGTTGTGCTATCAAATGTATGAGAATCTATTCCATAATCTTCTGCTTGATTACCATAAATTGTACAAAAATTATAATTTTCACCAAAAGTGGCTATTGTTTGACCATTTTCAACTGTATACCATAAGCAAGTATTGGGATCATATTTATAGCCATCAGGAATAATTTTAACATTTTGTTGTTTAGTATGTTTTTTAACCTCATTAATACTATGTTCTATAACTTTATCTCCATAGATAAACGCAAATGGACACTTACTTGTTAAATGATTACTGTTTGAATGAGAATAAAGTGTTACCCCTAAAGTCATTGCTAATGTAGCCGCCATAACACCGAATGTTATTTCTTTTTTTGTTTTGTTATCAATTTTCATTTAAATTCCCCCTAAGTGCTATAATTGTAGCATATTTTTTTATAACTGTCAAATTTGTGTAAATCTATTTCTTTTTATAAGCTCTTATGACATCTTTGAATATATCTTCGATAGAGCGAACTACTCCATTTTCAAAGCAATCAATCTGAATATAATTAAATATTTTTGCAAGTTCAAGGTAAGCTCTTTGACTTTTCTTTAAGTATTCTTCATCCATTTCATTTTGATCAAGGGCCTCAGGTCTATTTGTTCTAAGTGCTCTTGCACCCTCGACTGGCATATATAAAAATATTACTTTATCTGCTTTAGGAAGACCTAAAAGATCAAACTCCAAAGTTGCATTAAAATTGTAAAGTGCAAGTCTTTTTTCTTTATCATCCTCTTTACCTGCTTGATGAGCCATATTTGAATATACATATCTATCTAGTATTACTGTATATCCTTCATTTAATTTTTTTTGAATAATAGGAAGATTGTAAAGTCTATCTGCCGCATAATAAAGTGATGATACTTTTGGATCTACATTTGGTGCTCCCTCGGTAAAATAACCATTTGAAATATAACTTTTACCTAAAAATGGACCACCAATAATTTTACCTGTGGGACTATCATAATTTGGAAAAGACATAGTAAATACCTTTGTATTATTTTCTTTTAAATACTTTACAAGTAGTTTTGTTTGAGTTTCTTTTCCAGAACAATCAGTTCCTTCGATAACAATTAATTTACCTTTCATTTTTCCTCCTATATAAAATGTGTTTATATTCTAAATTATTTTCTTTATTTTCTCCAAGTAAAGTTTGATTATAATTATTTTCATCAAACGAAGGAAAATATTTATCTGCAACTGCATTTGCATAAACCTTTGTTAAATAAATATTTTGTGCATAATTAATAAAATAATTATAAAGACTTTCACCACCAATTATAAAAACTTCTTCTTCACTATTTAAATATTTTTCTAATACTTCCTCAAAGGAATTTATAATAGTTATTCCATCAGTTTCTTTTAAAGAGTTAGATACAACGATATTTATTCTTTTAGGAAGAGGCTTGCCAATTGACTCATAAGTTTTTCTTCCCATAATAACCGTTTTACCTATTGTAGTGTTTCTAAAAAATTTTAAATCTCCAGGAATATTAAATATTAAATGATTGTCAAGTCCAAGTTCATTATTTTTACCAACTGCTGCGATTAATGATATCATATTTCACCTACTGTGCCAAAGGGAAAGTTATTTCCCCGTGATGTTTATAATTTCTTACTCTAACATTTGTTAAATTTTTATCATCAATATCCTCAAAAGAATTAATATTTTTATCAATTTCTAATATTGGAGCTGGATATTCTTCTCTAAGACCTTGTTTAATTTCTTCGCCTCTTTGAATTTGCTCTTTTATACCATCTATTTGATTTACATAAATATGAGCATCTTTAATGGTATAATTAAGAACTCCTGGTTTTAAACCTGTAATATGTGCAAGTAAATAAGCAAGTGTTGAATATTGTGTTACATTAAAAGGAAGTCCAAGTGGTACATCACAACTTCTTTGAACAACTGTACCATTTAAATAACCATCAGTTACATCCCACATTGACATAAATACACAAGGTTTTAAAACAGCATCTTTTATATCTTCCTCTTGCCATAAATTAATTAGTATTCTTCGAGAGTCTGATATTGATGAGTCCACCTTACTTGCATTTATTAAAGAAATAGTTCTATTTAAATAATCATTTTTATTTACTGTATAGCCATATGCATGTCCTATTGTATGAGCATATTCTTTACCAAAATATCTAGCAAAGCGAAGTACTTTTCCCTCTTCTGTTGCTTTTTTTGTTGGGGATGCCATCATAGGTTTTGAGTTTATTGTTTTTTCACTTTCTTTATAAATGCCTTCTTCATCATAATACATTTTTTCTAATATATCTTTACCATCACTTCCAATTTTTCCAGTATTAAAATATACTGGTAAACTTACTGGAGCATTTTCGGGTTCTTTACCAGTTGGATAATATATTCTATATATTCCATCTTCATCAATTTCCCATTCATCCCAAATATGAACACCTCTATCTTGAAGCCATCTTACATCATTAATACCTTTATATATCCATAAAAGTTCTTTTATTGCTGCTTTATAATATAATTTTTTAGTGGTTAAAAATGGAAACTCTTTTTCTAAATCAAAAGAAAAATTATAATTAGGTATTTTAATTGTATTAATACCTGTTCTATTAATAACTTCTTTACCTTCCTCTAAAATAGTTTTGCATAATTTTAAATATTCTTTATCCCAATTAGACATATTTCCTCCTTAATACCATAATGGATATTTATCTGTTATATTTTTAACTCTTAATTTTAATTCATTTAAAATATTTTCATCATTATAATTTTTTAAAGCCTTTGAAATTATTAAACCAATTTCTTTAAAATCATCTGCATTTAATCCTCTTGTTGTAAGAGCGGCACTACCTAATCTTATTCCACTTGTTATACCTGCTTTTTCAGTATCACCAGGAACTATATTTTTATTAACTGTTATGTTTATTTTTTCTAAAATATCCTCAGCCATTTTACCAGTAACACCCATACTTTTAACATTCAAAAGAAACATATGATTATCAGTGCCACTAGATACTATTTTAAAGCCTTCTTCTTTTAAAGTATCACTTAATACTTTAGCATTAGTTATAACATTTTTTGCATAACTTTTAAATTCATCACTCATTGCTTCATAAAAACACTCACATTTTGCAGCAATTACATGTTCTAAAGGACCTCCTTGAATACCAGGAAAAATGGTTTTATTTACTTTTTTAATTATTTCTTCATCATTAGTAAGAATTATTCCCCCTCTTGGTCCTCTTAAAGTTTTATGAGTAGTTGATGTAACAACATCTGCATAAGGAAATGGTGATGGATGAACACCTGCAGCAACAAGTCCAGCAATATGTGCCATATCAACCATAAGATATGCTCCTACTTTATCAGCAATTTCTCTAAAGCGTTTAAAATCAATTATTCTAGAATATGCTGAAGCTCCTGCAATAATAAGTTTTGGTTTTTCTTCTAAAGCAATTTTTTCTATTTCTTCATAATTAAGCATTTCTGTTTTTTCATCCAAATAATAAAATACTGCATTATAATCCATACCAGAAAAAGATGTTTTAAATCCATGAGATAAATGACCTCCATTATTTAAATCCATAGAAAGAATTTTATCACCATATGAAAGTAAACTTCGAAGTACTGCCATATTTGCACTTGATCCAGAGTGTGGTTGAACATTTGCATACTTACAGTTAAATAATTTGCATGCATACTCTATTGCTTTACTTTCTATAATATCTATATATTCACAACCACCATAATATCTTTTACCAGGATATCCTTCAGCATATTTATTAGTTAAAATACTTCCTTGTAATTTTAAAATATCATTTGAAACATAGTTTTCTGAGGCAATTAGTTCTAAACATCTTTCTTGTCTTTCTCTTTCTTTTGCTAAAGCCTCTATAATTATTTTATCCATTAAATCATCCTTTCCTTTTTATTTTTGCAATTCATAAGCTTTTACTAAATTTTCAATTATCATTGCAATTGTCATTGGTCCAACACCACCAGGATTTGGAGTTATATATAAACATTTATCTTTAACACTTTCAAAGTCTATATCGCCAACAATTTTTCCATCAATTACACTTATTCCAACATCTATTAAAATAGCATCATCTTTTATCATATCACTTGTAATTAATTTAGGATGTCCTACTGCACTAATTATAATATCTGCATTTTTTGTATATTTTTTTAAATTTTTAGTTTGTGAATGACATATACTTACAGTAGCATTATTATTAAGAAGTTCAAATATTAAAGGTTTTCCCACTATATCACCCCTACCTATTACACATACATCTTTTGAGGCAATTTTAATATTATAATATTTAAGTAGTTTAATTATCCCTTTTGAAGTACAAGGAAAAAGTCCATCTTCATTATGCATAAGTTTATATAAATTATCCTTTGTAAAACCATCAATATCTTTTAAAGGATTAATCATTCCACTTACTTTTGCAAAATCAATCTGTTTAGGTACTGGGCTTTGTAAAATTATTCCAGTTATGTCAGGTGCATCATTTAATTTTTCAATTAAATCAATAACTTCTTTTTCTTTAGTTTTTTCATCCATTTCATAAAGTAAAGTTTTAATACCTACTTTTTCACAATATTTAATTTTATTGTTAATATAAATTTTACTAGGTTCATCACTCCCTACATAAATAATAGCAAGAGTTATTTTTATATTTTTCTCTTTAATTTTATTTTCATAATACTCAAGTAATTCATTTCTAACTTTTTTTCCATCTAAAATCATCGTTTACCTCCTTTAAATATTATAAATTATTTTTTTATTATTGAATAGTTTTTAGACACTAACTTTACACAAAAAATTTACTATTATTCGTAGTGATTTATATAATTGTTATTTAAATTAAAAAAGCATTATCAAATTATTAAGATAATGCAAAATATACAATCAACTTACTGTATAAACATTACTATATGTTCCATCACCAGATAGTATTACATCAGAGGATAAACTTATAACTGGACGAATACCATTTAAACCATTTACATTAGAATCTTTATTATATCCGATAATACCACTATAGTATACTAAAAATTCATAAGCATATTTATAGATTGTTGAATAAGTAGTTGGAGAATTAATCCAATAATCTTGACCAGTATATAAATAATATGAACTATTGCTTGTTGACAATTTTCCTCCCGCCATTGCTACTTCATCAACACTAATTAACCCTACTGGATAAGTTAATGCTCCATTTCCATTACTACTATCTACCGTAAATTTATCACTTGTATTTGTACATTTTAAACTTGGTGATGGTTTTCCATTTAAAGACATTCTTGTAAGTGATGCATAATCAAAATCACTCCCGGTGGAAGACCACGCACTATTTATAGCGCTTCTATCGTTACAATAAATTTCATCAGCTACTAAATCCTTTATTTCAAGATTTGTCCAAAGAGTAGTTTTTTTATACCAATTATCTATTGCTATTTTTATTGTACTGCTTGTACTGGTTCCATACTGCTGACCAACTGTATACATATATCCCACATATTCTGATCTATTATTATTACTATTAAATGCACTTTTCCCAATCTGAGTACCTTCTCCTGTCATTACTACCTTAGTACTTTCTTTTGGTGCAGTTGTTCCTGTATATATCATTCTTATACTGCCATCACCATTTATTCTTATTATTCTCCAGTATATATCTTTTCCTGTACTATCTTTGCCAAATTTTACCCAGTTATTATCTACTGCTCCTCTGAAATAATATGACTTCATTCCTGTTGTTGCAGTATAATCATCATCAGCTTTATATAAGCCTTTTTCACTTGCTGTTGTTACTTTACTAAAATCTGGTGTTGTTTCATTTACTGTATTATTTGCTAGAATTGTTTGCCATCCTTTCTTTTCTAAATCAATTACATTAGATACTGCTTTATTCCCAGCACCATCTTTTACCCATAAATAATAAGTTCCCTCAGTATTTATTGTTGTATTTAAATTATATGTTTTTCCACTTATTGTAGTCCAACTTGTTGGTTCAGTAAGGTTACTTGTACTAAAACCATAAGCTAATAGCCCTTCATTATCAGTTAGTGTAGCTGATATAGTTTTACCATTAATCGTTAAATTAGATATTACTGGTTTTTCTGTATCAGTTACTACCTCAAAAAACAAATAACATCTATCACTACCTATAAATGAAAATCCTATTTTACCAGTTGTATTATCATAACTTATGACTTTACCATTATTTTCACAATGTGTTTTTTCTTCATTAATTTTGTAATTACCTATAGGAATAGTATTTGAATTTGTTTCTACTCCTTTAGCATCTTTTATCATTATTGCTAAATTATTTTGTTTTCTTTTTTTAATTTTAGTTTCTTCATTTTTATTTTTATACATAAAATTTAATATTACTACACCTATAATAATAAACACGAACAAACCTAATTTTATTTTTTTATTCATAACTACTCCATCCCACATAAATACTAGGAATAGGTTTCTTAAATTATGTAGATATAAGAAAAACATAGTTCTATTTTTCGTTAAAATGTACTTGAAAAAAGAATAAAAAAATGATTTAATTATATTGAAAGTAACGTAAATACGAGGATATTTTTTCTTATATCTACATAATATAGGAAAAAACGAACAAGGTAAATACTGGGATTAAGACCAATCTTAGTATTTTTTTTTAACAAAAAAAATTAACATATATTTATGCTAATTTTATATTTTTATAACTAACTCATGTCTTATTTTGACA
>ERZ791729.748-NODE-748-length-14096-cov-2.429314_pt1 | contig 14096 bp, 9 predicted proteins | sample MGYA00510043_ERZ791729 | MGnify/ENA primary metagenome ERZ791729 (study PRJEB30046, sample SAMN00715149) | human gut metagenome | study: EMG produced TPA metagenomics assembly of the A metagenome-wide association study of gut microbiota in type 2... | reverse complement strand
GTATCCGGTCCTGCGTGATTTCTTCCGTGATAAAGAACCGATCCGTTACCCGGAAAGTGTTATGGTTTTCCGGCACGTTTACAATGTGGAGCGTCCGGAACGCCGGTACCGCGATCATGACAATATCGAGCTCAATATGGTCTCTGACGCGATCGCTATGTATGTGATGGACGATGATGCGCCGCCGTGCTGTGACCACTTCTATTGCAGCGCAGCCTCTTCATGGGAACGCACAGAGATATATGTGGTCCCGGCGCAGGATTTTACCAGATGGCTGATGCTGGAGTATCTGATTCCGGACGAAGGGGCGATGCTCCATGAACATATCCCCAGACGGTTCCAAGAACATATGTAAAAACAAGGCGAAAGGCTGCTATGAAAATGACATATCTTCTCTTGGCCCGAAAGCATCGTCGAAATCGGCGTTTTCGGGCCGTTCGAGGCAGATGGATTCCGACAAAGAGAGCAGTCATGTTGTCGGAAAGTTCCCACATGTGGGAGGTTGAAACAATGCTTACAGTTCGTCCCGGAAGTCATGTGCATCGGCTTATCACAGTGCTTGGGCTCGCCGGCGAATACCCTGTCCGTTCGCTTGGCGTGCTGGGAAACGAGCGTACTCTCAGAGCGCTGGTGAGTAAACTTTCCACAACACAGGAGCTTCGTAACCCGGATACCGATGAGCGGATGAGGGTAAAGCTGCTGCAGATGACCGGCATCGGGAATGCCAAAGCGATTCGTTTCTGTAAGGGCGCTCTCCCCATACTGGAATGGATACATCCGGACGCATACGGCTATTATATGGCCGCGTTTTACAATCATAGATTCCCCGGCGGTATGGCGCATCGGGACCGTAACCTTCGGGTTGCCGAGACGATTGGGATGCACCTGACCGCCGGTGTCGAGACAAGGGCCTATCTGCTCCCCGCCTTGCAAAACCGGGCTATCCTTCGGATAACACCGGACGTGCCTGCCTTCTATCTGGCGCGGGACTTCAAGAAGATCTCTCCTGCGGAACAGAACAAAACCATGTTTACACGCATCGTCGGCGCAATCTTCTATCCCGGCGGCTGTTACGCCGTTTACAACACGCGGAACGCCGCGATGAAATGGAACGGCATGGGAGAGTTCAAGGCGCTCCACAGCCTGACAGAGCTTGCCCGCATGAATGCCGGGGTTCAGAGCATCGACTCCGCAATCCTGCTGGGCGAGTCCTATGATACGGCGCTGACCACACTGCTGGAGTCGGATAAAAACCGGCGACTGGAACTTCGGTTTGACGGCATCTATCGGCATATCTATTTTGTGCCCATGAATGCCGGCGGCATCCGGCAGCTCAGATTGCTCACCGTCCCAGACTGGAAAGAAAAACTGCTTGAGCTGCTGTTCGACCCAGACGTCCGGTCATATAACCGGGGATTCATGGAATACGACGCCAGTATCGGTGGCACCTGTGTTTTCTCACATCTTGACGGCGACATCGCACGCCTGATCCGTTTTCGTGAGGCAATGCAGACCGGCGCAGGGAGCTTCGAGGTACTCTGCTTCGATGATCAAGCGCCCTTTCTAAGAGAGTACCTTGGCCCGTATATCACACTCAAAACCATCGACGCTGCCACAGTAGAAGCAGAACTGGGACTATAAAGGAGGAATGCATTCTGGATAAAAAGCGAGCAGCAGCCATCATCGCCGTCTCCATACCGGGACTCATCACCCTGCTTTACCTGGGCGGAGTGCTTGGCCAATTGCTGATAAACTACGAGCTTTGGATGAATTCCGGCGGTCTTACAGGGCAAACGACCATCGGCGCCGTAGACTGGAATCCGATCGTGTGTCTGGGCAGCGCCTTCAGCATCCCGGGGCTAAAAAGCATCGGTATACTGCTGCTGACCGGAGTCGGTATCACGGTCTATGTGCGTTTCCACGATAAATTCAGCTCCAAGGACTACGATGAACGCGGATTTACCCGCAGCAAGTACGGAACCTACGGCACCGCATCATGGATGAAGGACAAGGAACTGAAAGAGATTCTGGAGATCAAGCCTCCACTGCAGGCCGATGGCATCATCCTGGGCGAAAAAAACGGCAGCGTCGTCTGCTTACCTAAAGACACCAGACTGAACCGCCACATCGCCGTATTTGGTGCATCCGGTACCCGAAAATCCCGTGGCGTGATCCGTCCGGCGCTGTTCACCATACTCAAGCGAGGAGAGTCGGCGGTCATTACGGATCCGAAGGCGGAGCTCTATAACGATACCGCCGAGTTGTTCCGCAAGAACGGGTATGAGGTAAAAGTATTCAACCTGGTAGACCCCCGGCACGGCGACTCATGGAACTGCATGTCAGACCTGAACGGCGATACCCTGCTGGCGCAGGTCTTGACCAATGTCATCATCTCCAACACCAGTGAGGGCAAGGGCGACCATTTCTGGGACAACGGCGAGGCCAATTTGCTCAAAGCGCTGGTGCTCTATATCGATCTGGACAGGAGCCGCAGCCCGGAGACGAAGAACCTGGCGGCCGCCTACCAGCTCCTGACCCAAAACAGCGAGCGGCAGGTGACGGGGCTTTTTGAAAAGCTGCCGCTGGATCACCCCGCCCGTGCGCCGTTCAATCTTTTCTCGCAGGCCAGCGATACGGTGCGTTCCGGCATCGTCCTTGGACTCGGCACCCGGTTACAGGTCTTACAGAACGAGGCCGTGCGGGACATCATCAGCCGCAGCGATATCGATCTCACGGCGCCGGGCAAGCGCAAATGCGCCTACTTCGTCATACTCAGCGATCAGGACGCAACGATGGCGTTTCTGTCCTCGCTGTTCTTTTCGTTTCTATTCATCAAATTGGTGCGCTATGCCGACAGCACGCCGGAGCTGCGCTGCAAAGTCCCGGTCAACCTCATCTTCGATGAGTTCAACAATGTGGGCAAGCTCGGCGGCGCAGCGGACGGTTCGGATTTTGCCCGTACGCTCAGCGTTATCCGCAGCCGTGCGATCTATGTGATGCTGGCCGTGCAGAGCCTCGGTCAGCTCCAGAACCGGTATCCCAACAATCTCTGGGCGGAGATCGTCGGTAACCTGGACGTGCAGCTCATGCTGGGCTGTACCGATGAGGTCAGCGCCGAGTACTTCTCCGCGCGGAGCGGTGATATGTCAGTGGAGATCAACTCCACCATGACCGTGCGCAAGACCATTGCCGTAGCGCAGGTCATACCCCAATACCGTCAGACGGAGGGCCAGGGGCGCAGACGGCTGCTGACTCCGGACGAGGTGCTGCGCATCCCCAACGAGGAACTGCTGGTGGTCATCCGAGGACACAATGTCCTGAAACTGAAAAAGTTTGATTATGCTGACCACCCGCTGGCCAAGGAATTGACTCCCGTCAGCATTCTTGATTACACACCCCCGCACGCGGCAGCGCCTTTTCTCCAGACTGAGACGACTTTGCCACACACAGCGCCTGAGGAGCGGCCGCACACATCGTCCATACCCTCAAAACGCAGAACTCTGTACAGCTCCGCAAAACCGCCGAGCGAGTTTTGAACTCAATGATTTAACTAAAAAGTTGACATTTAACTTTAGTGATGTTATAATGCCGAAAGAAAGTTAAATTGGTGGTGAGCAGATGGACTATATCACAAAAACACTGGGCGTCCCGGTAATACGGACAGAGTGGAAGCAGCAGGCAGCCTTGCCGCTTTTTTTGAACGATAGATATACATTTGAACAAGCGGACATTGGCGGAGTAGCGTGCCTTATTGTTCATCCTGTGGGGGAACTCGATACGATCAATACCCTTAAAAAGCATGTGGCGAGGCTACATGCAGCAAGTGGGCGACAGGTCGTTTTTGAGTTAACGGCCATATCCCGGCAGCGCCGCAACTCCTTCATTGATGCGAAGCTGGCGTTCGTCGTGCCGGAAAAGCAGGTGTATCTTCCCTTTCTCGGGGCTCTGCTTACAGAGCGCTGCGATAGCGAGGGACTCATGACGGGCACAGAGAAGCTGCAGCCGTCTGCGCAGATGCTGCTGTTTGCCTATATCCTGAATGGGAACGAGCCTATGCCCATGACGCCCTTTGCGGAGCGGTTTGCCTTTTCCGCAATGACGATCACGAGAGCGGCAAATCAATTGGTAGCGCTTGGACTCCTTAACAAGTCCTGCTCCGTCGGAGCGCAGAAAATGCTCTGCACCGAGCTCGACACGAAGGGACTATATCAAAAAGCCCTCCCCTACCTCATCCAGCCTGTCCGGACAACCGTATTCATCGAAAAGAGCGCTGTGACCCGGGATATGTTTCCCGCAGGGCTGAGTGCGCTTTCGGAAATGAGCATGCTCAACCCGCCGGCGGTCGAAACATGGGGTATGGTTGGCGGCAAAATTAAGGGATCGGCACAGAAATTGATCGATTCTGAAAAGCAATGCGCCCTGCAGCTCTGGCGCTATGATCCGCGCCGTATCAGTCAGACAGGCAGAGTTGATGTACTGTCGCTGGCGGCAAGCTTAGCAGACGATACGGACGAGCGGGTAGAGCAATGTATTGAAGAAATACTGGAAAAGGTGTGGTGACAAAGATGGTAACTGGATTTGAGAGCTTCAAGCGGTGGTTTTCCGAGTACAGCGAGCAGTATACAATTATCGGCGGAACAGCTTGCGACCTGCTCATGAGCGAGGAAGGCATGGATTTTCGGGCGACGCGAGATATTGATATGGTGCTGATCGTAGAGAGCCTGACGCCGCAGTTCGGAGAACGATTTTGGTCATATATCAGAGACGCAGGGTACGAACACAGGAATAAGAGTACCGGCGAACCGCAGTTTTACCGATTTACGAATCCGAAGAGCCGGGATTATCCCTACATGATAGAGCTGTTCTCCCGCCGTGCTAATGCAATCGTTCTGTCGGATGATGCGGTACTTACGCCATTGCCACTGGATCATGAAATATCCAGCCTGTCGGCGATTTTGCTGGATGATGCGTATTACCAATTCCTACGCGAGGGGAAAACCACAATAGATGGGATACCGATTCTTGACGCAATGCACCTCATCCCATTCAAGGCCAAGGCGTGGCTGGATCTTCGCCAGCGAAAGGAAGCCGGCGCAAAGGTTGACAGCAAAAATATTCGGAAGCACAAAAATGATGTGATCCGGCTCAGCATGCTGTTGAGAGAAAATGATGCGCTTGACTTGCCGCAAGCGATCCGCAATGATATGAAAGACTTCCTTGCCGCTATGCGCGAAGAACCGATTGACCTCAAGGCACTTGGAATACGAGGAACATCGCAGGAGGAGATAACGGGAAGGCTGCTTACGGCGTATATCCTGAACAAATAAGACATATTACCGACAGATGAGCGTCTCAGAAATGGGACGCTCTTTTTATATTCAAACAAAAGAAACGGAGGATCAAACAATGGCAACGAAAAAAACGGCGGTGATCCCGGAAGAAGAAATTCTTGCGGCCGCAACGGAAGAAAACATCAATGAACACGCATTACATCAGACTGAAACTGAACCTGAGCCGGATAGAGTGCTCAGCGCTGAAGGGGCGCCCGGAGACGCTGATCTCATCGACATTTGCCAGACTGATTCCGAATCTGCGAATCCCGAAGGGATGCCGATCGAAGACGCCGCGCGCAACACCCCGGAAGCACCGGTATCCCAGACCGGATCGGGCACTGAACTTCCCGGAGAATTTCCGGCCGGATCCGATGAATTAACTGCGCCGGAAGCTCCGGCGTCCCAGACCGATTCCGACTTGGAGGAGAAAAAACCTGAAGAGAGCCCGCCGGCCCGCCGAACCAGAAAACCAAGAGCCAAGAAAAGTGAGTCTGACACAGCAGCGGCAGAACCGCCCGGGGATGCATCCGACGGCGTCGCAGCTCCGGAGAAGAAGCCGCGCAGGCGCGCCGCTGCCAGACCGGCGTCGCCGGTAGTATCCATCGACGAGCGCCCCAGTGTGGAAACGGAAGCGGACAAAGCCCGCAACGATTTGCTGGACTTGGTAGAATCATTAAAGACCAAACGGATCCTGACCGGGACCATTCAGGGCATCGAACGCCCCGCTGACCATCCCTCACGTTCTCTTGCAGTCATTTATCATGGCGATATCAAGGTTATTATTCCTGCGGAGGAGGCGGTGGAGCCGCCGGAGGATTTCCGTGGCAGGCTTCCGGAGGATGTGCTGCACTATATGGTCACCAAACGCCTGGGGGCGGAAGTGGATTACATCATCAAGGGCATCGACGCCAAGGCGGGCGTTGCAGTCGGCAGCCGACTTGAGGCTATGTCCGCTAAGCGCCGCGCGTACTATTTCGGTACAGACCGGGATGGAAACAATCTGCTCTACGAAGGTATCTGTGCGGAAGCTCGCGTCGTATCCGTCATTCGTGCCGGCATCTTCGTGGATCTGTTTGGCCTGGAGGTCTACATCCCTCTTCGTGAACTGAGCTACCAGCGTATGCTGGATGCGCAGGACAGCTTTCAGCCCGGGCAGCGCATTCTGGTTAAGATCCTGAGCATCGACCGCAGTGACCGAACCCGTATCCGGGTCAGCGCCTCCATCAAGCAGGCCGGAGAGAATCCCTATGAAAAGGCGCTGCGGCGTTATTCTGTGGGCAACCGCTATGTAGGTACTGTCAGTATGGTGGACATGAACGGCGTGTTTGTCTCACTGGACGGCGGCATCGACTGTCTGTGCAGCTATCCTAAGCGCGGGCGCCCGCCCAGAGGCTCTCGCGTAACGGTACGGATTCTGGGCATCAACAACGAATCCAATCGAATCTGGGGAGCGATCACACACATCGCTACCCCGAGATGACTGGAGCGAACAGAAAATGACAAGGAGGTTGAACAACTATGCTTGATTACGATCTGACCCGCGCAGAGCAGGTCAGAAGAACGGATCTTGCGCAAAAAGCCCGCAGAATGATCCTGTCCCACATGAAGGTGGAGGCGGAGGACGAAACTTCGCTGACGCTGGATCACCGCGGCTACTATATGCAGATCTCGTTCTCGCCGCTGCACCCGCTGCTGGTCGTCTGCCTGGCTAAGGCGATCCGAAACCCGGATGGCGCACGAAAACAGCAGCTTGCCAACGAACTGAACCTGCACAGTGTGCTGGGCAGCCACGCCATCAACGAGGACGTCGGCTGTTATTCCTATCGCGCTACCCACTGGCTGGATACGGAGCTCACGCCGGAACGGTTCTTTGAAATACTCAGCCGCTGCGTTGACGAAGCGGATCGTGGCTATTTCAATCTGGCAGGATGAGCATATTGCCGTAATGCTCAGTGCGTATCCGCGTACCGGACAACCCCACCGCCTCCCGGCAGTACCCGGGGAAAAGTCTCAAGCGAGAGCCGGGAGCCATACTGCGGCACTCCGGAGTACACCTTACAGCCGTCAAGCCCTCCGGAATCAGAACCAGCCATACTCGAAGAGCCGGCCATGAATGAACTGCATTTGCGTGAAACTGCGGCGTTGGAGTTGGCTTCACCTATGACTCTACCGCAACAGGACGCCGGGATACCCCCATTATCGCCGGAGATATATCCATCTATCCGGAGCGGGATATCAAATCATGGCCGGAACTGAACGCAGCAGACGGCATCATATATTTCTGCGTTTGGGCGCAGCTGAGAACAGAAGCGTGATACGATCTGTATATCGGCTGCGCCTGAGCCAAACCACATCACGCAGCGAGAAGCGCATCGGAAACGGTGCGCTTCTTTGCTGCAAAAAACAGGAGGTAAAGGAACGATGAAACGTAAAACGCTCAAGAAAGCCCTTTCGGCATTCTTGTCCCTGCTCATGTGCATGATGACGCTTTTGTCTATCAGCACACCTGTGTTTGCCGCAACGACGGTAGACGCTTACATGGTGGATTTCCCACGCGACGGTGACAGCAACTACTCTGCGACGGCGTGGGGCCACTCTGCCACGTCTCTGATGGGCGGTTGGCGGTTTCTCAACAGCAAATACACAACGGTGCATAGCATCGGCACCTATAACGGTCAAGTCTCGTATTGCATCGAGCCCGGCATCGGGCAAAATGCCGGCGATACTCTCTCCCACAAGGATGAGACATTTTGGGAAAACTACCCCAACCACCTCAATCCGACCATTTCCCCGGATACCATCAAGGTCCTGCTTGGCCGGATCATGCAGTATGGCTATCAGGGCAATGTATCCACATCCTGGCGTTCTCAGAACGCCTCGGATGCAGCTGCGTTAAGCCATATAATCGCTACACAGCTGCTGGTCTGGGAGACGGTTGTCGGCGAGCGTGACGCAAGCTTCAACAAAGTGGATCCCTCCGGCTATGGGAAGAGCGCGGTTTGGAGTTATATCCGGGACGAGCATCCGCTTCGCAGCCAGATCCGCTCCTATTATAATTCCATGGCCGCCAGCGTGCAGAGTCACGCAGAAATCCCCAGCTTCTGCGCACGAAGCATTGGCAGCGCACGCAGCTATGAACTCAAATACGACGGCACGCGATATACCGTGACACTGACGGATACCAATGGAGTGCTGTCGAACTTCTCGTTCAGCTCCTCGGAACCCGGAATCAGCTTTTCCCGAAGCGGAAACCGCCTGACAATCACCTCCGATACGCCGATTGCAGGCGATATCCGCGTAAGCGCCGGCAAGACCAACGGCGTGCGAAGCGGTGTGGTCGTCTGGACGGACGGCAACAAAGGCGCCGGCATTCAGGACGTTGTCACCTACGGCGAAAATGTGTCAGACCCTGTCAGCGCCTATCTTCGGCTTGAGATGGAGGCGCTCGGCGTCATGCACCTGGTCAAGACCAGCGAGGATGGCGTTGTGGCCGGCATTTCTTTCACGATTTCCGGCAACGGAATTACCAAGACTGTGACTACCGGCCGCGACGGCACGATTGACGTATCCGAGCTCATGGCCGGCACCTATACCGTAACAGAAGCGGACATTGAGCGTTATACGCCCCAGACTTCACAGCAGGTCACCATTGTCGGTGGGCAGACCTCGACCGTGACCTTCAACAACGTGCTCAAACGCGGTGCATTGGAGGTGACCAAGACTTCGGAAGACGGATTCGTTGAGGGCGTAAAGTTTCGCTTGTACGGCAAATCCCTTTCCGGCCTGAACGTCGATGAGTATGCGGTAACGGACTCCACCGGCGTGGCTAAGTTCCGCAATGTCCTGATTGGCGGCCCATATACCATCGAGGAGGTGGATACGGCCGTTCGTTACGTTATCCCTGATCCCCAGTCGGTATCTATCCAGTGGAACCGGGTTGCAGAGCGCAGCTTTGCCAATATCCTCAAAAAGTTTACCGTGACAGTAACCAAGACGGACGCAGAAACCGGAACACCGCAGGGCGACGCCACGCTGTCAGGCGCTAAATACGGGATCTACAAGGGCGGGAAGCTTGTCGATGTGTATTACACAGACGCCAATGGTCAGTTCACCAGCAAAGAGTATATCTGCGATACCGACTGGACGATCCGTGAAATGGAACCCTCAGAGGGGTACCTCCTCGATACGACGGAACATACCGTTGGTGCAGCGCCCGGTCAGTATACGGTTGAACACAATACAACGGCTAACGCCGTGACCGAAACGGTAATCAAGGGCAGCATCCGCCTGATCAAGCATATTGATGCGGAACTGGAAACCCCCGAGAATATGCCGACCCCGCAGACAGAAGCCGAGATCCCTGCAGCAACGGACCCCTCTGCGCCGGAAGGCTCCACATATTTTGTTAGCCCGGACGCTGCCGCACTGGAGGATGCGCAGGGAACTGCAGCTTCCGATGATGCAAAGGATGCAACCGAACCGGCAGCGGAAGAAACACAAATGCCCAATCAAGCCGACACGGAAACGCCGGCCGAGTCTGAACCGGAAGCAGCCGATACGCTGATTCCCAGTCAGAGTGAAGCGGAGCCGGAGCCCGAAAACGGATCTATACCGACGGCGGAGTTCAAGCCCTCCGGCAATGCAGGCATTATCGAGCAGCCGGAAGCAGGCGCGATGTTCCAGCTTTATCTCTCCAGTGCCGGAAGCTATGACGCAGCCAAAGATAGCGAGCGCGATCTGCTCGTGACGGATGAAAACGGCGTAGCGCTTTCCAAGGATCTGCCTTACGGCCGCTATACCGTACACCAAATCGAGGGACAGGAAGGACAGGCCTTTGTTCCGGACTTCACCGTATTCATCAGTTCCAACGGACACCTGTACTCCTATATCCTGAACAACCAGACCATCACCAGCTTTGTCCGCGTGGAAAAACGCGATGCTGAGACCGGGAAAATCATTCCGGCAGCGGGCATCGGTTTTCAGGTCAGAGACCTGACCTCCGGTGAACTGATTTCACAGACCGTCTATTATCCGGCTCCGGTGACCATCTTCACATTCTATACCGCAGATGATGGCACGCTGATGCTCCCCTGCGAGCTGCCCTACGGCCGCTATGAGCTGATCGAGGTGGCAACCTGCCATGGCTATGTGCTGGATACCGCCCCGGTTCCGTTTACCGTGGATGGGTCAGAGGCTGTCGTGACAGTTACAAAGTCCAACATGGCGCAAAAAGGCGTCATCCGCATCCGAAAGGCCGGTGAGGTCTTCAGCAGCGTTGTAAACGAGGGATCCATCTTCCGGCCTGTATATGAGAATGCCGGACTTCCGGGCGCAGTTTTTGATATCGCTGCTGCGGAGGATATTTACACCCCCGACGGAACCTTGCGCGCAAAGGCCGGAGATATTGTAGACACCGTCACCACGCAATCGGACGGCATGGCCGCCAGTAAGGCACTCTACCTTGGCAAGTATGTGATCACCGAGAAGCAAGCTCCGCACGGCATGGCGCTTCAGACCGAACCGCATACGGTTGAGCTGGTATATGCCGGACAGGAGGTTACGGTCACCGAGCTTCGGGCAGATATGTACAATGAACGCCAGCGTGTTGAGATCAGTCTGGTAAAGACCATGGAAACGGATACGCTGTTCGGCATTGGCCAAAGAGACGAGCTCACGCACGTTACATTCGGCCTTTATGCCGCGGAGAAGCTTGTGGCAGCTGATGGCAGCAGCATCCCGCAGGACGGCCTGATCGAGATGGTGTCCTTGAATAAAGACGGAAAAGCGACGTGCAAGACGGATCTCCCCTTTGGACGCTTCTACCTGCAGGAGATATCTACCGACAGCCATTACCAGCTTGGCGATACGAAGTATCCGGTGTCGTTTGACTATGCCGGGCAAGACAAGAAGCTTGTCAAGCTGATTGCCAACGAGGGCGCAGCCATTGAGAATAAGCTGATCTACGGCTCCGTTTCGGGTCTGAAGGTTGATGCAAACGATAAGCCACTCTCCGGTGCAGTCATGGGTCTGTTTGCTGCATCCGAAACGAGATTCACGAAGGATACCGCACTGCTGACAGCCGTATCCGCCGAGGATGGCAGATTCCGCTTCGAAAAGATCCCCGCCGGCAACTGGCTCGTGCGCGAGATCGAGCAGCCCAAGGGCTTCGTTCTGAACGAAGAGCTGTTCCCGGTAACGGTCAAGGAGCAGGGACAGGTCATTGAGATCAAGATTGAGAACAAACTAATCCGCGGCAGCGTCACGCTGACAAAGTATGACGCAGACTATCCCGAGAATAAACTCAGCGGCGCGGTATTCGAGGTCTACCGTGATGTTAACGGGAACAAGGCGCTGGACAAGGACGATGTATTGCTCGGCACCATGGAGGAGTCCTCTGCCGGCGTTTACTGGATGAAGAATCTGGAGTACGGCGGCGTACTGGTAAGGGAGAAAACCGCACCGGAGGGCTTTATTCCGGACGAGAAAGCCTACTATGTGGAGATCGATACCGACGGAAAAACCTACACCGTTGAGAACGAAGCCGGAAAGGGCTTTATCAACCATGCTCTGAAGGGCTCCCTCAAGATTATTAAGACCACCAGCGACGGAAAGAGAGAGGGCTTTGCGTTCCGCATCACCGGCGCCAACGGCTACGATATGACGTTTACGACCGACGCCAAGGGCGAAATCTTCATTGAGAAGCTGCGCATCGGCGAGTATACCGTCACGGAGCTGAAAAACAGCGCCAGCGAAGGGTACAAGATCGCAGACCCCGTCAAAATCACGCTTGTTGCAAACGAAACGCTGACGGTAAAGATCCATAACGACAAGACGAAGGTGGATGTTCCCAAGACCGGAGACGACACCGATCTTATGCTCTGGATCTCACTGCTCGGGCTTGCGGCGGCAGGAGCGGGCTGCACAGCGTTTTTCTACCTGAAAAAGCGCAGAACGGGCAAGCATATTGCCATGAAGAAGTAAATAACACCAATCCGGGGATACGCTTGAACGCGCATCCCCGGATTCGTTATGGAGGAACGATATGAAAAACGACAGGCGTAGAAGAAATCGGCCGCGGAACCGTGAGAAGAAGGGCGTCAAGCAGTCCCCGGGCAAGGAATGCCGGCACGTATGGTCGGGCGGCGTATGCCTTAAATGCGGGTGCTTGCAGCAAAACCCGCGCTCAAACAGTGAAAAACTGCCCGCAGGACAAAATCATGCGGGCAGTACAGATCTCAGAGATAGTTGATGGGAAGAGCATGACCGAAGCTTTTTACAAAATCAGTCTGGCGTAAACGCAAGTTGCTCCACCCGGCTGTGCCCGCTGCCGGAGAGCTTATACAAGAAGCCGAAAGCATCCACGTCTTTCTCCTGTGGGCCGATGGGCTTTTTCATCCCCAGCGGACATGGTGTCCCTTTCTCAGTTATTGCCGGTGATGAACGTAGTATTGAAAGAGCATTGCAATCAGAATTCTTCATGCTATAATATACCCACATCACTCGTGAGGCTATGACTGACTGCGCTCAGACCAAAGGATAATTGGTGCACGGTTGTAAACGGGTGCAGAAGGAGGAATAAAGTCTATGACAAAGAAAGAGCTTGTTTCTTATGTGGCTGAAAAGGCCAATCTCAGCAAAAAGGACGCGGAAATAGCGGTCAATTCCGTATTTGACGGCATCACGGAAGCTCTGAAAACCGACGGCAAGATCCAACTGGTCGGCTTCGGCAGTTTTGAAGTGAAGGAGCGCGCCGCGAGGATGGGCAAAAACCCGGCTACCGGCGAAACGATTGAGATCCCAGCCGGCAAATCCCCTTCCTTTAAGGCGGGAAAGGCGCTCAAGGACACGATCAAGTAAAAACAAAATACAGCATCAGAGAGGACGGCTTGAGAAATCAGGCCGTCTTTTTCTATGCAAATTACAGGAGGTCATTATGAAAAAGATGAAAACAGGCATCGGCGTAATGCTGGCGCTATTGTGCTGCATCCTCATGTGTACAGGCGTTGTCTATGCTACCGGCGATGACACGGACGGCACGGAGCTTCAAGTCGCGCAGCCCGTCATCCTTGAGGTACAGCTTGGCCCCCAATGGGCGGGCGTTGAATTCCAACTCAAAACGGATGTAGGCCTTTATCCGGGCACGATTGCCGTGGGGCAGGACGGGATTTTACGAACCGAGCTGGGCAATAGCGGCAGCTACGTCCTTTCTTGCCTGACTCTAAATGCCGCCGTGCCGGCGCCGGGCGATATCCCAAGTCCTGATGTGACGCAACAAGAACAGGAGCCGCTGACAACAGGCAGTGCGGAGAACTCGGACGCCGCTTCGCAGAATGTGCAAGAGCAGGATTCGGGCCGCCCTACCGTCGGCGGGGTTCCCCCGATGCACACTTTCCTTTTTGCACATTCCCGTGATGCACATTATCCTGTTCGGCGGAGGGCTCCTTCTTGCGTCAGGTGCGCTGGTCGCCATGCGCTTTATTCGGAACCGGCGCCCATCAGAACGCTCGCCGTATGATCCGGACGATGAGGACGATGACGAGGATGATTACGAATATTGACATCGCCATTCTGGAGAGCGCGGGCAGTTTAGAGAGGTGTATCTTTCCTCCAGACCGGTTCTGAATCGCAAAATACAAAACTTTTAGAAATATTATAATAAAATAATTAAAAACATTACTTTAGGGCTTGACTTTTGGATCCTGATATGTTAAGCTGTAACCGTGGCAGGGGCTTGCACTCAGGGTTTCAGTACTTCGGAAGATG
>ERZ791729.738-NODE-738-length-14287-cov-4.030705_pt1 | contig 14287 bp, 16 predicted proteins | sample MGYA00510043_ERZ791729 | MGnify/ENA primary metagenome ERZ791729 (study PRJEB30046, sample SAMN00715149) | human gut metagenome | study: EMG produced TPA metagenomics assembly of the A metagenome-wide association study of gut microbiota in type 2... | reverse complement strand
TAATCTTTAAAATATTTCTTTTTTATAAATTTAGAAGTCGACGATTTCTTAATAAATTTTATAGTCTTATATTTTTTGCCATTCTTTGACATTTGAATCTGATATCCAGTAATTCCACTGATTTTACTCCAAGTTAAAGTTGCCTTTTTCTTTCCTCGTTTTACTTTCAATTTTATAATCGTATATTTGATTTATACCTGGCTTTAAGAATTCTATAAAAGCCAATCTAGAAAAGTATTTTTCGTACATATTTTTATGAAATTCGAAGTCGTTTCCGCAATTTAATGTGCACATAGCTATTTTTAGGCCATTTTTAGTCGCTCCTGATACAAAAGTTCTCTTGGCTTTATATGTATATCCTGTTTTTCCACCATCTGTGTATTCGTACATTTTTCCACAGATATATCAGTCGGAGAATGCCACACGTGATCGCATGCCTGCCTTTTTCGGCATTACCAAGATACTGAAGGTGGAAGTGATGCACCGTGTCACGGACTATTACGGCCCTATTGTGTATAGTCATTTTGCCGATCTCGAAGCCCGTTATATGCCCGACACGCAGAAAGAGGTCTATAATGCATTTTTCTGTGAACTCGATACGGCTGTAGCTGTACTTTCCGATTATATTGTCGAGCATCCGGGAGCTTCGGAGTTTGCGCGTTTCGATATGTTGTTGGACGGTGATTATGACTCTTGGATAAAGTTTGCCAACTCGTTGAGGATGCGGCTTGCCATGCGCATCGCAGTAGCCAGTCCGGAGAATGCAAAAACGGAATTCCGTAAGGCGATGGATAATGAATACGGAGTCATTCGGGAGGCGGACGAGTCGGTGGCGGTTTCCACAGCGAGTGGATATACCAATCCGTTGGGCGAGATAAACCTTGTTTGGAATGAAGCTTATATGGGAGCGCCGATGGAGTCCATACTGAACGGATATGAAGATCCCCGTCGTGAAATCTATTTTGCCACTTGCCAGAATGAACAGTTTGCAGGCGAGTATCGCGGCATTCGTCAGGGTACATGCTTTGCACATAACTATTATAATACACTCTCAAAATTGAAAGTTACCCAGCAGACTGATGCAGTGTTGATGCCGGCAGCAGAAGTCTGGTTCCTGCGTGCCGAGGCTGCCCTACGGGGATGGACCGATGAGTCGGCGAAAATCTGCTATGAAGAAGGGGTAATGGCTTCTTTCCGTCAGTATGGCATCTTGCAGTCCGACGCTTATCTGGAGAGCGACTTGTTGCCTGCCGATTTTGTGGATACCTACGATATGGAGAATGATATTACCGCCCGTTGTCAGGTTTCGCCACGCTGGCTGGAGTCAGCGGATAGGGATACGAAGCTGGAGAAGATTATTACCCAAAAATGGATTGCCATGTTTCCCGAAGGGTGTGAGGCTTGGGCTGAACAGCGCCGGACGGGGTATCCCCGGCTATTTCCCGTACGCTTTAATCACAGTAAAGACGGGTGCATAGATACTGAGACAATGATTCGCCGTCTGAACTTTCCCGGCGGACTGAAGACGGAGAATGCCGAGCAGTATGCCGCTTTGGTAGAGGTACTGGGTGGAGATGACAATGCCGGTACCCGATTGTGGTGGGATACCGGCATCAACTGGTAGAGACACCTTATTTATATAGGGATATTTTTTATTGGATGGGGTGATTCTCGGCAAAAATTGCCATACGTTCGTCCAACTGGTCGTACTGATGGTCTTGGATAAAGGAAGTGCAGGCACGTAATCCTTCCTGATGGCTTCCGGTGGTCACCAGCGAAATGGCGCTTACACCGTAGTACATTAGTTCCCGCGCAAGTTCTCCGCTACTCATGCCCGGGTAACCGATGGTGAAGTAGAAACCGTCGGCAACGGGATCACCCAAATCATTGTCGTATACCAAGTGGAAACCGTGGCGCAAGAAGATTTCCTTCAGGCGGCGGGCACGTTCACCGTATACTTTCACTTCATCAAGGAAGTTGTATTGACCTTCATTGGCTGCTTTAAGCATGGCGGCAAGAGCATACTGCGCAGAGTGGCTGGTGCCGGAAGAGAGCGCATAGAGTACGCGGTGGATGAATACTGTGCCGAAGGTGCCGCCGCCGTAGCGTTGTGTCAACCCGGGATAGGCCCGATGATACAGTTTGTTCGAAATGCAGCTGACACCGATACGTTGACCGGCATAGCTGAAAGCTTTGGAACCGGAAATGAGCAGCACGTAATAGTCCGTATAGTGTGCCACAGAAGGTTGGTAAGGCGCTTGGAACGGTTTGCTCAAGTCTTGGCGGAAGTCCATGGCAAAGTAGGCGAGGTCTTCCAACACAATGACGTCATATTGGGTTGCCAGTTCGCCGATGATGCGCAACTCTTCTTCTTTCAGGCAAATCCAGCTGGGGTTGTTGGGATTGGAATAGACGATGGCAGAGATATTGCCTTTGCTGAGGTAACTTTCCAGCTTCGCTTTCAACTTGTCGCCACGGTAGTCATATACGTCAAAGGTTTCATATTTCTGTCCCATCACGACCAACTGCTGCTTCTGTACCGGGAAACCGGGATCGATGAAGAGAATGGTATCCTTTTTCTCATCGCACTGGCTGCATGTGAGGAATGAAGCGAAAGTTCCTTGCATGGAGCCGGTAACTGGTACACAACCTTCGGGGGCTACATCTACATTGATAAAGGCTTTGATAAAACGTGATGCTTCCTCTTTCAAGGCGGGAAGTCCGTTAATGTCCGGGTAGAGGCTGGCAATACCATTCTGCAATGCCTCCACCTCGGCCTTTACGCCGACGGCTGAGGGGGGGAGTCCGGGTACACCCATTTCCATTTTTATGAATTCTACACCCGATGCCGCTTCGGCATTGGCTGCAATGGCTTTTACTTCACGGATGGTTGCTTTGGCAAAGTCTGTGATATGAAAATCTGCGATAGTTTCATCTATCAACTTACGTTCAATAGGAGTATTTCTCATGATTTCAATATTAATTTAGTTTTGCAAAGGTAACATAAATCTCTTATAATCAAGCTATGTTAAAAAAAAGATGATTTTTTTTCTTTCAAGCTATTGCAGATATAAGAATTTTGTCTACCTTTGCAACCGCAATCGAGAGAGATAGCAACGAAAGAATGAAATAATGGTGCGTTAGTTCAGTTGGTTAGAATACATGCCTGTCACGCATGGGGTCACGGGTTCGAGTCCCGTACGCACCGCGAAAGTAAATAATAAATTAAAGCAAAGCTCTGAAATTCAAGGATTTCAGAGCTTTTTTTGTTTTCTATATCGGCAGAGAATAACGATTAAAAACAAATCATGCGTGGGATTATTCGTGGGATTTCTGCCAGTCTTACTATACTCATCTGATGAACTTGAACTTTCTTGCGGTATAATCGGGAATTCGGGTACAAATATCCGTAAATCATATACACCTTCGCTTGTGCTATCGCGGTACCTTTGTCATCAGAAGTTTAGCAAGAAAAATAGAGTAATATAACGTATGACAAAAACAATTTTAGGAGTTCTGTCACTGCTTGTCATAATGTCGTGCAGTATTCCCGTAAAGGAGAACACCGTTCAACCCAATATAATGGAAACGAACAAGAAAAATCTCGGAAATCTGTTGGCGCTCTATCCCAAGCCGATGACGGTTGTCGGGGCAGAGGTTGAAGGGAAAGTAAACTGGCTAGTGGTAGGGCATACGGGTGTTATTGGACATGACCGGATACTCATCAGCATGAGTAAAAGCCATTACACTAATCAAGGGATAAAGGACTCAAAACGACTTTCCGTCAATCTAGTGAGTCGTGAAATATTGCCGAAAGCTGACTATGTGGGAAGTGTAAGCGGTGCGACGGTCGATAAGTCGGAGGTGTTTGCCTACCATATTGGCGAAAACGGTACCCCCGTTATAGACGCATCACCCCTCACCATGGAGTGTGAGGTGGTAGACATCTATGAAACTGAAGGTTTCGACAATTTCATTTGTGCGATAGTCAATACATACGCTGCTCCTGAAGTGCTTGATAATAACGGGAAACTTGACTATACGAAGCTGAAACCCGTATTGTTTGAATTTCCGACCTATTCCTACCTTGCCACGGGAGAGATTATCGGCAAATGCCTGAATCTGGATAAGCGGCCGGGTATGTGCGCCAAAGAGCCGATGAGTGCTGACGGTATCGTGCGGTTGTCGAAAATCGAGGTTTATCCGCAGTATCTCGACGAGTATATGAAATACGCAACCGAAGTAGGCGAAATCTCTCTGCGTACCGAATCGGGCGTGCTGACTATGTATGCGGTCGGCGAGAAGGAGAATCCCTGCAAGGTGACTATTCTCGAAACCTATGCGAGCCATGCGGCTTATGTAAAACATATTGCATCAGAACACTTTCAGAAATACAAGCAAGGAACGTTGCGCATGGTCAAATCATTGGTCTTGTCTGACCAGACGCCACTTAATCCGGCTAACAAGCTCAATAACTTCATGCAATAAATAGAACGACTATGAACAAGATTTTTTTAATTTCAGTATTCAGTATTTTAACACTCAATGTTATGGCACAAGAAAAGATAGTACAGACAGCAGGACGCACCCAGTTGGGTGAGTTTGCTCCTAAATTTGCGGAACTAAACGACGATGTCCTCTTTGGCGAGGTCTGGAGCCGCACCGACAAACTCGGTCTGCGTGACCGTAGTTTAGTAACCATTACCTCTCTTATCAGTCAGGGTATCACGGATAATTCGCTCGTGTTCCACCTTCAGTCGGCAAAGAAGAACGGTATTACCCGTACGGAGATTGCCGAAATCATCACCCATATCGGTTTTTATGCCGGTTGGCCCAAAGCGTGGGCAGCGTTTAATCTGGCCAAAGGTGTATGGGCAGAGGACACTGCCGGTGAAGATGCCAAAGCCGCATTCCAGCGTGAAATGATTTTCCCCATTGGGGAACCGAACACTGCATATGCACAGTACTTCATAGGCAACAGTTATCTTGCTCCCGTTTCACGCGAGCAGGTTTCCATCTCTAACGTCACTTTCGAGCCTCGTTGTCGCAATAACTGGCACATACACCGCGCTACTAAAGGCGGTGGGCAGATGCTTATCGGTGTTGCCGGTCGTGGATGGTATCAAGAAGAAGGCAAGCAGGCAGTAGAGATTCTACCCGGTACGGTTATCCATATCCCTGCAAATGTGAAGCATTGGCACGGTGCCGCTTCTGATGGTTGGTTTGCCCATCTTGCTTTCGAAGTTCCCGGTGAGGATACTTCTAATGAGTGGCTGGAACCGGTGACGGATGAAGAATACGATAAACTTAAGTAATACCATCCAAACTCCTGTAATTTAAACGATTGCGGGAGTTTTTGCTTTATAGGACCATGATTTAGTAGCCGGAGGAAAAGCATAATCCGTAATTTGGGTATAGATACCGGGGATTTGTCTACACGGCATATGACGGATACTGCCTATTTTTGCATCATCATTAATAATCCTAAAGATAATTATAAAATCAACAGAAAGATGAATATGAAAAAATTACTATTAATTTCTATGATGCTGATGACCGTTCTGGCAATGGCAGCCTGCGAAGATTCAGGTGATGAACCGTTTACACCCGAACATCCTGAACTTTCCGGACCATCGGGTGGGGAAGATGAGAATGAATCCGAAGTTCCGGATGTATCTTCATTGCAGGTAAATATCATGGTTAGCAATCGTACCATTACTGCCACTATGGAGGACAATGCCGCCACACAGGATTTTCTTGCTCGTCTGCCATTGGAGGTTACGTTGAATGATTACAATAATACTACAGAAAAAATCTTCTATCCCTCTCCGGCTCTGGCAATTGAAGGTGTTACGCGTGGCTGTGCTCCTATTGCCGGTGATATAACCATCTATGCCCCATGGGGAAATGTGGCAATTTTTTGTAAGAATGGGTCTTATAGTGATACTTTGATTAAAATCGGTCGTGTTGATGGCAATGGCATTGAAATGTTGAGTGTGCCTGGAGATATACTTGTGAGATTTGAAAGAAGATAAGAATGGATTAATAAGGGCACTATGACTACGAACGAATTCAAGGAATATGTAAAGACGCGTCAAGCGCTTGATACGGAGGAGATACATCGCTTTATGGACAAAATGAGCAATGAAGCCAGACGCATCACTTTCCGGCTGAACACGGCATATCATACACCGGACGAGGTACGTGGGTTACTCTCCGAATTGTTCGGTTATCAAGTCCCGTCATCGTTCCGGGTATTCCCACCGTTCTATACCGATTTCGGGAAGAATATTACAGTGGGCGAAGGCGTATTTATTAATGCCTGCTGTCATTTTCAGGACCATGGTGGTGTGATAATCGGTGACGGATGCCAAATCGGGCATAATGTAGTCTTTGCAACGCTCAATCATGGTTTGCCTCCGGAAGAACGCCAAACTACCTATCCGGCACCGATTGTATTGGGTAGGAATGTCTGGGTAGGTTCTAATGCGACGATTCTTCCAGGAGTGACAATCGGTGACAATGCTGTGGTGGGAGCTGGAGCGGTTGTGACGAAAGATGTGGAAGCGAATACAATAGTAGGCGGTGTCCCCGCGAAATTGATAAAGAGAATAGAGTAATAATTATAACATTGAAAACAAGATGAGAATAATATCAAATACAGCATTCGGCGGAGAAAGACCTTTGTTTGAATCACATGACTTACGTTTGGAGAATGTAATTATCCATGCCGGAGAATCAGCCATCAAGGAATGCAGCAACATCGAAGCTGTCAATTGTCGATTCGAAGGGAATTACCCCTTCTGGTATGTTCACGGGTTTGTAATCGACCGTTGTTTTTTCGATGTCGGCGGGCGTTCGGCACTGTGGTATTCCGACCATCTGAAAATGACCGATACGCGTATCGACGCACCCAAAATGTTCCGCGAGATGCACGACATCGAAATTGAGAATGTAGAGATGAACGATGCCGATGAAGTATTCTGGCGTTGCCAGAATCTGAACATCAGAAATCTGAAGTTGCATGGAGGAACTTATCCGTTCATGTTCAGTAGCGACATCCGCATAGACGGATTGGAGAGCGACAGCAAATACGTTTTCCAGTATGTGAAGAATGTAGAGTTGCGCAATGCCAAAGTCACTACAAAGGATGCTTTCTGGGAGGTGGAGAATGTGACAATCTACGATTCCGAACTCAATGGCGAATATCTCGGCTGGCATTCGCACAATCTCCGGTTGGTGAACTGCCATATAACCGGTGAGCAACCGCTCTGCTATGCCCACGACCTCGTATTGGAGAATTGTACCTTTGGTCCCGACTGCGACCGGGCTTTCGAATACAGTTCGGTGCAGGCAACCATCAAGGGGGCTATAGGTGGGGTGAAGAATCCACGGACAGGCAGTATCACTGCCGAAAGCTATGGGGAAATCATTCTCGATGAAAATATAAAGGCACCTGCCGACTGTGAGTTGAAGCTTTGGGACGAGAAAACTTGTTTCACCGACTGATGCCTTTGCAAATAGCCTGATGGGAATAAAAAAGGGAAAGACCGATTACTTGTTGTCGCTTATCCGCGAAGGGAAGAGTATGACGCTGGGGCAGCAGTTACGCCTGACTGCATACCTCAGTGTCCCTGCTATTATGGCACAGGTGTCCTCCATCGCCATGCAGTATATCGATGCTTCGATGGTTGGTAGCCTGGGTGCGAATGCAGCGGCTTCCATTGGATTGGTTTCAACCACGACATGGCTGTTCTGGGGATTGTGTGCCGCCGCTGCAACGGGATTTTCTGTCCAAGTGGCACACCGGATTGGGGCCGGAGATTTTGCAGGAGCGAAAAAAATACTCTGCCAATCGGTTACGGCTACACTTGTTTTCAGTTCTTTGTTGGCGGTTGTCGGCATTTCTATCAGTGGTGTGCTTCCCGGCTGGCTGGGTGGTGATGAAATGATACGGAGCGATTCATCCTTCTATTTCCGGATATTTTCACTTTTCTTACCCGCCTTACAGTTGAATTTCCTTGCGGGCGGCATGTTGCGGTGTAGTGGGAATATGCGTGTACCCAGTATGCTTAATGTACTGATGTGTTTTTGGGATGTCGTGTTCAACTTCTTCCTTATTTTCCCGACACGGCAGGTAGACTGGTGGGGATGGGAGTTCATCGTTCCCGGCGTAGGTTTAGGTGTGGAAGGTGCGGTATTGGGAACCGTGTTGGCCGAACTTATCACTGCCGGTGGGATGATGTGGTATCTTTGCCGTCGCTCGTCCATGCTGAGACTATCCGGGGGGCAGGGCAGTTTTCTTCCCTGGAAAGAGACGCTGCGCCAGGCTGTCCGCATCTCCCTGCCAATGGGATTCGAGCATATTGCCATTTGCGGAGCGCAGATTATGACGACGGTTATCGTCGCACCGCTCGGCATCGTCGCCATTGCCGCCAACTCATTTGCCATCATCGCTGAAAGCCTTTGTTATATGCCCGGCTACGGTATATCGGAGGCTGCCACGACGTTGGTAGGCCAGAGTCTTGGAGCAAACCGTATCCGGTTACTCAAGCGTTTTGCCAACATTACCGTTTGGTCAGGGATGCTGATTATGGGAGTCATGGGAGTGCTGATGTATGTGGCAGCCCCTCAGATCATTGGAGTGATGACGCCTGTGGAGGAAATCCGCATGTTGGGAATCGGGATTCTGCGGATAGAAGCTTTTGCGGAGCCGATGTTTGCGGCATCTATCGTCGCCTACGGTGTATTTGTGGGTGCGGGCAATACATTTGTTCCCAGTCTGATGAATTTTGGCAGTATCTGGGGTGTCCGGCTGACACTGGCAGCATGGCTTGCCCCTACGATGGGGCTACGGGGCGTATGGCTTGCCATGTGTATTGAGCTTTGTTTCCGGGGAGCGATTTTTCTTGTCAGGCTTTGGAGTGGTAACTGGATTTATAAGTTGCGAATAAAAAGATAAATTATGAAATACGATTTCGATACAATCATCCCGCGTCGCGGGACGAATTCTTATAAATGGGATACTCCCGAAGAGGAGAATGTACTGCCCATGTGGGTGGCAGATATGGATTTCCGTACAGCACCCGCTATTATCGATGCCTTACAAAAGCGGGTGGCGCACGGTATTTTCGGTTATACAAAAGTACCCGAAGCCTATTATGATGCGGTCGTCCGGTGGTTCGATGACCGGCATCGCTGGCAGGTTGATTCCCGGTGGATTATCTATACGAGTGGTGTCGTGCCGGCTCTGTCAGCCATTATCAAAGCCTTGGCCATGCCGGGTGATAAAGTCATCGTTCAGACTCCTGCCTATAATTGTTTCTACTCATCTATCCGTAATGACGGATGCGAGTTGTTTGCCAATAATCTCGTTTATCAGGATGGCCGCTACGTAATCGACTTTGCCGATCTTGAAAGGAAAGCTTCCGATCCGAAAGCAAAAATCCTGCTGCTGTGCAATCCTCACAATCCGGTCGGACGGGTCTGGACTCCGGAAGAACTGCAGCATATAGGTGATATTTGTTTACGGAATGAGGTGTTTGTCGTGGCGGATGAGATTCATTGTGAACTGACTTACGAAGGATATGACTACACACCCTTTGCCTCCTTGTCCGAACGCTTTTTGCAAAATTCCGTCACTTGCGTTTCGCCGAGTAAGGCGTTCAACCTTGCCGGGTTGCAAATCGCCAATATCATCGCAGCCGATGAAGAGGTGCGCCGCCGTATTGACAGAGCCATTAACATCAACGAGGTATGCGACGTCAATCCGTTCGGCGTAATCGCCACAATGGCAGCTTACAACGAAGGTGGGGAATGGCTCGATGCCTTGCGGAAATATCTGCGGGGGAATTACGAATACCTCTGCTGCTTTTTCAAGGAACGGTTACCACAATATCCCGTGCTGCCACTCGAAGGAACTTATTTGGTTTGGATAGACTGCCGTGCTTCCGGTATCAGCTCAGATGTTGTCGCCTTGCGTTTGCAAGAACAACAGCATCTGATGGTCAATTCCGGTACGATGTACGGTCCCGGTGGAGAGGGCTTTATCCGGCTGAATATCGCTTGTCCCCGGGCTCTGCTTGCTGATGGACTGGAACGGATGGCCCGTTTATTCTATCGTGAAGTCTTCTGATTTAAATCCGCTGTAATACCTACCGGAGAAGGCGGTGAACTTCAGGACACAATAATCGGGATCAGTCACTCCTTCGGGATAGTACATAGTGTCGCCTTCCTGCCATATCATTTCCTTACTGGTGCTGTCCGTCAGTATCTCCATCGTGCCGCGCAGCATTACGCCCTTGAAGAAGCGTGTGTTGCAGACGTAAAGGCATGCCCGGTTATTTTTGAGAAATTGCGAAACGCGCATCGACGAGGTGTTCGTTGATAGGTAAATGTGTTTGAGCCCTTCCCTTTTGCGGGTTTGCAACATGGCCTTGATGTTGGGAAAGCCTTCGGCATCCACCGAACCGACAAAGATGGTTTTTTCCTTGTCAATCATGTTTCCTACTGTTTTTTCTGCATCTCTCATTGTTTGTTTTTTTTATGGGTTATTGTTTCAAGGGCAAAGATAGCCGGTAAGTGGAACTTTTGTACAATAAAAAAGAAGGAGGATATGTCACTTTTCACGGTTTCTCCATTTTCCGGTAGGCGAGGGGAGTATACCCTATACATTGTCGGAAACTACGTACAAAGTAGGAGACGGTTGAGAAATGGAGTTCGGAGGCTATTTCTGAAATGGGGAGGTCGGTGTAGGTGAGCAGACGCTGGGCTTCGTCTGTAACCTTGTTGAGTATGTACTGCTTGGCGTTGATGTTTATGGCCGAAGAGAGGATTTCGTTCAGATAGTTGGGAGTGATGCATAGTTTATCGGCATAGAATTGTACAGAATGCTGCTCCCGGAAGTGCTCCCCAACCAATTCGAAGAATCGGCTGAGGTGGAAGCTGCTGATATCTTTATGTGGCTCCTTACCCGTCTCCGGAGGGATAGAGGTGCAGTAGGCACGGTTGAGTAGCATGAGGACTTCGTAAAGTAAGGCGCGTAATATGCCCGTATCGTGTGGGTGGAAAGAGTCGATTTCGACCTTTATGTCGTGCAGAAGTTGGAGTATTCGTGCATAGAGCCCGTTCGGCAGTTGGAGTTTGTCTACCATTTTTCCCATTCGGAAGAACGGGAGGTGCTGCACGAATAGTGGGTCTTTGAAGAAAGAGGTCAAAAAGGTATCCTCAAAAATTAGAGCATGACCGTTGCCGATACGGTCTGTGTCCCAACTGCGCACCTCACCTGGTTTGGAGAAGAATACATCACCGGGAGCTGCCAAGTGTGTCCGGTTACCGATAGTGAATTCTCCTTCTCCTTCTGTGATGAAGGTGATGTCATAGTAGGTCAGAATATGTACTTTTCCCTGGGTCAAGAATTTCCGGGTATACTGCAAATCAACGACATCTATCAGAAGTTCGCTTCCGTACTTAGTTTTGTAGAAATTGTATCGTGGGATGGCATTTTTCATGGCTTAACATTGTATGATGGCAGTAAAGTTAGAGAAAAAGCTGCTCCGTACAATAGCGAATAGGAAAATGTTGGGTAAAGACCGGGAGTTTTGTTTATCTTTGCACCCGCAATTATCAATCGCCTTGCAACGATTGTCTGGAATTATCATATTATGAAACAGAAACGAATACCATTGGTGGGCAGACAATACCTTGTGCCCTTCATTTTGATTACCTCTCTTTTCTTTTTGTGGGGATTTGCCCATGCCATTCTGAATGTACTGAACAAGCACTTTCAAGAGATACTGGATATCACGAAGACACATTCGGCCTTTATACAGATGACGATGTATATGGGATACTTCATTATGGCCATTCCTGCAGGATTTTTCATCAGTCGCTTCGGATACCGCCGGGGTGTGGTATTCGGTCTGTTGCTTTACGGCGTCGGTTCGCTGCTCTTTATCCCCGGGCAGCATTATCTGTCTTTTAATCTTTTCTTGTTTGCATTGTTCGTGATAGGCTGTGGACTGACGTTTCTTGAAACTGCCGCCAATCCTTATGCCACAGAATTGGGCGCAAAGGAAACTGCTGCCAGCCGGCTGAATTTCGCGCAATCCTTCAACGGTCTGGGATGTATCTGTGCACCAGTACTGGCTGGACTGCTGCTCTTCTCGAAGGATGGGCAGACGGGCTCGGGTAATGTCGCATTGCCCTATATCTGCATGGGGGTAATTGTGTTGCTGGTAGCGTTGGTCTTTTCAAGAATCAAGTTGCCCGAGATTGAACATAGTGTGGAGGTGGACGAAGCTGGTAATAAGGTCGGATTGTGGTCACACCGGCTTTTCATTTTCGGGCTGATAGCCTTGTTTGCCTATGAGGTCGGCGAGATTTCCATCAACAGCTTCTTCATCAACTACGTGGTGGAGCAGAATTGGATGAATGCCCGCGAAGCTTCCGTAGTGCTTTCTTTCGGTGGACTGGGATTATTTATGTTAGGACGTTTTGCCGGTAGCTGGATTATGGGACGTGTGCGTGCCGAGAAGATGTTGCTGGTTTGTGCTACGGGCACTGTGATGACTACCTTGTTGGTGTTGCTGGATGTAGGAATGGTGTCGCTTGCAGCTCTGTTGTGCGGATATGCATTTGAGGCTATTATGTTTCCCACGATTTTTGCACTTTCCTTGCGCGGGCTGGGCAACCATACCAAGAGGGCTTCCTCTTTCCTGATGATGTCTCCCGTGGGAGGCGTGGTAGGTCCGCTGTTGATGGGACTGGTGGCAGACCATACGACGATGGTGTGGGCGTTCATCGTACCGCTGGTTGCCTATTGCGTGGTGTGGGCATATGCCCGCAAGATGGTGTCCGTCTCTACCGCTTCTTCAATATAGAAGGAAGCCTGCGACTCCGGCAAGGATTATCAGTAAGATAGGGTGGAGGTTCCACTTCCACGTCACGCCGAAAGCGGCTGCAAAGATAAGTATGCTTTTGTAATCTATGAAATTTTCCTTGTTCATCAGCAATAGGGCAGCAGCAGCTATCAATGATACGGACATGGGCAGCAGTCCCGACATTGCCGCCTTGATGTATTTGTTGTCCTTGCATTTCACGAAGAAGTAAGAGATGAGCAATACCAGGATGAACGAGGGAAGACATACTGCAATGGTGGTCACGACAGCTCCCCACACGCTTTGAGTAACTGCATAGCCCACATAGGTGGCACTGTTGATGCCTATCGGACCAGGCGTCATCTGCGAGATGGCCACTACGTCCGTGAATTGTTGCAGGGTGAGCCAGTGATGGTGGTCCACCACCTCATATTGGATGAGGGACAACATGGCGTAACCGCCTCCGAAACCGAACATTCCGATTTTTAGATATACCAATATCAGCTGCCAATAAATCATATCTGTAATTTTCTCAGTTTATCTTTTAACCATAATGTATAGAGCATTCCTCCTGCAATTCCTGCAAGGACAATGTATACGGGGGATAGCCCGAATTGCCAGATGAGTATGGTGGCGATGGCTGGAAGCACCAGTTGCCAATACTTCAGCTTCAGTGCCCGTGCAGCCGAAATGCAGGGTATCACAATCAGTGCGACTACTGCCGGACGGATACCGTTAAAGATGCGTATCATCACCTGGTTGTCCTGAAAATGAGCGAAGAACATGGCTATCAGCATCATGATGACAAAAGAGGGGAGGATTGTGGCAAGTGCACACACCAGGCTACCTTTTACTTTATGCAGCTTGTAGCCGACGAATATGGATATATTGACAGCAAAAACACCGGGAAGTGACTGGGTCAACGCAAACATTTCCATGAAATCTTCTTTACTCATCCATCTCTTTTTTACGATTTCCCGTTCAATGAGAGGTATCATAGCGTATCCGCCACCGATAGTGAACATTCCTATCTTGGCAAAGGTCATAAAAAGCAGTAAATATTTCATTATTTCTCTTCGGGTGACTTTCTTTTGCAAAGAAACCCAAATTAATCAACATATACAAATTAGGGGGATAATATTTATTTATTAATATTTTATATTACAGGGCTATATTCTTAAATCTATTTAAAAGGAGAATATTCCGTCGTAAATAAGCTTTATCTTTAACACGTAATTACAAATAATATAAATGTAGATATGATACAGATAGTGCAATTACATGGTACGGATAAAAAGCTGTATGAGCTTGTAGCCCCTTTGGTTATGAGCCCGGAAGTGCTGAAACAGAACTACCGATCAAACAAGGATCGGTAAACAAAAGAAACGGCGGGCCGGAAAAACCCCCAA
>ERZ791729.724-NODE-724-length-14449-cov-2.699458_pt1 | contig 14449 bp, 10 predicted proteins | sample MGYA00510043_ERZ791729 | MGnify/ENA primary metagenome ERZ791729 (study PRJEB30046, sample SAMN00715149) | human gut metagenome | study: EMG produced TPA metagenomics assembly of the A metagenome-wide association study of gut microbiota in type 2... | reverse complement strand
TTTAAGTAACGATACTTTTGATTTTCGAAGTCTTACCGGAGGGCAGTGCCATCACCGTATCTCCTTTACGGATGATACCGCTGGAGACCTTCCCGCCGCCCTGCCAGCTCAGGTCATTGAGCCGGGCGCCGCCGTTTCGCTGGGGCAGCGCATCCAGATTGGCGTTCAAATCCATGCAGGGGGAGTCCAGGCCGAAAATGTCAAAGGTTTCCATGCCGCCTCCTGTCATCACAGAGAGAAGCCGTTGGGGTTCAGCAGCCGGATCTTCCCCCGGACAAAGTCCACCATTCCCTGCTGCACACCGAAGAACATCGCCACACCGTTGCGGTTATGGCCGGTTTTCTCAATGGTCGCGTCAAAGGCGTCATAGGTGGCCGCGAAATACTCCGTAGCAATATTGAACTTGCTCATGCCCAGATTCACCGCCTCCCGCATCTGCTCATCGGGAATGCCGGAGCAGCCGTGGAGCACCAGGGGTACGGAAACCGCCTTGCGGATCTGACGGATCCGATCAAAGTCCAGGTTGGGTTCCCGGATATAATCGCCATGGGCATTGCCCACCGCAATGGCCAGGGAGCCGCAGCCTGTCCGCTCCACAAACTGGGCAGCCTGATCCGGATCGGTGAAGAGATCCGCGTTGGTCATGTCCTCCAGATTCTGACCCACACCGACATGCCCCAGCTCCGCCTCCACATCTACGCCGAATACCGCGGCGGTCCGGACCACCTGGCTGGTCAGCGCCACATTCTCCTCATAAGGCAGGGCCGAGCCGTCCACCATGACGGAGGGGAAGCCGTCCCGGATGCCGCCGACGGCGATCTCATAGGACGCTGAATGATCCAGATGTACCGCTACGGGAACAGAGGCTTTCCTGGCCAGGTCGTTGGCCATGAAAGCGATATGGCTCAGGGGGATATACTTGTCAAAGCCCGGGAAGAACTGGACGATCACAGGCACCCGCTCCGCTTCCGCCGCCTGAATGGCACAGCGGATGGTCTCATAATTGATGGTATTGATGGCGGCGACACCATAGTGGTTCTCCGTAGCATGTTTCAGAAGATCGTTTACCTTTACCAAAGACATAATTATTCCCCTTTCACTTCGGTATTAAAGAACAGCACATACTCGGGCATCTGGCTGCAGAATTCCCGGCTGTAAGCATCGATCCGATCATAGTCCTCCTGGCTTAATGTGAAGTTCAGGGCTTGAATGTTCTGCTCGGCGTGACGCTTGTCCGTGCCGCCTACAATGGGGGCGGTCAGATTCTTGTTGTTCACCAGCCAGTTAATACAGACCTGCGTCGCGGTCACGCCGTACTGCTTGCCAACCTCCACCAGGAAGTCCGCCACCTTCAGGCACTTCTCATAGACGCCGGGCTGGAACAGCGCCGCCCGGCTACGGCCGCCGGTGATGGGCGTATCCGGCTTGAATTTGCCCGTCAGCAGGCCCTGGGCCAGGGTGCTGTAGGGAATGACACCGATACCCTCCTCCGTGCAATAGGGCAGCAGGTCCCGGTCAATATACCGCCACAGCAGATTGTAGCAGGGCTGAACCACATCGATCTGGCCGTACTGTCTGGCCTCCTGGAGCATCTCCAGGGTGAAATTCGATACGCCAATGCTGCGGATCTTGCCCTTCTCCTTCAGTCGGTTCACATTCTCCACGGCCTGGGCGATGGACATGCCATCCCGGGGAGGATAGTGGAGGAAATAGGTATCCAGATAGTCTGCCCCCAGGCGGCGCAGACTGTCGTCGCAGGATTTCTCCATGTCCTCCATCTGGTAATGGTGGGGAAACACCTTGGAGATCAGGACATACCGCTCCCTGTCAACACCCTTCAGAGCCCTGCCAAGCACCTCTTCGGACCGGCCGTTCCCATAAATCTCGGCGGTATCAAAGGTATTCAGACCATGATCCAGATAGGTGTGAATACACTCGATGCTATCGCTATCCTGCACCTCCCCGAAATAGTCGCCGCCCATAGACCAGCAGCCCACAATAATCGGAGAAACACTTACATTGCTTTTGCCTAGTTTCTTATAAATCATGTTTAATCACCTTTCCGCCTGTTTGGCTCCTTTTGTTGTTTCCGGAATTCATTGGGCGTACACCCGACAAATTTCCGGAATTGCTTGGAAAAATGGGAGAAATTGGTATATCCTGTCCGGATAGCGATATCGCTGATGGAGTATTCTCCGTGCGATAGCAGCTCCTTCGCAAGGGCGATACGCTCCTTCTGGATATAATCAATCAGGGATTCTCCCGTCTCCCTATGAAACAGCCTGGATAAATAGCTCGGCGACAGGTAGAAATATTCCGCTAGCTGTCCCCGGCTGACTTCATCGATGTGTTCCCGGATATATGCTTTCATCTTGGCCACCAGAGTTTGCGTATTGCCGACATGAATCTGCTGAGACAAGCGGTTAGCTTCTTCCAGCATCAGCTGCTCCAGCTCCCCGGCATCCTGGGTCAGCCATCGGCCGAACTGGTTTTCCCGAAGCTTGGAAATGGACTGGTCCACCGTATTTTCCCGCAGAAGCTCACTGACCAGCAAATTCCAGTCCACCAGCAGGGCGCCGAGAAAGTCCGTGGAAAGGCTGCCGCCGCTGCGTCTATGGGCATTGAAATACTCCGTCAAGGCATTTTGAAACCGAATGATATCTCCCTCTTGGAGCATCCGCTTCCAAACCTGTGTGTCCGGGGGCTGATAGTCCGGCTTGACCTGGGTATGCTCCTGAAGTTCGATGAACCGACTGGCTTCCTGATTCGCGGTATTCCCGGAAATCTGGATGATCGCGCCAACCGTTTCCTTCAGTTGGTTCACCGTACAGGACTCCAGAATATGGTAACGGATGTCGAACAGGAAGTAGGACTTGATAAACTCCGCGAATTCCCGCATCAGCTGCTCCAGCTCCGGCGCCTCGCTCTCCCCTGCCCGGAAGACGGCCAAAAGCTGGCCTGTTTGGACGCAGTATATGGACTCAAAATTCTGCCGCTTCCTTTCGGAAAGTTCCCCTAATGTGTTATCGCACAGAAAGCGGAGCATTTCATCTTGCCAGACCTCCGCGCCGGTGTTCAGGAAGATAAGCACAGTGGTCAGCTTTTCCTTGGAACGGTAGGGTGCCCCGGCGTCCGGGCTTTCCGTGTCCAGATGTTCCCCGCCGCCCGATGCCAGCTCCCGAAGCAGGTTGTTCCAAAATGTGGCTTTCGCGTTGCTCTGCTGAGAAATCCATTGGCTGCCGTATTCCATGAGCTGCTTTTTCTTTTCCCGAATCTGATGCTGCTGCACGATCTCCCGGACGGCGGTCTCCAACTCCCCGGTATCCAGAGGCTTGAGCAGATATTTGGACACCTTGTAGCCCACAGCCTTTTGGGCATACCTGAAATCCGGATAGCTGGTCAGCAGCATGACTTCAATCTCACTGTCCCGCTGCCGGATCCACTCCAGCAAAGCAAAGCCATCCTGCCCTGGCATTTCGATATCCGAAATGACGAAGTCTATCGCGTGCTCAGACAGCAGCCGTTTCGCGTCGGATACGTTGTAACAGCCAAACACCTCATCGATACCATAGGCATTCCAATCGAGCCTCCGCGACACGCCTTCCACAACATATTTATTGTCATCTACAATCAATAGTTTCATTTTGCTTGCCTCACATGGGAATCCAGATTTCCACCTGTGCGCCGTCGGAATGATTGGACAGGGTGATCTTTGCCGCATCACCATAGATCAGACGAATCCGCTGGATTGCGTTGTTGATGCCAATATGCTTGCCGTCTACCTCCGGGATCAGCTTGCCGGATTGAAGATAGTCCAGCAGCTCCTGGGGATATCCGCCCCCGTCGTCCCGGAGTCGCAGGAACAGGAATGGCTTCTCCCCTTCCTGCCTGCACGCGCCGAATACCGTGATGTTCAAGCCGTGCTCACTGTTTGCCGCGTGCTTCAGAGAGTTCTCCAGGAAGGTGCTCACCAGCAGTACCGGAATTAAAATACTGCGGACATCCTCCGCGATACTGTACTCCACATGGACGCTGTTGCCATTCCACTCCTGGTTGATCCGGATAATGCTGTCCATGTGGCGCAGCTCCTGCCACAGCGGAACCATATCCATGCAGTCCCGCAGCACATAGCGGTAATAGTTGGACAGGACCACTGTCAGATTCATGATCTTATCCGTCTGCCCAAGCTGGGCCATGTCGTAAATCGTCGTCAGATTGTTCACAAGGAAATGCGGACGGATCTGCAGATTGCGGAAATTGATATTCAGCTGCCGTTTTTCCAGCTCCGCCTCATACAGCCGGACAGAGAGCGCTTCCATTTGATCACTCAACTGAGACAACACGTCATAGGTATCGTCCAGTGCGTTGATAACCGCACCGTTCACGTCCTTATAGGATGTTGTATTTTTGCTGTACTTGCTCAGGATTCCCGTCAAATTCTGAATGGGCTCCAGAAGGTTTTTGCGTACCGCGCTGACAGACAACAGCAGAATCACCATACCGATCATCAGCAGGAGCATCTGCACGACCTGGAACAGAAGCACCCACATGATGTCCCGATCCGAATCGATCTGCATCTGAATACAGAAATCAGCATAGACATCGGTCAGCTCATACGTTACCCGTTTCTCCCGGGAACTTTGACCCATCTCGCCGTATTTCAGCAGCGAGAACTCGGCAATGTTGTTGTCGCTGTAATGAACCAGCCCGGACAAGAAATCCTCCTCCGTGATCCAGGCACCGCACACAAAGGAGTCGTTCACCCACATGCAAAGGATCACTCGCCGTCCACCCGGCATTTCATGGAGGACGTACCGTCCGCTGACCACCGGCTCCTTGGACAGCCTCTTGAGCTCACCGCGAATCTGGCGGTACTCCGAAAAAGGCAGGGTCACGGCGGTGAGCTCCAGGAACCGGTCCTGATGGTTTTCATAAACATAATAATTGTACCGGTTGATGGACAACTTATTGAGCAGCTGGTAAGTATTTTGCAGACTGCCGGATTGCTCGACCCATTCCATACCGGTCTGCTCGAACAGAGACCGGTAACTGGTGGTCAGAACCGTAGATTCCATAGCGGAATTGTTGTTTTCCAGTTCGCTGGACAGCTTGGAGATAAAAGCATCCGCATACCGCCGTACTATATCCGTCGCATTACTCTGTAATTTCACTGTGGAAAAGACAGCAAAGGCTGCACACAGGCCCAACAGCAGGACACACACAATTAAGACCTGTCTGATATTTGTGCGGCGGATATGCAGATGCTTTTTACTCATGGCTTTATCCTTTCACAGCGCCTACGGCGATACCTTTTTCAAAATACTTCGTCAGGAAAGGATACAGTATCAAAATGGGAAGCATAGCCGCAAATGCGATTGCCATACGCAAGCTGATACTGGGTACCGAACTGACCGTGCCGCGTCCATATTTGGTTAAATACTCAATGTTCTTGACCATGACATTCAGCACCTGCTGAATAGAATACTTGCTCTGGTCGCTGATATAGTATAACCCATTTGTCCAGTCATTCCAATAGTTCAAACCCGCGAAAACGCCGACTGTGACAAAAATAGGCTTACCCAGGGGCAGCACGATCCGTCTGAAAATCTGGAACTCAGAAGCGCCGTCAATTTTGGCAGACTCATACAGCTCCGAGGGAACATTGGACTGCAGGTAGGTACGGACGATAATACAGTTGAAGGAGCTGAACAGCAAATTTGGCACCAGCAATGCCCAATAGGTGTTTTTAATATGAAATACCATTGTGTAAATCATATAGGTTGGGACGAGACCGCCGTTAAACAGCATTGTGAAAAGGATCGCAAAGCTGAAAAAGGATCTGCCGGGCAAATTCCGCAATGACAAGGGATACGCGGCCATAGCGACGATAGCCACATGGGCCAGGGTTCCAATGACGGTTACGCAAACAGTAATTCCATAGGCCCTAAAAATAACGTCTCTGGAATTCCAGATGTACTTGTAGGCATCGAAGCTGAGCTTCTCAGGGAAAATGGAGTAGCCATTGATCAACAGCGTATTCTCTTCTGTAATCGAGGAGATAAACAGCAGAAGGAACGGGAAGATCACAATGACCATCACGCAGATCATCACCACAGAGGCAAACACTTCAAACGCTTTTTCCTGTTTTGTTTTGATCATATGGGCACCTCACTAGAACAGAGCGTTTTCGCGACTTACCTTCCGTGCGATTCCATTGAACAGCAGGATCATGGCAAACCCGATCACAGACTGCAGGAAGCTGGCTGCGGAAGACAGTCCGATATTGTTTTGCGTCATCAGCGCGCGGTACACGAAGGTGTCCACAGTCTGCGTGGCATCCATAATCAGACCGGAGTTCTGAGGCACCTGGTAGAACAGTCCGAAATCACTGGTGAAAATGCGTCCCACATTCAGCAGCACCATGGTGATCACCGTAGGCTTCAAAAATGGAAGCGTGATATAACGGATCTGCTGCGCCTTGGACGCTCCGGATAACCGGGCAACCTCATACAATGAAGGATCGATCCCCAAAATTGTGGAAATATACAGGATGCAGCTGTAGCCCACGCCTTTCCAAGCATTGACGAAAATCAGGATACCTGGCCAGGGTTTTGAGGTATCGTACCAGGATATCTTCTGGAGTCCAAGGGACTCCAGAAGACTGTTTACCAAACCTGCCTGCGGATCCAGGAATGCTCTGACCATGTAAGAAACGATGATAATGGACACAACGAAGGGGAACAGGATACTGCTTTGGGCGTACTTCTGCAACTTCTTATTTCCAATTTCCGTGATAAAAATTGCCAGCGTGACGCCCAGTATGACGTTCGTAAGAATGAAGCAGAAATTGTATCCCAGCGTATTGCGGATAATGATGGGAACATCCTTGCTTCGGGCCAGGAACGCGAAGTTTTTCAGGCCATTCCATTCGCTGCCCCAGATACCGCCCTGAACGGTGTACTTCTTGAAGGCCAGTACGATACCGGCCATGGGCATGTAATTGTTGATGAGCAGGTAGAACAGGGCCGGCAGCATCATCAGATAGAGCGGTAAGTACCGCGTGAATTTGTTCGCTTTTACAGCAAGCGAGTTCTTCTTAGGAGTCATAGCATCCTCGCTTTCCCAAAAATCCGGTTCCGAATTATTTGCTTGCCAGATAGTCATCCAGCTGCGCCTGGACCGCTTTGATCAACTCGTCAATGCCGGCAGCCTTCAACTCCTGAACATAGATGGGGATGTACTCTTCTGGGTCAACCGCGCCGGTCTGCAGGGCCTTATAGTACTTGTTGTGCACATTGGTAACGGCGGCAACGATATCCGAAGTCTCGGAAACGTCAAACGAGAAGCCAAGAGCCTTGGAAACCGTCGTTGTCTCGTTGTAAGCGATGATTTTGTCGTAAACATCCGCGCCACTGGTGCACCAGGGAGTGCAGACGAACTGGTTGGGAAGGATCCAGCCGGCATCCAGGTGATAGCCCACAGAATCGGCGTTCATTCCTTCGGGGTAGTCCAGCAGTCCGTCCTCGTTGACGATGTAGTCCTCCCCCTCAATTCCCCAGTTCAGCAGGTTCATAATGCGGGAGTCGGTCATGATAAAGTTCAGCATCTGCATGGCCTTCTCGGGCTTCTCAGAGCCGGCGGGGATGGCATAGGAGAAGACCGCGGAGCTGTGGGTGGTGGAATACGGCTTGGCAATGGTGACCATGGTCAGATCCACACCGGAGCAGTTGGCCTCCTGGTCGCTTTCGGACAGAGGATGGCCGTAGTCGGAGAAGAAGGAGAAAGCCTGGCCGGAGGCAATGTAGGAGTAGTAGGACTCGGTATCGGAAGCGGCGCCTGGGTTAATCCAGCCTTTCGTGTACCATTTGTGGGCGTAGTCGCACCATTCACGGAACGCATCGGATTCAATCAGATTGACAACCTCGGAATTGTTCGCAGGATCCACGATCACAACGTCGGTACTATCGCCGCCTACGGGATCGATGGCAGCCGTCTTGATAAGGCCGCCGACCTCGGGTGCGACCATCCACATGCCGGGCTCCAGAGCGGCAACCTGCTCGTAGATAGCGTCAACATCCTCAAAAGACTTGACATTGCTCACGTCGATGTTGTGCTTCTCCAGGATGTCCGTGCGGAAGAAGACGGTCTGCTGCATGGAGACCTCCTTGTGTACGGGGAAGCCGTACAGGACGCCCTGATTGGTACATACCTTCGCCAGGTCTTCACTGACATAGGTGCCGACGATATCCTGACCGTACTCCGCCAGCAGAGGCTCCAGATCGTTCAGATATCCGGAGTTGACATACGTGCCAGCACGGACCCCAACGGTAGTGGCCAGATCCAGTTTTGCGCCGGAGCTCAGCTCCAGGTTGATCTGCTCGTTGTAGACGGAGAAGGGCAGGGGTTCCAGTTTCAGCGTCATGTTCAACTCGGGCAATGTGATTTCGTTGATTGCTGCCATGACGCGGTCCAGATCGTCCTGATCCGGAACCGTTGCGGGAAGCGCGATAATCATGCGGACCTCATAGGGTTCCTCACCGGACTTACCGTTCTTGCCTTCGGTTTGCTGAGAATCGGTGTTTGCGGTCTTGTCGTTTCCGGCATTGCCTGAGCAGCCGGCGAACAGTCCGAGCACCATAACCAATGCCAACAGGATGCTGATGAGTTTTTTCATGATGATTTCTCCTTTTTGTTTTTTTCCGTAGTTCCCTCTACTTTATTCCTTCTACACTCTCTAATGGCGATATTGTAGGCATACACCCCATCCGATGATAAATCGGCCAGAATGCAGAGAGAATTAGGTTTCGGGAACTACGGTTTATTTTAATGTCTTTCCCATTACGCGGTAAAGACATTAGCGCACTTCGTTACACTTCTGGCCTGGCCATTGACAATGACCTTGGAGATTTCCGTATCCGCGTAGATCTTGAAGCTCTCCGCGGGGATATCCCGCAGCGTGATTTCCAGCGTGCCATCCTGGACTGTCGCGTGGAATTTGCCCTCCACGCCGTCATCGAAGTAGTCCTGATCGATGGTCCCGGTGATGTTCATTACAATCTCCAGCCCCTGGAAATTTTCCTCGGGGATATGCTCGGGAACCTTTTTCAGGGTTGCCATCATGGTGTTCTCCCGCAGGAACATGGGAATGACATCGATCTTCTGAGGATATTCGATCCAGGCATTGCCCTCCAATCTGCGGCCTGTCTCCAGATCAATCCAACTGCCCTTGGGCAGGTAGACGTTATGCTTTTTCTGGTCAAACACGGGAGCCACCAGTACGGAGCCGCCCAGCATATACTGTGTGGAGAGATTGCAAACGTTCAGGTCATTGGGATACTCCAGAAGCATTGCCCGCATCATGGGGATGCCTTCCCGGGTGGTCTCATAGCCGACACTGTACAGATAAGGCAGCATAGCGTAACGGGTCTTATTGATCTTCAGGAATGCCTTCTGGGCGGTTTCCGAATAGATCCAAGGCTCTCTGGGGGTGGACTGGCCGTGGCTTCGGCTCAGGGGACTCATCAGGCCCATCTGCACAGAGCGGATGTAATCCTCATCATCGGGAATCACACGCTTGCCCGAGTAATCGCAGTTATAGAAGCCGCCGATGTCAAAGCCCCAGAAAGAAACGCCGCTGACGCCCATGCTCAGGCCGCCGTTGAGAATGGCGTAGAGATTGTTCTTGGCAGCGGAAGAGTCTCCGGCCCAATTCGCGGGGTAATTCTGGCTGCCCGCGTAACCGCTACGGCCCCAGAGAAGCGCCTTCTGGCCCATCTCTTCTTTCGCCTCCCGGGAGGCCTCGTAGATGGTCTTGGCATACAGAAGGGTGTACTTATTATGGCTCTCCAGACCCGTTGTGCCGTCGTACATCACCGCATCCTCGGGGATCTCCTCGGAGAAGTCGGTCTTGATCACGCCTACGCCCATGCGCATCAGTCGCTTGACCCGTTCCTTCATATAGGCAACGAACTCGGGATTGGTGAAATCCAGCGCCGCCACCTTCCAGTTGCCCGCGTCTCCCTCGCCGGGGGAGAACAGATAAGGCTCGCCCTTTTGATTCTTTACCAGATAGCCCCGCTCGTTCATGATCTTAAATTGGTTGGAGAATCTGCCCTCCCTATCCACAGCGTGAACATAAGGGAACATCCACAGGGAAAGGTGGATTCCCTTCTCTCTCAGGGACTGGATCATGCCCTCGGGATCCGGGAACCGTTCCTCATCGAAGCACAGCAGCTCCTTGCCGCCGTCAGGCTGCATGGTATCCAGCCAGCCGTCGATATGGATCACATCCACGGACATCCCGAACTTGGCCATCTGGTCCACGATCTCCTCGACCTCCTGCCGACTCATGTAGCTCATGCGGGACATCCAGAAGCCAAAGGCCCACCTGGGGATCATGGCGGAGCGGCCGCTCAGGGCGGTATAATCCCGGATTAACCCCTTGTAATCCCGGTTGCAGAACATATAGTAGTCCAGATAGGGATCCTCGGTCTCCATGGTGTAGGAGACGCCGGAGCTGGCGCCCATATTGAAGTGGGTACGGGTATAGGTATTCATCAGCACCGAATATCCCTCGGAGCTCATAAAGTAGGGCATCCCCTTGTAGGAGACATCCGAATTGGTGGACTGGGCATCCTGCTGCCAGACGGTGATTTTCTGACCCCGCTTGTTAAAGGACGTGAATTTCTCACCGAAGCCGTAGAAAGCCTCGTCACAGTACATGTACATGGTCTCAAAGGCATTGAGGATCCTGCCGTCGTCGCCCACAGTGAAGCCCACCGGGACGGCCTTGTACTTCTGGTCCACGTTGTGATCCTTGATCTGTTCCATGGTCAGCAGTTCACCGTCCAGCTCCACCGTCATTTCCCAGGGGCATTTTCGCAGCCGCAGGGTCACCCGTTCTGTCTTAACCACAATGAACAGAGACTCCTCCGTTACCTGAACGCCGCTTACGGGAGCAAACCCAAATACCTCATTCAGCTTGGGCTGCACCAGGTGAGGGAACATCTGAAAGCGGAAGGCAGTCGGACTGACGAAGCGGATTCTCACCTGGGCCTTGGCCCCCCGGAAGGTATTCACAAGGAACGTTACGCCCCCGTTTTCCGGCTGGTACGCTGTGATATAGTCCAGAAAATCCTTCGTGCCTTCATGACTGTAGTGGCAGTTTCCCTTTGTCACATACAGCGGATCCCCATCCATATCCGGATGGTAGCTCTTGATTCCGGTGTCTTTTACCTCGATCATTGCGTTTCCTCCTTTAAAAATGTTTTACACCAGTATTTTAGCCAATTTCCACTATAAAATCTCCTTTTTATGTGTTCTGATTTAGCACTTTTGTGTCTTTCCGGCAATTTGCGGCAGGAAGCCCATCTAAATCTCCGGTCGGCGAACATCCGTCTTTTGAATTTTGCGAATTATTCTGCTAGTACTCTGTCAATCCTAAATCTTTATAGCCTGCCAAAAGGCTTGCGTTTCCAGATACATATCGTCAGAAATTTTTGCTTTCTGCTTTTGTTTTACCTGCTTATATGGCTTTATTGGCTTTTGTTCCATAAATTAGTCATTCCACAAATGCGCTTGCAGGTAAGCGTCCATACGGCGGTTGTACCGAAAATGTCTTCCCCATCCAGTATAAAGGGAAACGCTTCCTGATGGATTTTCGAAAATTCTCGGTCATGGTGGAACAGGTTGTTCATAGCAATCAGGGTAAATACGGCATCAGGATATTTTTCGGCAAACCGGGAATTTCCATTAACACAGGCATAGCCTGATTGAGATATTCCTGAAGCGTATGGGTGGTTTCAGACATAAAGCCATTCCTCCTGTGCGTTGCGCACTGCCAGTCATTGTACCATAGATAGAGCTGGAAACAAGACTTGACTTTTGCGCATTCGCTGCCATTTCAGCAGAACTAACAGATGGCTGGAGCTGGTATCGTTAATTTTCCGCCATCCCATTCTCCACCTTCTCCACAATCCCAACATGGTCCGGCACTTCGTCCTGTGGGGCCCAGTCGAAGAAGATGAGCATTCCCGTCCTCCGGGGTGTAGAACACCTTGCCGATTGGGTAGTACCGCAGCACATGGGGGACGTACTGCTTGTCCCCGTAGCTGTTCCAGCCCATTTGTTCTGCCATTTTTAAGGAGAACTCAATGGCGTTTGCACGGGAATACTCGCCGTATTTCTGCAAGGCCCAGGTGATGTAGCCGCTGCCAAAGTTGTAGCCTTGGAGTGCCAGCTGAATATGGTCAAGGTCAATGGGACTTTCGGCTCCGGCTGTTTGCAAACAGTCTGCTAGGCTGTGGATGCCAACCGCAATGGAGTATTCCGGGTCCGTAATGCCTCCGGGGGTTCTGGGGTACTGGGTATTATACCCGCATTCGGAGGCCTGCATGGGGTCGTTGCCCCTGCCGCCGGATTCCTGCATCATAACGGCCTGGATCAGCAGAACGTAATCCGGGATGCCGTATTGCTTGGCATATTTGCGGATGACCGGCTCATAGGATTCCACCTCCGCACTGAGGGGCAGGGTTTCCGTGGATTCGTCCTGGCTTCCGAAGATGGCGGCACCGCAGCCGATGAGGACAACAATAACGATCACCAGAACGGAAGCAACTCCACCGGCGGCAATGGCTGTGTATAGTGCCTTTTCCCCCTCTGCCGCAGACCTGGCCAACTTTGCTGCCAGCTCTGCGGCTTTCTTTGCGGCCACCACCGCCCTGCGCCCAGCGGTGGCGGCTGCGTGGCTGCTCTTTTGGGCAGCTGTGATGGTGGCCTTTTGCGCTTCCTGAAAGGCTTTCTCTGCGGTGGTATCCACAATCCTTTCAGATGCCCATTCAGCGGTCTTAATGGGGACAGCGCCCTGTTTGGTACGAATCGGCAAATCGGACTTCTTTTTTATAGGAATCTGCGCTTTAGATGCCGTTCCCTTGTCAAGCGAAACCGTGTTATGGAAACCATCTGTCTTTGCGGTGCCAACTGTAGAGCTTCTGGTTTGGTCCATTGGTTTGAAAACCGCCTGACTATCTGGCAACGGTATTGTGGAAGAATTTCTTTTGGATGCTTCCACCTGCTGAGAAAAATGTGCTTGTTCTATTTGCAGTTTCTCCTGCTTTTGGGTCTGCCTCTGCCGGACAATGTTTTGTACAGCTGCTTTCCGTGCTGCTTCCTGCTGCGCAGTCTGGGCAGGGACAGCTATAGATTGCTCACGGGTGCGAATTGGCTTTTGGGCAGTGCGGTGAGACAAAGCATCGGAGCTTTCCGGGACACCTCCCGTTGCATTTGCCTGCTGTTGCTGGACGATTCTTTGTACCGCTGCTTTTCGCCCCGCTTCCTGCTGTGTTGCAGGACGGCTCCTGGAAGGCCCTTTTGCAGGTGCCTTTTGATATTCCTCCGGCATATCCGCTTCCGACGAAATACCATGCTTATCATCATTCCTTTGGTGAAGCGAGCGTATTTCCCGCACGGCCAGGGAGGCTCCATCCCGAACGGCATCCTCTGCCGTCCGGGAGATTTTTTCTTCCGCATAATTGCTGGGAGAATCCGACTGCTCCGACTGCCGGTGCGCCGCCTGTTCCGCTTTGCTCCGGACAAAGTTTCGCTGCATCTGCCGTTGAGCGGTATTCATCACCGGCTGATTCTTCCGCTGCCTTGTCTTGATTTCCGGCAATGGCGCAACCTCCTATCAGGACTGACCGGCAAACCGCCCTTCACCGGGGCGGGTGGTCATAAGCTGGTAGAGCTTGGTATTTTTCGGAAAACGGTTGATGAAAGGGACCAGGGCACTGCCGTATTTGATAAGGCCGGAACCGGCTTCCACATTGGTGATGTAGTTCATCTGTTCGTTGGAAATGTTCAGGAGTCTGCCCAGCTTTTCCCGGTCAGATGCCGCCTGATTCAGCATGACAATAAACTCGGAGTTGGAAAGCATGGTGCTGGCCTGAACAGAATCCAGCAGATACTCCACATTCTGGGTAATTGCTGTGGGAAAAGCATTGCGCTTTCGGAACTGCCGCCAGGCGGAGTTGAAGAAGGCGGCGGAGAATTCGTTTTCAAAGACCACATGGAATTCGTCGATGAACACATGAGTCCGCTTGCCCTTTTTCCAGTTCAGGGTCACACGGTTCAGCATGGTATCCGTAATGACCAGCAGGCCGGTGGGCTTCAGCTGCGCCCCCAGGCCGTGAATGTCAAATACCACCACCCGCTTATCCAGGTCAACATTGCTCTGCTTTCCGAAAATATCCAGGGAGCCGGTGGTGTACAGCTCCAAGGACAGTGCGATCTGCTTGGCTTCCGGTTCCGGCTGCTCCAGCAGGGTGTCCCGCAGAGTGCAGAGTGTGGGGACCGTTCCTGTATAGGCCGCATTCCGGTAAACCATCGTAATACACCGGTCAATAATGGATTTGTGCTGGGGGCCAACCCCTTTCTTGTCGATCTGCTCGATCAG
>ERZ791729.711-NODE-711-length-14628-cov-3.395389_pt1 | contig 14628 bp, 13 predicted proteins | sample MGYA00510043_ERZ791729 | MGnify/ENA primary metagenome ERZ791729 (study PRJEB30046, sample SAMN00715149) | human gut metagenome | study: EMG produced TPA metagenomics assembly of the A metagenome-wide association study of gut microbiota in type 2... | reverse complement strand
GTGGCTCCTACTGTCATTACGAATACAGTCCAAAGGCGTGCCAACCGGTTACTGCGGTCGGGCAAGTGGTGCATGACGCGGCGGCTGAATCCGTTGTCGGCTATTTCCCGCTTGTTTTCTGCGAAGAAATCTTTCAGAAGTTTATCATTATCTATTTCCGTCATAACCGTTTCTTTTTAAATACGTTGCTAATTTTTCTTTTCCACGCGACAGGTGGCTTTTCACCGTCCCTGCCGGTATTCCCGTTATTCCTGCAATCTTGTCGATGCTTACATCTTCCATGTAAAACAGCGTGATGCAGGTTCGTTCCACTTCCTTCAGCGATTTGAGTGACTGATAAACATCCATTGTCTGCCCTATGTTCGCTTGTTCGGTGCAGTTGACGGCGTCTACTTCCCTGGTATCCAGGTCTGCCATCTCCTTCCGGCTGCGAATATAATCATAAAAAACGTTATAGGCAATACGGTAGAGCCAGGTTGAGAAGCTGGACAGATTCTTGAACGAAGCGATGTTTGTATAGGCCTTGATAAACGTATCTTGTGCCAGGTCGTCACTCAACTCGCTGTCGCCGCAGGTCTGGTGCAGGAAGAACCGCCGCACGGGCGACTGGTACTTCTTTACCAACTGGTCGAAGGCCCTGGTGTTGTGAAACACCACGACCTGTGCGACTAACGATATGTCACCCATCTGACTCATTTTTCTTCGTTCTTCTTCTGTTGGCTGTAGAAAATCACCAATTGTCCGAAGCCGGTGAACATGACGAGTAAGCCGATACATCCGAGACCGAATTCTCCGGTAATGGCCCAAAGGAAGATGAACAGGCCGATGCCGACGAATATGTTGTTGATGCCTTTGCTGCGGATATCCGTTGCTGCGGCTTCTTTGAAGAAGTTTTCAGGCAGTTGCTGTCCGCTGGCCAGGGCCTGTTCCGCCAGGCGGTACTTGGCTTTCCGGTTTTTATAGCGGAAGAAGAATACTACGAATATGATGAGTAGCGGCAGTCCGAATACAAAGACGATGGCTGTTACGGCAATCACGGTCTCCGAGGTCTTGCTCCCGAGGTCGAACCCGTTCCAGTCCATACTGCTGTGGTGGGTTCTCCATTTTTCCGGAGCATCGCTACTGCCGGTACCGTTTTCATAAGTCATGATGCTGAGTGTGTCTGTTACGGTTTCTCCATTGATGACAGTGTCTCTCAATTCGATGACTCTTTTCTTGTTCCCCTGACCGTCGTTCTCTGTTACGGTTCTGTTTGCGCCTTGCACCAGTGTGCAGAACATCATGGCGAGCATTAATCCAAAAATGATACGTTTCATAATCTATGGTCTTTTAATTTGTTTCTTTGTTGGTTAGACGTGTCGTCACCTTTATAAAGTTGCAAAGAGAAGATATTTTTTTTAGAAAACCGGAAATAAGGCGATATTTTTCCGTGAAAATGTCTTATTGTCTTTTTTCCGGAATAACAAGAAGTAGGTATTTGCGACTGTAAATAGAGGTAAATATACAAACCGGGTTGTTTCTTATTGTAAATACTGTTATCTTTGCGCATCTGTTTTTATTGGGAAGTCTTGATGAAGTTGAGGAATATAATGAAGTGTTTCCTCCCTCTGCTGTTCATTGCCTATCTGGGAGGAATTACGCTGTTTACCCACTCGCATGTGGTGAATGGTGTTATCATTGTGCATTCCCATCCATTCAAGGGCCAGCATGAGCATACAGAGGTGCAGTTGGAAACCATTTTCTATCTAGCCTCTTTCGTCTCTTCTTCCCTTCCGTTGCTTCCGGTTGCCGCGACGGTTTTCCTTGTTTTGTTGTGTGTACTGAGCATTCTTACCACGGAATGCATCAAGTGTGTAAAGCTTCGTGGCGGTATTTGCCTGCGTGCTCCCCCTTCTTTTTTTCAAATCCGATAGATTAAGGCAATTCCGTTGTGGGATTGCGTCAACCTCATTGATTAACATATTATTTTAGAAGTACATGAAAAAATATATATTTTTTGTGGTGGGAGCAGTATGTCTGTTACTCTCATCAACCGTTTATGCCGAAGATTTGAAGAGTACCGATGCCAATATTGTCGGTCATGTAATAGAAAAAAGTACAAGGGAACATTTGCCTTATATGACAGTTTCGCTGAAAGGCACCACCATCGGGACCATGACCGATGCCACCGGTCACTATTTCCTAAAGAATCTGCCTGAAGGTGAGTTCACGTTGTCCGTCAGTGCCGTAGGTTATAAGTCGCAGGAGCGCAAAGTCGTTCTGAAACGTGGTAAGACCTTGGAAGAGAACTTTGAGTTGGAAGAAGACATGGTGGCACTGGACGGGGTGGTAGTCACAGCCAACCGCAATGAGACTGCCCGGCGCTTGGCACCCACTTTGGTCAAAGTGGTCACTCCTAAACTGTTTGAGCAGACAAACTCGCATACTTTGTCGCAAGGACTGGCCTTTCAGCCAGGTGTGCGGGTGGAGACCGATTGCCAGAATTGCGGTTATTCACAAGTGCGCATCAACGGGCTGGATGGGAAATATACCCAAATATTGATAGACTCACGTCCCATCTTTTCCTCTCTGGCCGGTGTGTATGGGTTGGAACAGATTCCCGCCAACATGATAGAGCGTGTGGAAGTGGTGCGTGGAGGTGGTTCAGCCTTGTTCGGTTCTTCGGCCATTGCCGGGACGGTGAATATCATTACGAAGGAACCGATTCGCAATTCCGGTTCTTTCTCGCATACCATTTCCAATTTCGACGGTTCCGGCTCGTTCGACAACAACACGACCCTGAATCTTTCCTTGGTTTCTTCGGACAGTAAGATGGGGGCTTATGTGTACGGCCAGAGCAGGCATCGTTCGGCATGGGACTCCAACGGAGACGGTTTTTCCGAATTACCGAAGCTGAAGAACCAGACTGTCGGTCTGAATGCTTACTACCGGACAAGTGCCTATTCCAAGCTGAGCCTTGAATACCATCATATGGAGGAATTCCGCCGTGGTGGAAGTGGCTTCAGCCTTCCCCCTCATATAGCCGAGGATGCCGGATTGAACGGTACCGGGGCGCCCGGACTGGTGGAACAGCTGAAACATTCCATCAACACGGGTGGGCTCAAGTTCACGGCTTTCTCCAAAAACCAGAAACATACGTTCAGTACCTATGCTTCGGCTCAGCACATCGTGCGCAATAGTTATTACAGCGCTTATGGAATGACTACGGACTTTACCGGTGTGCTGGGTGCCCAGTATATTTATCATTTTGACAAGTGTCTGTTTATGCCTGCCGATTTGACCGGAGGCATTGAGTTCAATCACGACAATCTGCATGACAAGGCAACGGACGTACAGAAGTATCGTGATGCTGCTTTGGCCGAAGATCCTACGGCAACGGGTGACCGCTTGCAACAACTGATTGAGAAATATACCCCCGCCCCGTTGAACCAAGTGGTGAATATAGCAAGCGTCTATGCCCAGAATGAGTGGAAGAACGAACAGTGGAGTTTCCTGATTGGCGGGCGCGTAGATAAAAACAGCATCATGGACAAGGCTGTTTTCAGTCCCCGTGCCAATATCCGTTACAATCCTACTCAGGATGTGAATATCCGTTTCAGTTATGCTGAGGGATTCCGTGCTCCACAAGCGTTTGATGAAGATCTGCATATCAGTAATGTGGGTGGAGAGTTGGTTTCCATTGTCCGCGCCAAAGGATTGAAGGAAGAGCGTTCGCGCAGCTTCAATGCTTCGGTAGATTGGTACCACTATTTCGGAGATTTCCAGGCAAACCTACTGGTGGAAGGCTTCTACACGAAACTTTCCGACCCGTTTGTCCTGACGCCTCCGGTGAAAGACCCGGATGGTAGCGCTTATCTGATACAGACCCGTATCAATGGTTCGGGAGCTAAAGTGTATGGCGGCACATTGGAAGGAAAGGTTGCCTATAAGGATAAGGTTCAGTTGCAGGCAGGGCTGACGCTTCAACGAAGTATCTATGACTCTCCCGAAGAATGGAGTGCGGATGAGGAGCACTTGTCGGAGAAAGAACGTTACAGCGACAAGATACTGCGTACTCCCGACGTCTACGGCTACTTTACAGCTACCTATATGCCGGTTAAAGCCTTCTCAATAGCTTTGAACGGCAATTATACCGGGCGGATGTACGTTCCCCATTTGCTTTCGGAGGTGAACGGTGAGGCGGATGTATTGGTAAAGAGTCCGGACTTCTTTGAGCTTGGAACAAAGATAGCTTACGACTTTGATTTTCAAGGGTTCTGTTTGCAGCTCAATGCCGGTGTACAGAATATATTCAATTCTTATCAGAAAGATTTTGATAAAGGAGCGAGCCGCGATTCCGGTTATATCTACGGACCGGGTGCACCGCGTTCCTATTTTGCAGGGGTGAAACTCAGTTTTTAAAAAGAGTATTGAACCGTGCTTTTTGTTTAGCCCCGTAGATTGGTGAAACGTATTTTGCACTATCTTTGCTGCCATAAAACAGTTCAAAGCATGAAGCTACCCTCATCTTTCACCGATTATACACGCGCCCTCTTGGGTGTGGAAGAATATGAAAAGCTGGCTGCCGCCCTGGAAGGGGAGCAGCCGGTCAGTATCCGACTGAATGAAGATAAATTACCGGAATCTTCATTCAGTCTTTTTCGTTCCTCTTTTAGGCATGTCCCTTGGTCTACTGCCGGATACTATCTGGACAAGCGGCTGACATTCACTTTTGACCCGCTGTTTCATGCAGGCTGCTACTATGTGCAGGAGGCTTCGTCTATGTTTGTGGAGCAGGCTTTGAGGCGGTATGTGGGCGAAGGACCGGTGGTGATGCTTGACCTCTGTGCGGCTCCCGGCGGGAAATCCACGCATGCCCGTAGCGTGTTGCCCGCAGGCAGTCTGCTGGTGGCCAATGAGGTAATCCGCAACCGCTCGCAGGTATTGGCGGAGAATCTTACGAAGTGGGGGCATTCCGGTGTGGTGGTCACTAATAATGACCCGGCAGATTTTTCTTCCTTGACGGACTTCTTCGACGTCATATTGACGGATGTCCCCTGCTCTGGCGAGGGGATGTTCCGTAAAGACCCCGTTGCGGTAAGTGAGTGGAGTGGGGAGAATGTGGAAATCTGCTGGCAGCGCCAGCGTCGCATCGTTACGGATATCTGGCCTTGCTTGAAGTCCGGAGGCATTCTCATCTACAGTACTTGTACCTATAATACAAAGGAAAACGAAGAGAACATCCGTTGGATACGGGATGAATTCGGGGCGGAGGTATTGCCGTTGGAAATTTCTACTGACTGGAATATTACGGGTAATCTATTGTCGGGAGAGGACTTTCCCGCCTATCGTTTCCTGCCCCATCGGACGAAGGGGGAAGGATTCTTTTTGGCAGTTCTCCGCAAACCGGGCGTGAGCGATGGGAATACCTGGGCCGGGCAGGTGAAATCCTGGGAAAAAGGAAGAAAACCTCAAGGAAAAGGAGCGAAAACTCCGGGTGTTTCCAAAGAACAGCTTTCGGCACTGCATGAGTGGTTTGCGGTTCCGGATAATTACGAATTTATCGTCAATGGCAACAACGTCAGCGCTTTCCCTAAAGCGTATCTCTCCGAACTGTCGGCTTTGCGTTCGTCACTCCGTATCGTGCAGGCTGGGGTAGATGTTGCCGAGTTGAAAGGAAAAGACTGGATGCCTGCTCATGGGCTCGCCATGAGTATAGCACTGAATCCGGATGCCTTTGCCCATGAAGAGATAGGCCGCGAGCAGGCCATCAGCTATCTGCGCAAGGAGGCTGTTGTCCTTTCGGAGACTGCTCCGCGCGGCATTGTCTTGCTCACCTACAAACAGATACCTCTAGGATTTGTCAAGAATATAGGTAACCGTGCCAATAATCTTTATCCCCAGGAATGGCGCATACGCAGCGGATATTTGCCGGAAGGGGTGCTGGAATTGGCAACAATAACCGGGTGAAATCAATCACGTTACTGCAAAGCTGCTGTATATATTTTGCAGTAGCACTGCAGAGCTGTTGCAGTGACACTGCAAATATATATGCAGCGCGACTGCAACACATATGCAGTGGTGCTGCAACACATATGCAGTGCGACTGCAAAAAATATGCAGAACTTTGCAGTATGATAATAGAGTAGGAATGTACTATTTTTTATTGTTTCTTCAATGCAGTATTTTGTTTGTTCAAGCATTTTCTATATATAGATAACTGTTTTAAAACTAATACTATTTGCTTATGCTTAAAAAAACGATTACTGCCTTAAGCCTACTTTGTATCCTTGCAGCCTGCCAGAGTGACGACAACTCTTCACCACAACCCAAGCCTCGCAAAGACATTGCCTTGACCCGTGCCGAGCAGGAGATGATGGATTTAGGAACGGATTTCGCTTTCCGTTTCTTTAATCAGGTTTGTAAAACTGAGGTGGAAAAGCCCAATCTGTTCATCTCTCCTTTGAGCGCTTCGCTCTGTCTGTCTATGATTGCCAATGGAGCGTTGGGAAACACACTATCTGAGATGACAGATGTCCTGGGCTTTTCGGGCTATTCGTTGGAAGAAATGAACAACTATAATAAGAAGCTGGTGGAGGCGTTGCTCGATTTGGACAATACCACACAGTTGGGAATTGCCAATTCCATCTGGATAAAGAAAGGGTTCGGTGTTCATGACGACTTTGTAAGCGTAAACAAAAAGATGTATGACGCGCAAGTGCAGGAGCTGGATTTTGCCTCTCCCAAGGCTCCGGACATTATAAACGGCTGGTGTGCCGGGAAAACGAATAATTGCATCCCCAAAGTCTTGAATGAGATTCCGGAGACGGCGCGTCTTTATCTGTTGAATGCGCTTTATTTCAAGGGGATTTGGAAGAATCAATTCAAAAAATCGGATACGGCAGAAGAGGCTTTTACGAATGCTGACGGAAGCAAATCGACTGTACACATGATGAATCTTCGTGACGAGAGATTCAACTATGCCGAGAATGAGTATTTCTCAATGGCAGAGTTGCCTTACGGCAATGAGGCTTTCAGTATGGTGGTGCTCTTGCCGGCAGAGGGAAAATCGTTGGATGAGTGCCTGCCGCAGCTGAATGACGAGCGCTGGGGGGAATGGAACAGTAGTTTATCAAGCTCTGCCTTGAACCTTAAGTTACCCCGGTTTGAAATGGAATATGATAAAGAACTCATTGACGATATGATGGCAATGGGAATGCAGGAGGCTTTTACTCCATCGGCCGATTTTTCCGGAATGGCGGATGAGGATTTGTTTATCAGTTTGCTGCAACAGTTCACTTATGTGAAAGTGAATGAAGAGGGGACGGAAGCTGCGGCTGTAACTGTCGGAGGAATGGACGTGGCCGCTCCCGGACCAAGTACGGTAATTCCGTTCTATGTGGACCGTCCTTTCATCTTTCTGATAAAGGAGAAGAGTACGGGAGTTATTCTGTTTATGGGTAAAGTCACAAAACTATAACTACAATATATTGAAATAGAAAGAGCTGTCTGTCAACCGCAGACAGCTCTTTCTATTTATAACCGGCTCTTGTATATCTGTGCCATTGCCTTCTGATACTGGTTTTCCAGTTGCAGGAGGTTTGTCTTGCTTTGATAGACAACCGATATTTCAACGAAGTATTCAATCATACTGATTTGTCCTCCCATAAGTGCTTGTTTCAGTAAAGAAAGGTCTTGCTGTTGATGGAAGGTGCGCTCGTATTCCTCCATGGAAGCGTGCAGGTTCTTGGCCTCTTCATAGAGTTGCCACAAGGCAGAGCTGGCTTGCAGTGCGGCGTTCTCCTTTTGGTAGTCAATGTTGAGCGCTTGTGTCTTGGCTATCTTGACCTTATTGCGGTTTTCGAAAAGCGGGAAAGAGAAGCCTACTACTACACCGTTTAGCGGATGCCCCGATTCGGTATTTCTACGGTAACCCAGTTCCAGTTTGGGCAGCCAGCCTTGCTTGCTTGCCGAAATCTGTTTCCGGGCGGCAGAACTTTCACCCTGCAAGGATTGCAGGGTGGGGTCTGAAGCCAGCAGTTCGTCGGCCAGCGGGTGGAAGTCGGCCGGCAACGGCACTGCCGGGTATTCTGTCAATCCGAGTGTTTGGGCGTCGGGTGTGGTATCGGGTCTGGGACGTCCCGGTGTGAGCGGCTGGTTTCCGTTGAGGACAAGCAGCTCTTTCAGTTTATTGTTAAGTGCCGTCTGGTTCATGCGGGCTTCCGTGCGTACATTCAGCAACTCCAGATTAATCTTGTTGGTTTCCAGTGCATTGGCATCTCCCGTTTCCAAACGCCGGGTGTACATGGCCGACAGTTCCTCCGCATTCTTCAACCGTTCGTCGAGCAGGGCTTGCTGGCGTTGCAGCATGATGATGTCCAAGCATACTTCCTTCGCTTGCAACAATATCTGCTGGCGGAAGGCGGTGGCTTGTGCATCCAGTGCATTTGTCTTGAGTCGGTTCATCTTCCCTCGGGTGGCGTAAAGCGTGGGGAAGTCGAAGCTTTGCGAGATGACCATTTCGCCGACTGTCTCGTCACTGTTCTTGGAGTCCCAAAGGTGGGCGTATGACAGTGTAGGGTCGGGGAGGTTGTTGTTTGTCTTGTTCTCCAGTTTTTGTGAGGAAATGAGGTGGGAGTTAGCCTGCAATTCCTTGTTGTTGGCCTCTATCTGCTGGAGCACGGCATCAATGCCGGACGTTTGTGCGCTCATCCCCGCAAAAGCGAGGATGGCGGCGCTGAATATGAAAAATCTTTTATTCATTGTCTGACGTTTTAGGTTGTTGGTTATGGTGCATCATCAGGTAAACAATCGGAATGATGAAACCGTTCAGGAACGTGGATGTTAAAAGGCCGCCCAAGATAACCTTTGCCATCGGGCTTTGTATCTCGTTGCCCGGCAGGTCGCCACTGAGAGCCAGCGGGATAAGTGCCAGTGCACTGGATAGGGCGGTCATCAGGATTGGATTCAGACGGTCGAGCGAACCGCGGATAACGCTGTCGTAGACGCCATAGCCTTCTTCCTGCTGCAAGTGGTTGTAATGGCTGATGAGCAGCATTCCGTTTCGGGTGGCGATACCGAACAGTGAGATGAAACCGATGATGGCGGGGATACTCACTTCTCCCGTTGTGATGAGCAGGGCGAATACACCGCCTATCAATGCCAGCGGCAGATTGATAAGGATGATGGCACTCTCCTTCACACTGCGGAATTCATGGTAGAGGAGCAGGAATATCACCACGATGGACATGAACGAAGTAAGTGCCAGCGTGCGGCTTGCTGCCTGCTCGCTTTCGAATTGTCCGCCGTATTCGATGTGGTATCCTTCCGGCAGTTTGATTTGTGCGTCTACCTGGGCTTGTATATCATTGACTACACTTCGCAGGTCGCGGTCGGCCACGTTGGCGGAGATGACGATTTTACGCTTTACATTCTCGCGGCTGATGGTGTTCGGACCCATGGCCGAGCGGATTTCCGCTACATAGTTCAGTGGAATTTTCTGTCCGTCGCCCGTATCAATCATCAAGTTGCGTATTTTTTCCATTTCGTCGCGTAGGTTGTCTTTCACGCGTACGGTCAGGTCGAAGCTCTTTCCCTTTTAGTAAACTTGGGAAACGGCTTCACCGGCCAGGCAGACATTGACAAACTCCGAAAATTCGGGCAGTGAAATGCCGTATTTGGCAAGCATTTCCCGTTTGGGTGAAATGACAAGTTGCGGACGCTCAATCTGCTGTTCCACGTTCAGGTCGGCAATACCGGGAATCCCCTGGATGGCACTCTTGATTTCATTGCCCAGAGTGAACATGCGGTTCAGGTCGTCGCCGAACAGTTTGATGGCGATGTTCGCCTTTGTACCGGATAGCATGGCGTCTATACGGTGGCTGATAGGCTGGCCTATTTCCACGTTTGCCCCTACAATGGTACCCAGTTTTTCGCGGACTTCTGCCACGAGCTCGCTGCGCGAGCGGTCTTTCAACTCAAACGGTGCCTCGATCTCAGAGACGTTTACTCCCAGAGCGTGTTCGTCCAGCTCTGCACGTCCCGTTTTACGGGCCACGGTCTGTATTTCGGGGATGGAAAGCAGCAGCTCCTCGGCACGGTGCCCCATCTTGTCGCTTTCTTCCAGGGAAATGCCTGGAAGCGAGGAGATATTGATGGTGAACGAACCTTCATTGAAAGGCGGCAGGAACGAGCGGCCCAGGGTGAAGAAACAGCCGAGCGCTACTACAAATAGTCCGATAGTACCTCCCAGTACCCCTTTCTTATGCCCCAATACGAAAGTCAGTGCAGAACCATACCATTGCTTCATCTTGCGTGCTACGGCAGAATCGCTGTTTTCGTTGTTTTGTTTTTTCGTTTTCTCTTTTCCCAATAGATAGGAGCAAAGTACCGGCGTTACGGTCAGTGCCACAACAGTTGAAGCCGCCAATGCCACAATGAACGCAATACCCAGTGGTACCAACATCCTACCTTCCATACCACTAAGGAAGAACAGTGGTACGAAGCTGACAATGATAATCAGCGTTGAATTGAGGATAGGCATACGCACTTCTTTCGAAGCATTGAACACCACTTCCAGAATAGGAAGTTGCTCGCCGGCAGGTTTCAGTCGGTTTTCGTGCAAACGCTTGTAGACATTCTCCACGTCCACGATGGCATCATCCACCAGCGAACCGATGGCGATAGCCATACCTCCCAGGCTCATGGTATTTATCGTAAAGCCCATATAGTGCAGGGCAAGGATGGAGGCAATCAGTGACAACGGCAGTGTCACCAGCGAGATGACTGTGGTACGTATGTTGGCAAGGAACAGGAAAAGCACGATGACAACGAAAATACCTCCCTCCAACAACGACTTCTGAACGTTTCCGATGGAACTTTCGATGAAACGGCTTTGACGGAAGATGTCTGTGGAAACCTTTACGTCCGCCGGTAGATTCTTCTGCAGGTCTTGCAGGGAAGCTTCCAGTTTGTCTGTAAGCTCCAGCGTGCTTGTGGCGGGTTGCTTGGTGACTGTCAGCAGTACGGCATGCTTACCGCGTTCCGAGGCGGTACCCAGTTTAGGAAGTTTGGCTCCGACTTGAACGTCGGCAATATCTTCCAGCAGGATAGGGGCGCCGGAGACTCCGTTGCTCCGCACCACGGCCTTGGCTATCTGGTCTACCTTGTCGGTAGAAAGTACGCCGCGTACGATATATTCATTGCCATATTCATAGAGCACTCCACCATTGGCATTCAGGTTCATTTCGCGGGTGATGTTCATCACTTCGCTCAATGTTACGCCGTAATGGCGCATCCGTTCCGGGTCCAGCTGCACTTGATATTCCTTGATGTCGCCACCCAGTACGGCTACTTGTGCCACACCGCCCGTAGAGAGCAGGCGGGGACGTATGGTCCAGTCGGCAATGGTACGCAAATCCAGCATAGAGGTCGAATCTGCTGTCAGACCTACAATCAGCATCTCGCCCAAAATGGACGATTGTGGGCCTAGTGTCGGCTTGCCTACGTTGGCCGGTAAGGATTCGCTGACGACTGCCAGCTTCTCACTGACAATCTGCCGGGCAAGATAGATATCTGTATCCCAGTCGAATTCTACCCAGACTACAGAAAAACCGTTCGTTGAGGAAGAGCGTACACGGCGCACACCCGTTGCACCGTTTACAGCCGTTTCTACGGGAAAAGTGACCAGCTGTTCCACTTCCTCTGCTGCCATACCATTTGCTTCGGTCATGATGACCACGGTCGGCGCATTGAGGTCAGGGAACACATCCACTTCCGTATGCATGGCGGTATAAGTACCGCCAATCAGCAACAGCACCGATGCTACCAGCACCAGGATGCGGTTCTGAAGAGAAAAACCAATTATTTTGTTTAACATCTTTTTATTTACTATTTACAATGTACAATTGGGCTGCGCAATGTCAGCCGCACTTGCTGTTTTATCTAATATTTCTTGTTTATCTGACTTTACACTCCCCATTCGTCACGTAACCCTTATACTGCATAGCGAAATGGTACTTTGTAAATTGTCAAATTGTACATGAGATTAGTGTTCATGGCTATGTGCCGGAATAGCATTCGTTGCCGATGCCAGCTTCACTTGATAGGCTCCTTGGGTTACGACGCGATCGCCTGCTTTTATGCCGGAAAGGATTTGTACACTTTCGCCATTGTCGGCACCCAGAGTGACAAGCTGTTTTTTGTAGCCCTCTTCATCCAGTTGCAGGTAGACAAAGAAGCTGCCTTGTTCCTCGGTCAGCGCACTGTGAGGAAGAGACAACACGTTCTCCATTGGTGAGGATAATAGGAATACTTCTACAAACGAGCCGGGAATAACGTCTCCCTTATTGTCGAATTCAAAAGTTACGGGTACATAATATCCGTTCTCACCCGAAGCCTTTCCATAAGAAAGCATGCGCCCGCCCAGTTCTTTCAATGTATATACCTTATTATTATAAGGAGTACAGAAGTTAGCAGAACCAATAGTACGAAGATATTGGTAATATTTCTCTGAAACGTCAGCACGCAAGAATAATTTGCGGTTTTGCGTAATGCTGACTAACGGTTGTCCCACCGCTACGTAATCGCCTTCTTTCACTAACAGGCTTTTTACATATCCACTGATGGGGGAAACCACGGCTTGCCCGCTTGCCGAACTGTTTTTGGCTACGGCTTCGTAGCTGATACGTGCATTCTCATACGCTTGTTCAGCCTGAGCGAAATCCTTTTCAGAAACAATCTTATTTCCTACGAGGGCTTTCATACGCTCGTATTCTTTCTTGGAAACTTCATAGGCGATGCGCGCCCGTTCTACCGGATCACCATCCGCCATATTTTTAGAAGACAATATAACCAGCGGTGCTCCTTTACTGACACTCATGCCTTCAATAATCTTTCCGCGGAAAGATACCACGCCTGCTACGGTTGCTACAGCAACACTCTCATCTCCCTGTGCTGCCATTACCTGGCCGCTGGTTTTTATAACTTGATGGAAAATTCCCGGTTCTACAACATTGGATTTTACTCCGGCAGCCTGCGCCTTTGCGGGGGGCAGAATGATTTCGTCGCTATGTCCGGCTGCTGCTACTTCACCGTGGTCATGTCCATCGTGGTCGTCACCTTCGTGATTGTGGTCTTCGCCCTCATGATCATGCTCGCAACCTTCGTGCTCATGCTTTTCTGTTTCATGATTATGACCTTCGTGTCCGTCGCCGGATTTACTATTGCAGGAACCCAATAGGAATAGACCCATGACTCCCATAAAAAGAATTTTTTTCATGATGATATTTTTATGTTCTTACTTTTATCAGTGTGCAAAATTAGAGATAAAAGCCTGCAATAAAGTTGCAGACTTTACGATAAAGTAAGAACACACGGAGGTGCGCGAAGTCCTGTGGCACGTGTAAGATACGTGCCATGAAGTGATTCCTGGTATATGCAGTCCTGTCTTTGCCCGCTTTCTTCGGGTAGGACTAATAATCGGAGGAGTGGTTCGGAAAACAATGTAATAACCAGCGGAAAGTCCGGATGTGCCCATCCATTGTCCGAGCTGGGAGTTTGCTGGAAGAAGTGAGTCGTCACACATCCCGTATCGCAACAGCAATGTTCGTTATCCGAGTTGTGTTGTTGTCCGCAACAATCGGGGGCTATATCATTCTTCATGCATATCAACCCGTTGTTGTGGTGGTGATGAGGAATAACCGGCACTACCAGCATGACCATGCTGATGAACATTAGGAAAAATGTTATATACCGTTTCTTCTGCATCTTAATTTTCTAATTGCGGACAAAGATAGAGGTTAACGGCTTAATTACCAAATGTTAGTTATTAAAAAGCCTTGAATAATCCATTTAAACCTTCACTCATACTGGGATGGGTGAATATAAAGCTACGTAAAGCTGAAGATTTTTGTCCGGTCTTTATGGCAAACGCTACCAGATTAATAAGTTCCGGTGCATTCACACAAAAGAGGGAACAGCCCAGAATTTTCTCTGTATCCGTATTTACGATAGCTTTCAACATGCCATCCATATTCTGCAAAGTACGCGCACGCGGAATAGCTGAGGCTGGCAAACGTGATATCTTGATGGGATAACCTCGTTTCACTGCGTCTTCCTCTGTCAGACCGATATGTGCCATCGGAGGATCTGTGAAGATGGCGTAAGGCACAGGATTGCGGTCGTCGATAGATCGTTCTTTATTACCGAATAAATGATTCAGGATAATGCGGGAGTCATCGATGGAAAGGTAATCATACATTTCTCCGCCTCTCACATCCCCCAAAGCCCAGATATGTGGTACAGTAGTGCGTAATTGTTCATTTACAATTATTGCTCCCTGTGCGTTGACTTGTACTCTGGCTTTTTCCAGATGCAGATCATCTATCATCGGTTTACGGCCTGTTGCAATGAGCAGGGCATCTCCTTCCAGAAAATAAGGTGTACCGTCCGAGGCATCCGTATAGGTAGCTGTGATACCGTCTGCTGTATCATGCAATGACTGCACGCGGGCATTCAGGCGTATCTCTATATTTTTCCTTTTTAAACTTTCCTGCATGTATTCGGCAATCTCCCGGTCTGCTTTCGGCAGGAAACGTTTACCGGCTTCCAGAATAGTGACCTTACTGCCGAATTCCGCCTACATGGGCT
>ERZ791729.710-NODE-710-length-14632-cov-30.968476_pt1 | contig 14632 bp, 20 predicted proteins | sample MGYA00510043_ERZ791729 | MGnify/ENA primary metagenome ERZ791729 (study PRJEB30046, sample SAMN00715149) | human gut metagenome | study: EMG produced TPA metagenomics assembly of the A metagenome-wide association study of gut microbiota in type 2... | reverse complement strand
AGAAAGAGAGGTAATTTTAAATGAATGAAGAAAGCGAAAAATTAATAATGGACTTTGTAAAAGGTTACTATAAAAATCTTGGGTACACAATCGTTGATTTAAACAATAAGACATGGCAGAAAGTCTTGAGGGTTTCGGTTTCTAAAAATCAGTATTATGTTTTTAATGGATATCATGAATATTTTATTAGTTTTGATTTTTCGGACAAAATGATTGTTGTATTAGATATGACAGAAAAAAATGAAACAACTTTTACGATTAGTGAGTTTATGACAACTATTTGTGATTTACTTTTGTCCGTGTATATTAATTAGAAAAGTGAGGTAAGACAAATGTATAAAACTGATAATATGATTTTAGAAGAATTAAAAGAAAAATGCATTGGAAATGTCTATGACGATGATATGTATGATATTATTATTGATACCTTTGATTCTGAAAACTGTGTGTATATAAACAAAAGCTCAAATTCTGGGTATGACTTAATAGCATATGAAGATAAGCCAAACAGTACTTGTTTTTGCTTTGAAATGAATAAAAAAAGTATTATTACAGATATATGGATATAATCTCATAAATATCAAAATAATTACTTGACAATAGCAACCTCATATGGTACAATTGTATTGTACCATATGAGGTACAATTGTATTGTACCATATGAGGTACGAAAAATTGCAAGTTGAAAAAAGAAGAAAGAGAGGAAAAAAATGACAAGAAAGATTGTAACCACAAAAGTACTTTGTAAAGTGCTTAACAAAAAAGAAGAAAAAATTGAAGAGGTAGAAGTTACCTTAGTCGGTTCATTTCAGAAAGAAGAAAGAAAAGAACTGGCATTAAACAAAAAAATTGAAGAAATGGGGTATATCTTCATTTCAAAAATTTCTGAAACAAAGACAGAAGATGTATATACAATGTCAGATTCTGAATTTATTAAACATGCGAAAAACGTAGGAAAAGAAGAGAAAGAAGAAAGCGAGGAATAAGCAATGGCAATTAAAATAACAGAAAAATCGAGGGATTTTACAAAAAAAGAATTATATCTTATGACACAGGGGGCAGAGATTAAAACAATTAAAGAAGTACCAGACGGAACAATAATTGATGTATCAGGTTTCCTGTATTTTGAGGATACGAAAGACGGCGACACTGCATATATGCTTTCCATCTTAAATAATGATGGAGATGTTTTCACAACACAGTCACGAACATTTAAAGAATCTTTCGAAAATATTATTGAAATAATGGAAGATGAGGATTTTTCTATTAAAAAGTTGTCTGGAGAATCTAAAGCGGGTAGACACTTTGTAGATTGTACACTGGTTTAAATTGAAAACACATATAAATAAATTAAAGAATCTTTTTGTATTAAATTAAAAATCGTTTCCGCTGTTATTCTAACAGTCACAAAAATTCTATATTTTGTAAAAGGGGTATATCGTTAAAAAAACGGTATACCCTTTTGTATTAAACATTTCATGTTTCACATGAAACATTTAAGAAAGTGAGGTAATAACATGGCAAGAAAGAAAAGAAGTAAGCTTGAACAAGACTACTATAGAGAAAGAAAAAGAATACAAAATTACATAAATAAAAAAGAAAAACAGGACTTCTATTTTATGTCTAATATCCCAGATGTACCTAAAAAAATCACAAGAGCGAGTGTAAACCGTCTTAAAAAATTAACAGCTAAAAAATTAATTTCACAAATGAGATTTTTAGCAGACAAAGAAACAGGAGAATCTACCAGCGGTGTACGTGGGCTTGATATCCTTAGAAGTCGTTCTGCAAAAAAAGCTGCTGAAACACGAAAAGCAAAAAAGAAAGCCGAACGAGAATTTTTTGGTGGAGAGATTTTTAATGATACACCTGATATTTCTGAAACAGGCGGTGTATATCTTGGCACACGAATAGATGAGGTTCTTAAAAATTCAATTGAATCTTTGTTTGCATTAGAAGATGAAAAAGTTTGGCATGATTCAAACGGAAAACTTAAACGTGGTAATATTAAAAATATTACACAAAATAGCATAAGAGGTATAAGAGAAGTTTATGAAAGAAATAAATCTGATTCTTATTTTTCTTATTTGAATAGTAAAGCAGACAGAATAAATGCATTAATTGATACTGCATTAAGAGATTCGGACCAAAATATAGTCGAACTTTCGATTTCACAATTATATATGATTTTTTCGCAAAATTATAATGTGAATGAATTAAAAAATATAGAAGATATTTATGAGGGGTGATATTAATGAAAAAACCACATATATTTTGTTCTGATTTTGAAACAATAGTAGAAGAAAATACAGAATCACAAAATAAAACAGCTGTGTGGTCATCTGCACTAGTAGAGTTAAACACAGAAGATGTAAAAATCTTTAATAATATAACAGAAACATTAAATTACATAACAGGATTAAAGAAAGATGTAATACTGTATTATCATAATTTAAAATTTGATGGTTCATTTTATATTAATTATTTATTAAAAAATAATTATAAGCAAGCCTTTGTTATTACAGATGAAAATACAGGTGCTGGTTATTTTAAAGAAGAAAAAGAAATGTTAAATAATGAATTTATTTATTCTATTTCAGACCGCGGGCAGTTTTATTCTTTAACATTAAAAGTACATAATAAGATTATTGATATCCGTGATTCTCTAAAATTACTACCTTTTTCTTTATCTGATTGTGGAAAAGCATTTAAAACAAAGCATAGAAAGACTGAAATGGATTACAAGTCTGTAAAGTCTTTATCTGAATGCACCGAAAAAGATATAGAATATATAAAAAACGACGTATTAGTTTTAAAAGAATGCATCGAATTCATGTATGAAAAAGGTCATACAAAATTAACAATTGGCTCTTGTTGTAAATCTGAATATTTAAAAATAATAAAGGAAAATAAACTGAATAATTTAATTGATGATAAATATGGTACACCAAACAACAAAGAAGTTTTATTTCCCGACTTAACTAAAATAAAGGTTAGAAATAAAAATGAAAATTTTGATGAATGGGTTCGTAAATCATATCGAGGAGGGTGGTGCTTTGTTGTAAAAGGCAAAGAAAATAAAAAATTCGGGAAAGGAACAACTGCTGATGTAAATAGTCTATACCCCTCTATGATGAGCAGCGAATCAGGTAACAAATTTCCTGTCGGAAAACCTTTTTATTTTGACATTGAAAAAGGAGAAATAATTCCAGCTGAAATGTTACAAAATAAAGATAAATATTATTATTTTATACATTTTACTTGTAGATTTAAAATAAAAGAGGGGTATTTACCATTTGTACAAATTAAAAATAATTTAATGTATGATGGGACAGAGTGTTTGGAAACTAGCGATATATGGGATTCAAGAACAAAAAGCTATAACCCATATTTTGTCGATTTCGACGGCAAAACAAAATTAGCAACGGTAACATTGACAATGACAGAAATTGACTGGAAATTGTTTAAAGAACACTATAAAATAACAAATTTAAAAATTCACGATATCACATATTTTCATGCAGAAGTAGGAATTTTTGACGAATATATTAACAGATATCGAAAAATAAAAGAAGAAAGTACAGGTGCAATGCGAACTTTAGCAAAATTGTTTTTAAATAATTTGTACGGTAAACTTGCAACAAGTTCAGATTCTTCTTTTAAAGTTGCGTATATTAAAGAAGATGGAAGTCTTGGTTTCTACGTTGTAGAAGAACACAAAAAAGATACATGGTTTATTCCTTGCGGGTCTGCAATTACTAGTTATGCAAGAAATTTTACAATTCGTGCAGCACAAAAAAATTATTATGGCAAAGATAAACGTGGTTTTATTTACGCTGATACAGATTCAATACACTGCGATTTAGAGCCTGACGAATTTAAAGGTATTAAAGTACATAGTACAAAATTTTGTTGTTGGAAATTAGAAACACACTGGACAGAATCTATATTTGTAAGGCAAAAAACGTATATAGAAAAAGTAGATAAAGAGAACTTAACAGAAAATGAAATTGGAATTTATACTGGCGAAAAAGTTAAAAATGAAAAAGGTTATTATTACAATGTAAAGTGTGCGGGTATGCCCGAAAAATCAAAAAAAATATTTATAAAAGCAATAGAAAACGAACTGACAGAACAAGAAAAAGAAAAATATGAAATCTTTTTATTTAAAAAAGATAAAAACGGAAACTATAATAGAGATGAAAAAAGATACAAAGATATTACAGATTTTAAAGTAGGACTTGAATTACCATGCAAGCTTAGACCAAAACAGGTTGACGGCGGAGTTCTTCTTGTAGAAACAAGTTATAAAATGCGGTAGAACCTACTTGACAGAATTGTAATAATGTGTTAATATAAAGATGTGGCTGAAATAAGTATGTAATAAATGTAATAATTAAAGGAAAACAGTGGGAACTGTGTTTATTACATTATTCGGGAAATTCCTAACCGATTATTACAACATTTTCAAGTCCAAATATAAAATTTATATCCACCCTGTTTTGAAAAAAAACAGGATGGATATTTAAAGGAAGTGAAAAAAATAAAATATTATAAATTAAATAAAATAGATAGTTATAACAGAATTATTAATTTTATAGTTGGTGCGAGGTCAATTGGAAAAACCTATGCATTAAAGGAAAAATGCATTAAGCAATTTAAGAAAAATGGAAATAAATTTATTTATATGCGAAGATATTATGAGGAAATTAAAAGCATAAAAGATAAATTATTCGACGACATGAAGTCCATTCTTGATGAAAACGAAAGCATTGAAGTAGTTGGAAATGAAATTTTTTTAACTAAGAAAATAAAAACCGATTCAGGAAAAGAAAAAAAGATTTCAAGAAAAATGGGCGAATTTTTATGGCTTGCGAAATCACAGACTATAAAATCAGCTAGTTTTGTAGATTATAAAACATTAATTTATGACGAATTTATTATAGAGGACACAATTCATCATTATTTTAACAATGAGGTTTCGAGTTCTTTTATGTCCATCGTTTCAACAATCATTCGATTAGCAAAAAATCCAGCTGAAACCTGTAAATTTTACTTACTTGCAAACAGTGTTTCTAAATATAATCCTTATTTTGATTTTTTTCACATAACAAATTTAACAAATAAAAAACAATTTTACACAGAATTTAATAAAATGGTTGTGTTAGAATATAATACAGATACAACATTTATAGAACAAGCGAATGACACAATTATAGCAGAACTAATAAAAGGTACAGAACAAGAAAAATACATGATAAAAAATGAATTTTACTTGGATGATGAGGTTTCATTTATTAGAAACAAAATAAATAGAGATTTCATATACAGCGTAACAATACGTTATAAAAATATTAATTATGGTATTTTTAGCGATGTAAGAACGATGTGGATAACAGACAAAATTGACGAATCTTTTAAAGAAAAATATTCTGTTTTTAAAGAGGATATTACACCAGATTATCCAATTATTTCTGATAAATTTAAAATGTTAATAAGTTATTTCTACAAATCGGGAAATATTTATTATAAAAATGTGAGAATCAGAAACTCAATGAGGGACTGTTTTCAATATATTTAAAAAAGAAAGAGAGGTAACAAAATGAATGAAGTTGTTTCTATAATTTCCACAGTTGGTTTTCCGATTGCGTGTTGTCTTGGACTGGGTTATTATGTTTTTAAAGTAACCGATTCAAACCGACAGGAATTAAAAAATGTTAATGAAAAATTACAGGAAATTATTGAAAAAACAAGTGAGTGTATAACTAACAATACGAACGCACTTTACGAACTAAAAGAATCAATTTTAAAAGGAGAGAAAAAAGATGTATAAAGATGAATTTATTGAAACCATTGGAGAATTAGCGAATCAGATTAACAATTCCTTAACAAAGCATATTTTACCATCTATCTGTGTGGCTCAGGCTTGCTTAGAAACAGGGTATGGACAGTCAGAAACAATGATGCATTATAATGCACCTTTTGGAATTAAAGCAACTAGTTCATGGGGTGGAAGTTGTTACAATTCAACAACGCACGAATACTACAATAATGTTAAAGTTGCAGAGGGTGGATGTTTTCGTGCTTATGATTCCTTAAAATCATCTGTCGCAGATTATTACAATTTATTAACAGAATCATCATACTATACAGGTGCTGTTAATAATTACGATTTTATTAATGCTGTTGAACACTTAAAAGCATATGCGACAGACCCAAACTACACAGAAACATTAAAATCAATTATTATTTCAAACAATTTAACAAGGTTTGACAATTTAGGTGATTCAGGGAATGTGACCGAAATTGCTTTAGCTGTTTTCCGTGGAGAATATGGGGATGGTTTAGAAAGAAAAGCTGTACTCGGTGGAAAATATGAAAAAGTACAGAATGAGGTAAACAGACTTTATAATTTAGCTAAACAGGCAAAAAACGGTAATTTTGGAAACGGTCAGGAAAGAAAATCAGCTTTAGGTGCAGACCATTCAGCAGTACAATACTTAATTAATAACAATTTAATATAATTAATAATGGCTGACGTATCGACAATACGTCGGAAAGTGAGGTAAAATATGACAGAACTTGAGGCATTAAACATTGTTATTGAAAAGATTCCCGATATCGAAACGGTTGATAATGAATTAAATGTAATTAAAACAGCATTAGAAAACAAAGAAAATAACACAGAAAAAGGCGACGACTTTAGAACAAAATACGAGGAATTGCGTGAAAAATATATTGCACGTTTTAAAGGGTTCAACCCTGAAAAAGAAGAAAAAGAAGATGTTGAAGAAAAAGAAGATGTTGAAGAAAAAGAAGAAAGTGATTATTCAGAATTATTAGAATAGAAAGTGAGGTATTACAAATATGTTAAAAGCAAAAAACAGCGAAATTATAGGTGCATTAAATAATAATACAGGTAGTGCTGTTTATTCAGCATTTACACAAGCGGAATTAGCAGACATAAACAGTGTTTATGATAATATCATGCAGAATAGAACACTTAGAAACGACTTTGTAAACTCTTTAGTTACGCAGATAGGTTTCATTTCTGTTAATAAAATGTTATTTGAAAATGAACTTGCTGAATTGAAAAAAGCACCGATGCGATATGGGCAGACTGAACAGGAAATTTTTGTTAATATGATTGAAAGTTCAGATTACAACTTTTTCGCAGATGAAAAAGAAATTTTTCAGCTTTATAAATCAAATATTATGACCGCGTTTCACGATGTAAATTTCAGAAAAAAATGGGCTGTAACAATTTCCTACGACGAATTACGCAACGCGTTTAGAGATGAATACGGCTTACAGTCTTTAATAAATGCAAAATTAGATGTGCTTTACAGTTCAGCAAGTTACAAAGAATATTTAGTTACAAAAAACCTTTTAACACAGGGATATGAACACGGTTGCATTTATCCTGTTAAAGTGCCTGAACCATCAACAGAATCAAATATTAAGGAAATGTTAATTATGATTCGTTCTACGATTGATACTTTAAGATTTCCTAACCCAAAATTTAATTACGCGGGTTCTGACGCAACTTCACGACCTGAAGATTTAGTATTTGTGACCACACCTGACATTAACGCAAGAATTGATGTGAATGCTTTAGCTTATGCTTTTAACATGAGTAAAGCAGAGGTTTCTACAAGGACTATTATCGTAGATTCACTTCCAACAAATGTTTACGGTTTTATTACAGATGTAAGATTCTTTAATATTAGAGAACAGCACCGTGAATTTGCGGAAAACTATCGCGGAGATAATTTAAGATGGAATTTCTTCTATCATTTGTGGGAGATGTTTTCAATTTCTCCATTCAGACCGTGTGTGGTTTTTACATCGAACCCAATAACAGGAGATGAAATTAGTATTTCAGGTTCAGATTCTATTACAAGAGATTCACAGACAGTATACAAAGCTGAAATATCTGATTCAAATTCAACCGAGGGAGCAGTTATTCCTCAGGCTGTAGACTGGGAAATAGTAGGAACAGTGACAGGGAATACTACAGCATTTGTTTCTGGTTCTGGCATTTTGGTTGTAGATAAAAACGAAACTGCTACAACTATAACAATTAAAGCAACTAGCAGATACAATCCGAGTGTTTCTACCAATAAGAAGATAACAGTAACCGTGTAACAAATATTTAATATCTACCCTGTAAAAATACAGGGTAGAATGTGAGGTAAAAAATGATTGATTTTCCTAACGTACCCGATATTACAGGAATATTAATAAATTCAGAAATTCATATTTGTACTAAAATTCCATGGGATTCCGAATATAAAAATGTTAGGTTGTTTTCAAATAAGGAAAAAGCTTGGGAATATGTTACAGCAAAAGAAATATATTCATACACTTGTACATCTGTTAAAAACAATAGAATTAAAGTTGCGTGTGATTATTCTATAACACTTGCAAATGCAAATTATCTATGTTTTAAAAATAATAACAATATGTTTTTTGCTTTTATTATGGATATGTCATACATTTCACAGACCGTCGTAGAATTCACATTTAAAATAGATATATTTCAAACTTATTTCTATGAATGTAACATGTTACCATGTTTTGTTGAAAGAGAACACATTAACAGAAGTGAAGATGTAATAGGTAATAACACATTGCCTGAACCAGTTAGCACAGGAGAATATATGCTATCTGAAAAACAATCTGTTACATACAATGACATGAGAGTTTTAGTTTATACAACTGCGACAGAATCGGGTACAGGTGTAAAGATGTATTATGGCGGTATGAATAATGTTTTTTCTGGTGTTAATATTTTTTCGGGAACGAATATAACCATAGTACCACAATTAGCACAGATAATTCTTGCGGGTAAAGAATCTGAAATAATTCAGATACAAATGTGTCCAACTTTTTGCGGGGACTTAACAGACCCTGAAAACCCAGTATTAGCAAACACTGTAAATGTTAGTGTAAATGTTACAAATTTATTTAATGGGTATATTCCAAAAAATAAAAAATTGTATACGAATCCATATTGTTTCGTTCAGGTGGATAATAATTCGGGCGGTAGTATGGAATTACGTTTTGAATTATCAAATGACAAAAACACACTCACAGTTAGAACGACAGGTTGTCTTTGTACCACACCAACAATAATTTCATATCCGATAGATTATAACAATCAGGCTGAATTTAGGAATGAATCTATCGTACATTCAAACTTTCCAACTTGTGTCACATCTGGAAATGCTTATGCACAGTGGCTAAATGCTAACAATATTACACTAGCTACTGCAGCACAGGCTCAGAGTATGAAAACAGAGTTCTCTAGTTTAGCAAATATTACACAGGGTACAATCGGCGGTATCTCAAACGCAATATCGGGAAATATTACAGGAGTATTAAATAGTGCTACATCTACTTTATTAAATCAAGCTGGTATCAATTTGAATCAAGGAATTTATGAAATGACTATGGATGCACAGTATAAACAGGCTTCACAGAAACCGAATGGCTCTGTAGGTGCAATCGGGTCAAGTTCTATTAACACAGCAATCAATAGAAATCAAACCGACGTAATTTCATACTCTATCAGAGATTTCAAGAGCGTTGATGATTTTTTAAGTGTGTATGGTTATACAACAAAAAAAATTAAAGTTCCAAACATGAATAATCGAAATTTGTGGAACTATATTCAGACTTCTAATTGTGTGTTACAAGGTTCGTGTGGTAATAATTATTTAACAGCTTTACAAAGTATTTTTAATAAAGGGGTCTTTGTCTGGCATACAAATGATATCGGAAATTTCGATGTGAATAACAATGGGTAGAAAAGAGGTGTAATAAAATTGTATAATTTAACAAATCAATATAATAACATTGATTTCAGATTAAACGAAAAGAAGTTGTTAAAAACACAAAATCAAGCTAAACTTATTTCAACAGATTTCGGAGTATTATATAATAATTTCTTAACAAGATTAACAAATATATATGTAAACCGTTTTGTGTGGGATAATCTACCCATAGAGATTGAACCGTGGTTTCTTGAAAGAAGTTTATTAATGAATGGTGTATGTGTTTTTTTCTACGACGAAATTATGAATGAGTATTTAATAACATTTGTTAATTTATCAGGTAAAATGAATGTATATAATATTCCACAGAAATGGAGAGCATATGCAGCAAACGGATATTCAAGAAATCTAAATTCAAAAAATGCTGTTATTATTTACAACAATAACGACTTCATTCCTGATTTTAATACACTTTGTTTATATGCAGAAAGAATGTCATATATTTATGTAATATATATGAAAAATATAGCATTACAGAAAAATTCAATTTCTATTGCCACAACAAAAGATACTTTACTTTCTTCTAAAAATATTGTAAATCAAATAGACGAGGGAAAAGATTACATATTTATTAAAGATATGTTTGATGTAGATAAAATAAAACCGATTGATTTACAAGTAGAGTTTAAAGCTGATAGACTGAGAGCCGAATTAAAAAGTGAATTTAATGACTTTTTAAACTGGTGTGGTATCGAATCGTTTACATCTGATAAAAAGGAAAGACTTGTATCTGGAGAAGTTTCAGGAAACAACGGATATGTTGAGATTCAGCGAAATATCGGTTTAAATGCAAGAAAACTTGCAGAAAGAAGAATAAACAATATGTTTAATTTAGAATTAAATGTTAAATTCAATTCTGAAATAGCGACACTTGTTAATTTAGGTAACGATTATATTTCAGAAATAATACAAAAAGGTGGTGCTGAAAGTGAGTAAATACACATTATCCATTTATGAGTGGGCAGTTGGAATGATTGGAAATGAAAATGCTACACTTGATAATGTTAAACAGATTGCAAAAAGTCTTGTTTTCAATAAAGATTTTAATTTTTATAACGATTCTGTAAACGATAAAAATGAATTTATTAATAAATTTATTAATAAGTATCTATATGAAGAAATGGGACTTGAAACCCCAGCTTTATGGCGAGATAGAGTTTATAATAGATTAAATATTAAAATGCCATATTATAAAAATTTGTATAAATCATTAATAAATTCGTTGGATGACTTACAGGTTTTAAATTCAGATACTACAACAAGAAATAAAAACAATACGGATAACGTAGAAGAATCTAACAGCAATTCTAGTAAAACAGATAGCGGTGTAAATGTTACAAGTAGTAGTAATAATGTAACAAATAATAGCAATTCTGGTGTTTCTAACACTAATAATAATAGTCAGAATTTAAGAAGTGATGAACCGCAAAGCACTATTACAAATAATGCATACGCTAGTTTACTTGAACGCAACGAAAATATTACAAATGTTAATAATTCTGAAAACAGTAAAAGCGATTCTACAGATTCAGGAAAAAGTGTTTCTTCAAGTACTGTTAGTAGAAATGAAACAAGTAATAAGGCAGAAAATAGAAATGGCTCTGAGAATGAAGTTGTTAGAAAAGAATTTACAGGTAGTAATAAAACCGAAATGTATAAAACATATAGAGAAATGATTTTAAATATTGACGAATTATTACTAAGCGAATTTGAGGAATTATTTATGCAAATTTTTTAAAAGGAGATAAAAATGGTATCTAAATTAGTAACATATGTAGCTGAAAAAAGAATATATTCAACTTCTATATTAATGAGTAATTTATTCCTTGATAAATATGAAAATAATGCACCTGATGAAACAAAAGCACTATATGAATATTTAAAATATTATGAAATTATTAATGGTAGAAGTGGTAATATTGAGGCAATTATAGAAATTAGATAGCGAGGTGTATTAAATGCATTGTAATAATTATAATGATTGGTGTAAAATTTATGGTATAACCCCAACTGAATATGATAATGAAAGTTTAAGTTATTATCAGGTTTTATGCAAGGTTTTAAGTAGATTAACAGAACTTGAAAAAATTTTTACTTGTGAAACATCAGAAAAAGTGCTGGAAATACTTGATTCTGTGTTAGGAAACGCAACGTATGATAAAGAAAATAATAAAATTATCTTTTCATATGAAATAAATGTAACAAGTTGTTTACACAATTACAATTTAGAAAATGAAGAAATAAAAATTGAAAGTGAGGAAAAGAAACATGGATGTATCAAAGTTTTTACTGAATAATGAAACAATTAACATAAAGGATGCCCCAGCAAGAGGTAATATAGCAACCATACAGGGGGATGTTACTAACATTAAATCTGATATCACAAATATTAAATCAGATTTAAGTGCTATTAATAATTATGAAATAGCTTATAGTAGTTCAACAGAAACGATAACGATTGCTAAACAGTAAGAGAGGTGAAAAAATAATGCCAGATTATGTTGATAAATTCGGTTTATTCGGAAAAGAGATTTTAATTAAAGACACTGAAACAAGTAACGCTTTAAGCACTTACAAAAAATCGAACGATAATAACGTGAATACGTTATTATCTGATGTTTCTAGCTTAAAAACGAATGTTACAAATATTACAAATAAAGTTAATTCATTACAAATTAATGTAAATGATATAAAAGAAAACTTTATGACTATTCCTATTGCAAATAGAAACATTTTTATTGTAGATTATAAAGGAAATGGGGATTTTACAAATATTACAGCTTGTTTAAATTATATTTACAGTAGAACAGATATTAAAACAAGTGGGGATGATAATTACCCGAATAACTGCACTATTTTAATAATGCAAGGTGCATATCAAGAAGATATTGACTTGTCAAACCGTTCGGGTATAACTTTTACAGGAATAGGTGAAGTTAGCATAATAGCAAAAACAACTGCTTTAAATGGTTGTGTATATATTACAGGTTTTGTAATATTTAATAATATTCGATTTTTAAACGAATTAGCGAATGGGTATGCTGTTCATTATGAAGGGGGTGGTCATACCCATACGAGCGGTTCAGCAATATATCATGAAACACAATTTAATAATTGTATTATGATTGCGGAAAAAAATGCTGGCGTTGGAATAGGATGCTCTAATAACCATACAAGATTAAGATTTAATAGCTGTGAATTTCGTGGGTATACAGGTAGAGATGTTTACCTACACAATTCAGTCTACACTGGTGTAGATAATATTATTATTTTTCAGAATTGTCTTGCGTTTCAGTCAGGTGTCGTAGAAATTGATGATGCCGCAAATTTTAGTGGAAATATTAATAAATTATCATTAATTATAATAGGTTGCTCATTTATGAAGATGAATTTCAGAAGAATTGAATCGAGAACAAATCATTATATCGATGATAATACTAATATTACAATTTCTCCGTTGTCGGGCGGAAATTCTGGTGTAGCATTTAACTATAAAACGTATCAGGGGTATACGGTTGTTTGCTATAAAAATTATAATTTTACAACTGGGTCATCTAGTTCCGACACCTACTATACATCAGTAGAATTTCCGAATTCACAGTTTTACGATGTAAACTTAATAAATGTTACAATTGTATCTAACAGTCAAGATATTACATCCGCGTGTCAGATTGTTAATTCACAAAATGCTGTTAATATTGCCATACCACAGACAATCGCAAGTGGTTCTGATTTACTAGCTGTTTCGATAGTGGGTTATCCTAAATAAAATAAAAAGAGAGAGTAAAACTCTCTCTTTTTATTATACTATTTTTACTTTATCTATAATAGTATAATCATAGTTCTTAAAATAAGACCTATGTCATATATTAATTCTTTTCCTTTTTCATCAATAACTAATATTTCTTTTTTATTAAAATTAAAAACTATATTAACTTTTTTTTGTGGTATGTAAAGTTTATGAACCTTGTTCCCGCCTTTATTAACTTTAACGTGTAAAACTTGATAGCCAGCTGTCGCAAAATATTTTTTCATGAAATTGATAATTTCTAACTTCATTTCATCACACATTATATTCTACCCCCTTTTTTTATTTTCCAAAAACCATCGTTTTCAGATAATATGTTTTTCAAATATTTTGGTGTAGTATTTGTGTAAACAACGCAGACATTTTCAAATACCCTTTTTCCGTTTTTATATAATTCGCCTCGATTAACTTTAAGTTGGTAAACATTGACAGAACCGACTTTTACATTTTCTCTTCCATCGCGAATTTTTTCTCCTGTTTTGTTCGAATATTCTACATAACCCACACCAGTTCTATATCCGAAAATTATTTCGTTATTGATTAGTTCACTTATGTTATATATTTTCATATTTTTACCTCTCTTAATATATTTTAATAATAGAAGAACCATTTCCAATACTAAATTTAACAGCGTGTTCTTTGTTCCACTGTTCGCAAAACAAATACATCATATCGTGGTCATGCCCTAGTTTTACTTTATACAGATGTATTTCATAGACATTGTCTTTTTTATTCACTGTTTGAACGTATGTGTCATTTTTTCTTAAATCATATGACCGCCATATGTTTACACTTTTTGCTTTTACAATGTTACAAAGACATTCAAATGCAATCTTTGCGTCATTTTCATATGTGTAAGCGTGTAAACATTCAGAATACCATGCTCTACTCCATACTATCCAATCGCACTCTATAAATTCGCTTGCGTAGTAGTGCGGATGTAGCATCAAACGCGGAATCGCGTATTCGCCGTTTAATAAAATAC
>ERZ791729.700-NODE-700-length-14774-cov-2.554182_pt1 | contig 14774 bp, 9 predicted proteins | sample MGYA00510043_ERZ791729 | MGnify/ENA primary metagenome ERZ791729 (study PRJEB30046, sample SAMN00715149) | human gut metagenome | study: EMG produced TPA metagenomics assembly of the A metagenome-wide association study of gut microbiota in type 2... | reverse complement strand
TCATATAATGAAACATCTCTCCATAAAACAAAATCTTGTATTAATCCTTTAAAATAATTCTTTCCACTCTGCCATACACAACCTAGATGTAAAGAAGAACCATATAAATTACCATAACCTATATTTCCTAGTAAACCATCAGCATTTGCTCCATACTCCCAAGTACTTCCATTTATAGAAATTGTAGATTTTAAAATATTAGCTTGATAAGTTATCATTACATGATACCATTTATTTGTATTAACAGAACTACTAGAATAAACAATAGAAGCACCTCTACCACCTTCACAGTAACATTCAGCAGCAAATTTATTACTTTGCACACTAGGAGACCATCCTAAAGCATAACCAAATTCTTCAGTATTTAATCCAAAAATTGTTCCTCCTAAAATTCCAGAATAAGAACTGTTTGTAGAAGTTTGTTTTATTAACATAGAAATACTTACATTTGTAGGAGCTTTAGCTTGATTACTTAAATATATATCAGTTGATTGACATTGTAAGGCTTTTCTTCCTCCAACACCTTCAACAAAGGTACCTGCACCTGACATAGCTCCAAAATTTTGAGGAACAAAAGATCCAGATCCTTGCTTTAAATAAGTTTGATTTGTATTTCCATTAAACTCACAAAAATGAACTGGATAATTATTCCATGCAGCACTTATTTGTTCTACAATTGGAGTTAGATGAGTAGAAGAAGGCCATACTTTCTTTCCATTTAACCAAGCTTCTTTAACATTTCTTCCACCTATTTTCATGGAAGCAATTTCTTTTCCATTTCCTCATCCTTCACAGGCTTCTTAATAAAATCTGTAACATTTTGCCCATATGCTTTACTCATTATTTCATCATGGCTAGTACAGAAAATAATCAGTACCTCATTGTCCGTCTGTTCCAACAAATCACGGACTTTCAGACCATCTATGTGTTCCATCTCTATGTCTAGTATCAATATATCAGGTTTCTCACAATCCATAACCTGAATTCCTGACTCATACTGGATAATTTTAACTTCTATATCATTTTTTAAAGCTATATTTCTTATACTTTCCGATATTTTTATTCTACATGCTTCTTCATCATCACATATTCCAATTCTGTACATCATCCTGTATTCCTTTTCTAAACTTACTCTATAATAAATAATATACAATCTATAATTCATTTGCAATCAAATCTGCATAAATGACATAAATTCGCACATAAATGATATTTCACGCATACTTTTTATCCATAATTAAGCATAATTCCTACATCGGTCATTAAATTCTCAAAACACAACCTAAATTAATCTTGTAAATTCAAAATTTATAATCTATAATCTTCATAGCTTAATTGTTTTGATAAGGGGATTATTTTTATGAATATTGCTATTTGTGATGATGAACAACAAGATATTGATATACTTTACAATTACTGCAAATCATGCAAATTACCATACAATATTTCTACTTTCTTGTCTGCCTCTGCCCTGCTTGAGGCTTTTAAATCCCAATTTTATGATTTAATTTTTCTTGATATAGAAATGGATAAGCCAAATGGTTTTGAAATTGGCTCTATTTTAGCAGGATATTCTCCTCGTCCCGTAATAGTTTTTACGACAAACGCACTGCAGTATGCAGTCCGAGGATATGGAATTGCTTTTCGATTTCTATGCAAACCGATAACGATTACAATGTTTCAAAGTGTTGTCAGGGAGGCTCTTGACGAGATTCTTCCTCAAAAGGCAGCGGTAACGTGTGGTTCAACTCAAAAAATGATTTCTATAAACAATGTCATATATTTTGAGAGTCTGAACCGGCACATTATTTTTCATTTTGCAAATACATCCACATTGGAGATAAAGGATTCAATGGAAAATATGATTTCGGTTTTTTCATATCCTTCATTTGTACAGATTCACAGAAGTTATTGCATCAATTTGAATTATGTGGACAGCTTTACACCACTTGCCGTCACTATGACTGACGGCTGCAAAATTCCACTTTCGCGGAAAAAACAGACCATTTTCCAAGAGCGCTTTAACAATTTGATACGAGGTACCATCAAATGAATTTTCCAATTGAAGTATATACCATTATTATAGAATGCCTGCTTATTTTCTACTTCTTTCATAAAGAGGTTAGACCTGTATACCCTTCCCGCAGATATATTATCCTATTTTGCATATCACTCTTTGCGGTCATAATGCTATCAACCCTATATACACCTATGTTTATACGGCTTGTCATTATCAGCTTATTTTTGTTTTTATGCTATACTTTCTGCTTCAAATGCAAAATATTCCAAATCACCTATACTATTATATTATTTTTTGTTACGTCGATGTTTTCCGATGTTATTGGTGCGTTTGTACTTTCCAGACTTGGAATTTCAATAAATGAACTTTTAGGAATAAGTGAAGGACGGCTTATCTACAATACCACAAGCAAGATTATTCATCTGTTTTTGCTGGTCATAATTATTTTATTTACCAATGCCCGATTTGATTCAAAGGCTCTACTGCATGCCATACCACTCATGCTCTGCAATCTGTCAAGCATATTTATTCTGTTTGCCCAGTACACTACCTTTATTGACAATGGTAAATACTCCACCTTTGTGATGACCACCATATGTATGCTTGTTATCAATATAGTGGTTTGTGGATATACGGAAATAGTAAAGAAATCTTATGAATTACAGAAAAATCAGCTCTGTATGCAGGAGCAGCTTGCCAAACAGGAGCTTTACTATCAGGATATCATTGCTCGTCAGGACGAATCCCGCGCACTTTGGCATGATATAAAAAAATACATGCTGGCAATGGAAAATCTGGTTTCTACGAAAACACGACCTGAAGCCGAAAGTCAGCTCTCTGCCTTAAAGAAAAAGTTTTCAAGCCTTGACCAAATGATTGATACCGGTAATTCCATTGTTGACGGCATCCTAAACTATGGCTCTAATAAAGCAGGCAGTCTGGGAATCTCCATAAACTTTAATCTATGGCTGGATACTGACCTTAACATTTCGCCTGTTGACCTGTACATAATCATTGGAAACACTATGGATAACGCAATAGAAGCCTGCGATGCTTTTCCGGCAGATCACAAACCATCCATCTCATGTACGCTGCGCCAGAAAAATCATGTGCTGCTTTATGAAATATCCAATCCTATTCCACAGGTTTCGGTTAAAAAAGCCGGAGTTATCCACGGATATGGGCTTGAAAATGTCAAAGAATGTGTAAACAGAAATAGTGGTTTTATCTCTATCAAAAACGAAAATGATATATTTTGTGTCTCTATAACACTAAACGTTTAATATGTCTTAAATCCGCGATATCACAAGCTTTCCATCCTGCACATCAACCCTGACCTTATTAGACTCTATCCCCGCTGCCTCAAGCATCTCATCAGTGAGTTTTATCCTGTGTGCCTTGTCCAATACTGTATATTCCATTGCAGGGTGTTTCTTCAATTTCTCCGTACTTACCTTTCCGTCAGATATAAGCACTGTGCGGTCTACACGGCCTGCAAGTGCCATATCGTGTGTCACTATGATGATGGTTATACCAAGCTCTTTGTTCAGCTTATGAAACAGCTCATAGATTGTATCAGCAGTCCTTGTATCCACGGCTCCGGTCGGCTCATCCGCAAGCAGTATGTCCGGCTTATTTGCCAGTGCCACCGCTATCGCTGCGCGCTGCTGCTCTCCTCCCGATAGCTGAGCCGGAAGCTTATCCTTATGCTCCTGTAATCCCACTGCATTTAACAGTTTAAGGGCATAGCTTTTATTATTATCCTTGCGTTTTTTTATAATTTCTCCGTGTTTTAAATTATCGGTATTACCTGCATTTTCAAACATCATCACTGCCTCGACATTCTGCAGCACAGTCAGGTATGGGAACAGATTTTTGGCACTTTTCTGCCACACAAAGCCCACCTTGTCCCTGCGGTATCTCACCATTTCAGCTTCTGAATATGTGGAAATATCTTTTCCGTCAATAGTGAGTACTCCAGCCGTTGGTGTTTCCAGTCCTCCTATCATATTTAAAAGGGTGGATTTTCCGCTGCCGGATTTTCCTATTACCGCAAGCATCTCCCCTGTTTCCACCGTCAGGTCAAGCCCCTCCAGTGCCATCACCTTTTTATCGTCTGTCTCATATATTTTTACCAGTCCATCGCAATTTATCATCTGGTTTTCTCCCTTTTAATTTAAATTACTATGCCGTCACTAAGCTCAAACACTTCATCTCCCAGCTCCATCAGGTTCGGATCATGCGTGGTCATAACTATTGTGATGTCCTCATCGTCTATCAACTCACGGAACAACCGCATGACTTCAAATCCAGAAGCGGTATCGAGTGCTCCTGTCGGCTCATCCGCAAAGACCACCTTCGGGCGATGAACCACAGCGCGCGCTATCGCAACTCTCTGCTGCTCACCTCCCGATAGTTGTTCCGGCATATGGTTCATGCGCTTTGAGAGTCCGACACGCTCCAGCAGCTCTGATACTCTGTCATGCGTATTCTCATTTATCACATCGGTTTTTGCATCTCCAATGTCATTATCCATTTCAGTCAAATTCTTTTGTATCTGACGTTTATTTTTTGCAAGTCTAAGGGCAAATTCCACATTCTCATATGCCGTCATCGTGGGAATTAGTGCTATAGACTGGAATACAAATCCCATCTCATACCGCCTTAGCATTTCCCGGTCTTTCTCGGTCATCTGCTCGAGATTTTTATCCAGAAACTGCACACTTCCCTCTGTCGGCATATCAAGCGCACTAAGGATATTAAGAAGTGTGGTCTTTCCGGAGCCGGAACGCCCTTTTAAGATGGCAAGTGTTCCTTTTTTTATCTCCATGGATACTCCGTCAAGTGCGTGGACTGTTGTACCATCGCCCGCCTTGAAATATCTTTTTATATTTTGAGCAATTATCGCATTTTCCATATGTCACGACCTCATTTTTTACATGCTAACTATCTTCTCCAAGCCTTAGTGCCTGTGCTATCTTCATACTCTTAAGCAGTCTGCTGATAACCACATAGCATACGACTACAGCCACGAAAAGTACTCCTGTAAGCTCCAGCATATCAGATGGATAAATATATACATTTACTCCTATATTGTGTTTCTGTGGCAGATATATGATCGATATGAGCCTTACAAACATCGCTGTTGCAGTTATCCCTATGCCTGCTCCCGCAAGAAGCGGCAGAAATGATAAAAATATCTGCTCGTTTAAAAGCATTGCTTTTACCTCTCTCATTCTCATTCCCATTGCGCGGTATATACCAAACTGCAGCTCCCTCTGTTTTAGTGTCATAACCCAATACAGCAAAAATCCTACTGAGCACACTATCAGTGAAAGTATAAAACTTAATGTAAACATACCGTTTGTGATCTGCACTGTGGCTGAGTTTTTATTCTCGTCTATAAGCTGCTGCGCGGATGTTATATTCCTGTATATTTCACTCTGTACTTTTTCACTTTGAGTGTCTGTTAAATTGTCTGCTGTACTGTCTGAATTTTCACTGTTCTCACCGCCCAGATATCCCACAATATCATCCACCGTTTTTCCTTTTGACAGGTTCATCCACACACTGTACGGTGTCATGCCGAACTTTTCCACAACCGTAGCATAATTTGCAACGATCAGGTATTTCTCCTGCTCGGTCACATTTTTGTCTGCATCTGTCTCATAGGTGTAACGCTCGTAGCCCGGAAAACCTTTTACTATGGCACATACCTTTACATTCTCGGATGCGTAGATCTGATCTTCATCGACAGCCTCCGGTACATACCTTGAGTAATTTAAGCTGTCACCAACTTTAAGTCCCAGATCTTTTGCCAGATTTGACGAAATGATGACTCCATCCGGCTCTTTTGCCAGCTCATTCAGGTAATTGAACCAGTGAGCGTCATTAATATCATCATTTTGTCCACTCTGCAATTTCGCAGTCTCACCGAATTCTTTTGTGTTTATCGCCATAAGATATGCATCCGAAACCGAACCACTGCCTGCGGAAATGTCTACCCTCTCGTCCTCAAGCACACGCGTGACACCGTCACAGATGCCCTCATTTTTGAGCGACTCGTATTTACCGAAATCAGGCTCGTCATACATCCAGTTTACAGAACCATTTTTATTGTACTGTATCCTGAGTCTGAAATCTTCTTTGTATATCGCATCACAGCCCACATTGTAGACGATACGCTGCTCCATATTGCTGTTCATGGTGCGCGCCATATTCGCGTCAAAAATACCGCCAGCCACTGTCATGATAAGAAATACTGCCAGAAATCCCTGATTGTATCTGGTTCGTTTTAGCTGTAAAAATGATGCATACATTGCCGGAGAAAAATGCTTTTTAAAGAGCCTGTCCACAAGCAGAATAATAAGTCCGGTAAGTCTTACGCACAAAAGTGCCGCTGCAAATATAAAAAGCGAATTGTCCAGTATCATGACAGGATCTATGCTCCTGTTTTCAAGAACAGATATCGCAAGCGTACTCTTCTGCTTGTTGTAATTGTAAAGCAGATATGCTGACAGAGCCAAAAGTATAACGTCTATAAAGCATTTCTCCCAAAGAGGCTTTTTCTTTGATATTCGTTCCCTACTGCTGCGCTCTGATATGGCATCCTTTGATTTTTTCCACACCGGAACTGTGATAAACAGCACCATGATAACTGCCGCTGCCACCGCATAGACAAGCATCTGCCATACAAATTTGTAAGTGCTTATATCCTTTGCCGTAAATCTTAAAAATCCGTCTGTAGATGCGGCAGCCCGGCACATTATATATCCGAGTACTATTCCGAGTACACAGCCCGCAAACGCTATTATTCCCGACTGCTGTAAGTACAAAATAAATACCTGTAATTTTGTCGCACCGCGGCTTCTTAAAACAAGTATGTCATTTTGCTCGAGCGAAAGTATCTGTACAGATATCATTCTTATAAATAAAATCAAAAGCACAAGACACGGCAGCTCCAACGCCCAAAGCATCAGCTTTATCGTCTTCTGCTGTGTAAAAAAGCGCTCCAGCGTATCACGGATGTTGTCATTGTAGAGCTTGTCAGCATCCTTAAACTGCTCCATATACCCATCATAAATTGAGGCATTTTCCGTGTTGATCTGCCTGTAATCCAGCATGATAAAATCACTGTAGCTGATATTGTCCTCGCTGTAATACTGCATCATTTCGTCAAAAACATCCTGCGAAACAAATATCACATCGCCCATATCCGAAAGCGTCTTGGCCCAATATGGATTGTTTATATCTTTTTCACGACAGATCTGTGATATAACGAAAGAAATTTCCTTTTTCCCACTGCCATCAGGTACATGTAAATAGATTTTTTCACCTGCTACAAGTCCGTAGTGATCCATTGTCTTTTCGCTTATACAGCATTCGAATGTGGCTGTGCCAGTCTGAGATTTTACAACATCCGCGTACTCCGAAAGTCCCGGCAGATATCCTATTGTAAAATAATTGTTAGGTCCTCCAAACTCTGTATCCGCGCGTCCTCCTGGGAGTGTGATAAGCTGCTGTGAGGAAACCTTGTTTATATCCACATATTCAGTCCACTTCTGCTCGTATCCTGACAGCTTATCAAGTACTGACTGCGAATCAGGATAATCTGCCACCGCATATGTTCCCTCGCGGCTCATCTGTGCAGGAAACTCATTCTGCTGTGTGGCATGATCCGTAAAAAGTCTGTCGAGTATCTGATTTCCCGCACCCTTTTCAAACATAGAGTGGCACACAAAAAGTGCTATAAACAAAGCCACTCCCATAAGCAGACACAAATTTAACCATTTTCTGTTTTTTAATTTATTAATTACGAAGCCAAACATATTTCATCGCCCTCATCAATACCGTAAAGCACAAGTGTATTGCTGCCTGATGTATAATCGCCCAATATTACCGGCTGCTTTACCACGCTGTCCCCATCAATTTTCCACACATAGTATGATATATCATCTTTGTCCATAGGATTGACCTGCTTGTGTATGATCGAAGTCGGCACCACTACCACCTTTTTAAAAGAAACATAAGAAAACTTTACAGCAGATGCCCTGGTCAGATCATCCGGTATTCCATTGTCAAGTTTTATATAAAATGCTGCATTTCCATATCCCGAATCTGTGTTTCCGGTAATATGCACACCTTTATCATCCTGATTTATATATCCCTTTTGAGCTTGTCTGCCGTAACCTGCAAAACCGATACAGTTTCCGTAGATTGTTGTACCGTCCAGCTCAAGTGATACGCGTTCTCCCACATCTGCTATATTGTCCGTATATACGTTATAGTTATTGCTATCCTTTACCAGAACCTGCAGTACGTCCGTGGAATTTCCGGTTATCTGCAGGATATCTGAGCCTTCCTCCACATTATCTCCTGCCTTGACACTCACCTTTGAAACTTTTCCGTCATTTTTGGCATATACTGAAATATTTCCTTTGCCGTCATTTCCAGCACTTATACTGTCATATGCTGACTGTAGCCGGGAAAGCTGATAGGTGTGGTCTGCACCGGCAAGTTTTTTCTGCAGATCAAGCAGCTGTAAGTTCAATTTCAACTGCTGCTCTTCATATGCTGTATCCGGCTTTTCATCCTCCTGGTTATTTTCTTCTGCGCTGCTACCACCTTCAGATAAATCTTTTACCTGTTTATCGTAATCTGCGATCTTGTGCGCATAGGATTCATTCTCCGAGTCGATCTCATTTTTTGCCTCTGTTATGGCAGCTTTGCCCTCTCCGGTATCCACCACGTAAAGCAGCATCCCATTTTCTACCGTATCGTCCTGCTTCACATTGACCGATACGATCTGCCCTTCATAATCACAGGTTTCGGTTATCGTCCCTGCGTCAGATCTGCTGTAGCTCACACCGTAGTTTGCTATATCAAAGTCAGACCTTGTTACCGTATATTTGCTGTACCTTGTCGGAACCTGATCTGTAGAATTATAGTAGACCAGCTCCCCCTCTTTTAAGCCCTCTGTGACCTGTGTATAGTTTTCATCATACTCACCTGTTGTTATGATGCGTTTCTCGCGGCCGCCCTCATCATTTTTCACATAGACATATCTGGTATCGCCATCCTTATAGATGGAATCTTTTCCCACGACAAGTGCCTGATTTGCTTTTGTCTTTTCAAAATATACCGGATACATCTGTCCTGCCGTAAGAAACAGCTTTTCCCTGCTTTCCACGCACACATCCGGATAGCGGTTGTTTATCTTCGAAAGTACCAAAACCTCTGATGTATATTGAGACTCGGTGACATCATATTTTTCGCCATCGACTATCACATATTTCTTGTCATAATCGCTGTATTTGTACTCATTTATGGCTGTATCTTTTATATCCAGCACAAGGTCATCCGTATCGGAGACAATGACTATATTCTCGTATGCCGCAGCAGACCTTCCACCTGTCAGCTTCTTAGTGTAAGTGACAAGACCGCTGTGGGCTGCCTTAAGCGTTCCATCATCAACGATCTGCTGATATAAAGCCATCTGCTCATTGATCTTTTGCACTCGGTATTCGTGAAGCTGCTTATCGTACCGTTCATTTTCCTGTTCTGTGGCTATCAGTGTGTTGTTCTCCTGCTCTGCTGCCTGACTCTCCCATAATTTGATCTGCGTATCCGAGATCTGAGCGGATATCTCATATGTCTCATTCTCATGCGCCAGCGCATCCTTACATTCCTGCAACTGTTTTTTTGCCTCATCCACATCACAGACTGCAAGCACATCCCCCGCATTTACTGTATCTCCCGGCTCCACATATATCTGTGAAATATTGACATTGGCACCGTAGTAATTGCAGTAATCCCTTGGAACTGCGGTAGCCATCAGCACATGCATGGAGCCGATCGTACCGTATTCCACAGGTCTATAGGCTTCATTTAACGCTACAGGTTCTTCAAGCTTTGGTATGCTGCTTTCTGTCATTTTTCCACAGCCGCCTGCCACAAACGATACACATATCCCCAGTACTGCCAGTTTTTTTATTGATAAAAGGTTTCTGTTCTTCACTGCAAAACCACCTCATCCCCGCTTTTAAGTCCTTCTGTGATGATCCGGTAGTCTCCCACCTGATCTGCGACACTTATCCATACCGCCTGTCTGTATCCATTCTCATCCAGTGTGTATACAAAATACCTGCCATCCTTCTCATGTACTGCGTCCTTTTGCACATACACAGCATTTTCTATAGCAGGGCGCGTCACTTCCATGGAAAATATCTGTGCATCCGATACTGCCGACATGTCCGATACCGGTTCAAAAACAAGCTTTTTATCGTCCACCTCTTTTACCTTAAGTTCAAACTCTATATCAGATGCTGTTGCCGTGTATACATCACCTACATTAAAGTCATAACCTTCCGGTCTGTCAGCCTCGTAATTGCCGTTTCCGCTGATTTCTGTTATAAGATTGCTGCCCGGTTCAAAAACTCCCGCCAAAAGCGAATTGTTCATTGCTGTGATCGTGCCATCCTCGGATGCCGTGATCTGATATCTCGACAGTTTTTCCTCTGCCTCATCAAGATAAAGCTGCGCAACCTCTGTATCCTTATCAAGCCGGGCAATATCGCTTGAATAATCCTGAGTATCATCGATTTTCATAATAGCCCTGTAGTGCTCTGCCAGAAGCTTATTCTGGCTGATCTGCCCGCTGTAGTCCTCAATCTTTTTCTGTATCTCCCCGGATTTAAAAGCCACCAGTATATCGCCCTTTTTCACATGATCACCCACTGCCACATTTACCTTTTCGAGCGTAAGCTCTGTGTTTGTCGCACCATAGGAAAACCTGGTATAGCCCTGTGCTCTCAGACTGATGGTAGTCTGAGGTGTGAGTGAACCGCTCTGTACCGTAACTGTCTGGTATGATATTTTCTCGTAGGAAGCTCTGTCCGTCTGTGCAAGCTCCTTTTGTGCCGCCCCACATCCTGAAAATAAAATAGAGGTAATTGCAGCGGTAAGTGTCAAACGCCCTATATATTTTTTCTTTTTATTAATCATATATTTTCCACATCTTTTCCATCAAAATATGAACCCGATCCATTAGCTAAATTTTATATGAGATCATCAATCCTTATGATCGTGCCATCTATAGCATTCACATACACCGGATATCTGTCGTAGCCCTTATCCTGTTTTGACAGACACCATGCTGGAACATAAGTATATTTATCCTTGTCAGATGCATCCTTCAAACGGATATATCCGAGCTTTAGATTGTTGTAAGTGTGATTTTGTGTAAAATCATACTGATCTGAATTCTTTGTCATGTCATCCTTGATGATCTCTTTTATAGTGTCCATTGACAAAAGTTCTACGTTTTTTGACTCATTTACAATATCAACCGGGTAAGAAACAGTAAATTCCGTCACTCCCTGATCCGTCACAATAAAGGAACTGCTGCCATATGGCATAAAATCATCATAGTTATCGAGTTTCTCCCATATATCCATATTCCGGGTGAAATCGAGTGACTTGCAAAACGCTATGCCATCCACACCCTCGCCATAATCTATGATATATCCCCAGGCTGTATCCTTTATAACGCTCTCTTTATCATCAGTTTTTACGGTATCATCGCCATCCTCTATCACTCCTGCGCTCCACTCGTAGTCTGAGGTTCCTATATATACCTGTGAAGCCCTGCCTAATTTATTTTGAAATTCTTCTGCCTTCTTTACAGCTTCGTCTTTGGTCAATACACACTCGTTGTCATATGCAGAGGTAGTATCTCCACCTGTAGAACCTCCATTAAGGCCCCCTACACCCTGCTCCTGTTCAAATGATGGTGGTCCGTAATAGCCATACTCACTGCTATCATATGATGTACCCTCACTTCCTGCTTTAAGAGGCTGTGCTGAAATATATTCAAGCGAACCGTCCTCAGCAATTCCAAACCTAAGCTCACAGAAAACATTACCAATATATCCCAGATACTCATTACAATCCGTATAGTCTGTGGCTATTTCACGCGTATCCAGTGCAGACGGTTCTGCCTTTTCATACTGTTCCAGCAGATCATTTTCACTTTTCATCACCCTGCTGACGCCCTCTTCTGTGATAAGTCCCGCATCAATTTTCTGCTGATACCCGGCAATCTCATTTTTTACAACCTCCATGCTGTGATATATCTCTTCTTTCGTATAATGAGGTATGTCGTGATAATATACGGTACTATCGCCAAAATAAGCCTCTATCACACTCTTTTTGAAATCGGCACCCACCTTTATATTCTTCACCTCAACAACCGACATGCTTTTGCAGTCCGGCAGGGTAATGTCTGCTGAAATATCCACATCCACACTTTTGTCAGATGTCTCAACAGAAAAGCTGTCATTCCATTTCGTACTGTCGTCAAACGCACTTATATCACTTCCTGCTTTTGTGTTTATATTTTCAGTTTCCATATTGTAATCTACTTTTTTTCCTGAACAGCCGGTTAATGCTATTGCAAGAACCAACGCCGGTATAATAACGTTTTTCCTCTTCATAGCCTCTCCTTTACAGTGAATTTTCCAAATTTATGATTGTTCCATCTATAGCGTTTACAAAGATAGCATTTTGCTCATTGGAGTAGTCTACCAGACGTGACAGTGCCCACGCCGGAACATAGCTGTATTTTCCCTGCTCACTGTCACTTCTTATCTTAAGATAACTAAGCTGTAGCTTATTGAATGACGATGCAATATCATATTTATCAGGATTTTCCGTAATCTCCGCCTTGATGATCTGCTCTATATTTTTCAGAGAAATAAGCTCCACATCCTTATAGATCTGTGTTACATTTACCGGATATTCCATCTGCACATCAATTATTCCATCATCCGTGACTGTAAGAAGTGTACTGTCAGGCAGTGTAACATCATCTATATCACTATCATTTGCTTCATACTCCGACAAATAGGTATCCATATCAAATCCATCCTTAAATGTGATTCCGTCTATGCCGGTCGCGTATGAATAAATATATCCCCACACTGCTGTCTGATAGTCATTTCCCTCTTCGCTGTTATTAAACCCTATCCAGCTGCACTCACATTCACCTCGTTCCACCAGATCCTGCATTCCCAATTTACTAAGGAAATCCCCGGCTTCTTTTTTGGCTGATGCGGCAGATTTACTGCCCTCATTTGAGGTCTCGTCTGCCTTATCCTTTAGATCATCATCCTGAAAAGTCTGCGTTATGGTATCATAGTCCTCATTCCTTAAAGATGGTGGACCGTAATCTGTCCCGGACTGATGCAAGGCGTAAGCATGTACCTTGTGAGCCTCAAAATCCACCTCACAGAACACATCACCCTTGTAGCCTGCAAATACTTCACAGTTTTCGAGATCCTTTGCCACGGTATAAGTAGTCTTTGCCGTTTCAAGCTTATCCCTATATTCAGCCAGCCGCTGTTCCAACCACTCACTGTGAGTTTCATCCTGTGTTTTCTGCCAGTCCTCTATGACCTCATTCAGTTCGTCAACAGTATAATGATCCGGATCGTGATAATAGTACTCGTTCCCACCAAAATATAAATCCAGAAAACGCTTTTTGTAATCAGCATCTATCTTTACATTTTCCACCTCAACAACCGACATGTTATCAAAGTCCGGAACTACAATATTTGCATTTACATATACTGTTTTCTCGCCATTACCGGTCTGTATTGTAAAGTTTTCATTCCAGCCGGAGTCTGCCCTGATATCAGCTAAGACAGACATATTTTTTGTCTCTTTACTTTCGCTCTCATTCCCATAATCTACTTTTTTGCCTGAGCAGCCTGTGAGTGAGATGATTACTATCGCTTCAACGATCGTCATAGCCGCTGCGAGTATTCTTGTGTGTTTTCTCATATGCCAATCCTCCCTGATATGTCACATTTTTTTCTACAACATAATTATTCCTGTGAAGGTACGGTCTAATGTAAACATTCTGTATCCTAACTCAGATCGTCCGAATGTATCACACTTCCGTCAATCGCGTTGATAAATACAGGGCATGCATTTGCAGTGCCTTTCTGCAGCAATTCCAGACTCCATGCCGGAATATAACTGTATTTTTGCATATCAGTCCGGTTGTTTACCCTTATGTATGCAAGTTTTAGAGTGTAATATTTTACATTTGTATCCAGTACATATTCATCAGCATTGTTTTCAAGCTCATCCCGGGCAATATCAAATATATTTTCTAAAGGAAGCATTTCTACATTTTCCTGTTTTCTTACTATACTTACCGGGCAGTCTATATAAAAAGTCCCTATACCATATTTATCAACATAAAAATTGTAGAATTCATTATCAAAAGTATCCTCTATACTATCACCATATTTCATATTGTATCCGCTGTAATCCATCGGGTTTAAAGCATCATCAAATAATATTTTGCCAACTCCGATATTGTAGTAAAATCTATAACCACTTACACACTCATGTATATCATCTTCCTGATACACATGATCGGCTCTTTCGTTATATCCACTCCATTTCAGCTGCGAGCTCTCAGTCTGCGGGATGGATGAAAAACCTGTCTCTTTCAAAAAGCTGTCTATCATATTCCCCGCTTCTTCTATTGTGATACCCGATTCATTTTCCTCCTGCTCAATTTCCTCTCCCGATGTATCCTGTGAATCCGTGATATCATATACCGTATCATATTCCATGAGTGAATCCGGTCCAAAGTATTGCTGCACATATCCATCGTTAAATATATTACTCCACTCATATTCATTACTTCCTGCCTTTTTGGTATATCCTTCAATCGGACCAT
>ERZ791729.693-NODE-693-length-14869-cov-2.412583_pt1 | contig 14869 bp, 17 predicted proteins | sample MGYA00510043_ERZ791729 | MGnify/ENA primary metagenome ERZ791729 (study PRJEB30046, sample SAMN00715149) | human gut metagenome | study: EMG produced TPA metagenomics assembly of the A metagenome-wide association study of gut microbiota in type 2... | reverse complement strand
ATGGTGCAAATGCGGCTATTAGGGCCACCCTACCCGCGCCTGCACCTGCTCGCCCAGCGCGGTGCGGCAGTACCGCAGCCGGGTGTCCGGCCCGCTGCTGGACCGCATCGACCTGTGCGTGGAGATGGACCCCATCGCCTTTGACGAGCTGCACACCGCCGCCCCCTCCGAGAGCAGCGCCGAACTGCGCAAGCAGGTTCTTGCTGCCCGTGCCATTCAGGCCAAGCGCTACGCTGCCCCGGGCTTTAAAGGGGTGCACTGCAACGCCCAGCTGAGCGCCGGACAGGTGCGGCGCATCTGCCGCATGACCCCCGGCGCGGAGCAGCTGCTGCGCAGCTCCTACGATGCACTGGGGCTTTCTGCCCGGGCACACGACCGCATTTTGCGGGTGGCCCGCACCGTGGCCGACCTTGCCGGCAAGACCCTGCTGGACGAGGACTCCCTGCTGGAAGCCTTGCAGTACCGGGCACAGGAAAAATTAGAGGGATAACGCTATTGGGGGAACGGCATATCCCGCAAAAAATAAAACGGAAAGAGGATGGCACACATAAAGCGCGCATACATCAATGGCATTCTTCTGGACGGCACCGAGCAGATGGAGCCGGTACGCAAGATTCTGAGCAACGGGTTGACCCGTATCTGGTCTGATGGCAGAGCGGGCTGCTGCATTTTGAACTGAGCCGTAAAAGCAGATAACAGACAAACGCCTCCCCGTGTAGAGCAGAAGAACTACACCGGGAGGCGTTGCTATATCCAGAAAATCGGGTACATATCAAGTTGGGCTTGCGACTTTCTTAACGGTTAATCCAATACAACACCCTTCTTCTTGCCGTTTTTCTTTCTTGGGTACTCCCTGATACGGGTGACAAAATCGAGATTGATGATTTCTCGTTCGCCAGAATTTCTCTCGATCACCATACCGCCGTCATCAATTTCTTTTATAATGCCCTGTATGCTGCCGTCATATGAAGCAATCGTATAGATGATGCACTCTTCCCCGATAAATTGCTTTGCAAGTTCTTTCATGACCACGATCTCCTTGTTTTGTTTTCTCCTGTTTTGTATCTGCCACACAGCCGCCGCTGTTCGCCGCCGGAGAGTTTGACACTATTCTTTTCCAGAAGCTTGTCCAGACATCCCCCGGTGCCGCGGAACCATTCTCCCAGCCCGGAACGCAGAAGGGCCGATTTCAACTTTTCCTCCGGCATCCTGCGAAACAGGGACACATTATCCCCAATAGAGGCAGAGAAAATCGTTGTCTCCTGGGTCAGGTACAGGAGCTCCTTGTGTGTCAGGCCGGGCTTTTCTGTAACATCTTCCCCATTGACCGCAAGATTCCCGCCCTGCATTTCCAAAATGCCCGCCATGGTGCGAAGCAGCGTGCTCTTTCCGCTGCCGCTGGAACCCACCAGGCAGATTTTCTTTTCCCCATCCAGCCCGATAGACACATCATTCAAAATTTTACGGCCGCTGCGGATCACGGTGCCATGGGAAAGCACAACAGACGAAACATTCTCTGCGTCAGACTTGCAGCTGCCCAATCTATGATCTCCGCTTTCCAAAAAAGCCTCCAGGTCTTTTGCCACTGCCCGGCCGGACAGAATTGCGGAATAGTTTTCGCTGATGATCTGAAAAGGCCCCGCAACCAGGTTCATCAGGCTGGTCAGTGCAATCATTTCCGGTACCGTTACAGCCCCGGAAACAGCAAAGATCACACCGAAAACCCAGGAACCCAGAACGACCAAATTGCCCAGGCCGTAGCTGGCAGACATGGACATTCTCTGCCATACCCTGCCCCGCAGAACACGTTTCCTTGTATCCTCGTTGGCTTCTCCATGGTAGCGGGAGACATCCGCGCTGCGGCCAAAGATTTTCAGTCCAGTAAAGCCTGCCATCAGCTCATTCAGCAGGTCCATATACCGGGATTTCGCCGCCACGGAATCCCGCCTGGTGAATTCCAACCGCTTGGTGAAAAGCTTTGGAACCACCAACGGCAGAATACACAACAGGATGACAATCAGGGTCATAGTGGGCTGAATGGCAGTCGTAGCCGCCAACGCAAAAATCAGGAAGAACAGTTGGCAGACTACATCCAGCAGCGCCCCGATATAGTCCGATTCCACCTCGCTTACCTGGTCATTGATCATGGCGAGATAATAGCCGTCTCCCTTGCTTTCCTTTTCCTCAATGCTGCACACCAAGATACGCTCCAGTAACGCATTGCGAAGCAGCGCGGAGGTTTTGGAACGCACATTCAATTCGGTCCAGCTGAAAGCGAACTCCAGTGCAGCCTCCAGAATCACATACCCCAGCGCCCAGGCAACGATTAACGCCAGACGCCCGGAAAGCCCTTCCAATGCCGTTTCGGAAATATACTCCAACAAAAACGCCTGCGTCACGTTGATTCCCGTCCACGCCAGAGCGGCAATCAGAAAAAGCGCCAATTCTCTTTTGCATTTTTTCAGAACGAATTTCAAAATGCTCCCTCCAATATATAAGTCAGCAGAAACAGCACAAATATGTGTCGCTCCCCCCCGTAATTACGCGACCTTGCTTATTCATCCTCCGGTTCGTGCTCGGAAAGCCTTATTTTTTGCTATTGGATGCCGAATGCGCCTTCGGAATTGGTTCATCAACGATCCTGCTTAATTAAGAGAAATATGAAGATATTCCTCCGGGAAACCGGATGTGAAAGTAAATACCTTGCACCAACTCATCAGGGAACTGGGTGCACTGATACATGCAATCACTTCTGATGAACTGTCCCCATTAATATCCGCAATCAGGAAGGCAGGCTGGGCCTCCATGATCCGCAGCCGCGCTTCCCCGGTCATATCCATATAGATGGGATATGACGTCATAATCCCCTCATCGTCAAATTGAAAGGCGGAAAACGCCTGCATAAAGCTGGTATCCCGGTTCCACGGAAGATAATCTGCCCCAACAAATGGCGAAATCTCCTCATATTGGTGATACACATCCAGCGGCTCTTGGCCCTGGACGAACAGTGCTGTAAGTATATACAAACCTGGCACTTTGTTTGCGGGCTTTTCCGTCTGGCAAATAGACGCACCCTCTAAAAACGCCTGTACTCCGTTTGTTGTGATATTGCTGGCAGTGACCACCGCCACTTCTGAGGATGCGCCCTGAAAGCGGACTGACTGCCGGATCAATATAGGGCCGTCATATCCCAGCGCAGCCAATTTTTCTTCAAAATAATCTGTCCATTCTTGCTGGTTCGGCTGGCTATCCGGTTCGTAGGTATGATACTGCGCCGCATCCGGAAAAAAGTTCCACGTTCCGTTGGATGCAATCGGGCCAAGTGCGCTTTCTTCCGGTGCCTCTATCTGCGTTAGACCTTCCGCGGGAGGTGCTTCACGAAGTAGATTCTCCGATGCTACGGAGACGGGACCAATGTCACCGCTGAGCAGCTGGTGTCCCTCTGCAACCCAGGATAATGGCACAAAAAAGCCATCCACACCCACATAAGAAATTGCATTTTGATCCACAAGATTCGGAAAAGTTTCCTCCAAAGCAAACTCGCCAGGTTCTGTTGTCGTTGGTGAGCCGGGGCTACTGGATCGGCAGCCCGACAGGGCCAGAACGAGCATGGAAATAAGTACAATTATTCTGACAGAATACTTCATATTAAATTCGACTCCATTCATTAGTATTAAACAAATTGTCTGGGTCGCTTTCTGTGTATCGGATTCTATGAAGCATGGCGGTGACCTTGCACTGCGAAAAACCAAATCTGTCGGCGATTTCCTGCGTGCTATCCAGGTACCAATAGCGGCACACGAAAACCTTCCGTTCCGTTTCTGTCAAAGCTTCCAGAAAACTGTTGACACAGTATAGGACTTCTTTTTTAGCATATATCTTTTCCGGGTTTTCTCCGCCGGGAAGGCATTCTTCCGGTTCATCCAAGCTCAAGGCAACTTCCCCGCCGCCTCTCTTATGGGCATTGCGGGCTTTCCAGCGATCAAGGGATATATAACGAGTGAGTTTACCGAGGAAGGCAGACAAGGCGTTAGGACGTCGAGACGGCATATTATTCCACGCTGCCAAGTATGTATCATTTACACTTCCCTTAGAATCCTCCTTGTTTGACAGGATAAAGAATACTTTTTCATAAGAGCCCATCCTCCTGTTGTATAATCGGACATATCCCCTCAAGATTACTTTATCTTTCCGGGTACAGATTTAACAGGATAATGCTACTCAACTCATCCAACCGTTCTTCAGTATACCGCTGTGCAGTTACGTAATAGGCGGTAATCGCCATACTGGAACCACCAGCTTCCTCAACGGCTTTTTCAGCGGCTGCCTCCTTTTCTGCAATCCAATGCAGCTGCACCTGTGTTAGGGCATCCATCTTATCCCTGGGGAGGATTTCCTTTAAAATTCCCCAAACCTCATTCAATGCTTGATCCCAAGCTTCATATTCCTGCTGGATAATCGAATTTATATCAGCCTGAGACAAATTCCTGTTCGCTGAAAGTTCTTTCTCACATTCCAGGTAGCACATTTCTGCCTGTTTCATTGCCTTTAATACCTTTCTGTGAAGTTCAGGCTTATCATTTACAGGAAGAAAGCCAAATTCCGTATTCACATCATAAAAGAGATAGTCGTCAAACTCTCCATTTTCAAGGTATAATCGCTGAAAACTCTCTGGGAGTGCAGGAACCGGCGCACCAGGTAAAAAAATCTGTATTTCGTCTCCAACATTCAAATCCCCATACTCGTTTTCCAAAGGCTTTATCGGAACCTGTATGACTTCAGGGACTTCAGCAAGGGACAGATTCTTAATACAGGTTTTTACCAAATAGGGGCTATCCTGTTGAAAATTCTCCAGCTGGCCTACAAACGAATTATAAACCCGACTTAGAGGAGCGTCTTCCCCGTTCTCTCCCGAAAGTACCAGGTCACATACACCTTCCATACTGCCATCTTCGTGGATCGTAACCCATGCGCATGTTGTGGCCAATAAAGTCTGAAACTCAAGATCCTGAATATCCGCATAGCGGAAATCAATCTTTCCCTTCTCTGCGATATAGTGAGGATGCGCTTCTACATCATCCTGGATTGGTTCCGTTTGAGAAGCATTCTGGGGAAGATCTGTGGTTCCCGCCGCTGCAGTAGATTCTATTATCCTGCTTTCCAGTACTACAGAGGGCGTACCTTGATTTTTACATCCGCACAAAATGCATAAAAACAGTGCAGTCATGCATATTGGTATGACTTGTAATTTCATATTCCAGCCTCCATAATTCTAGTTGATCGGTTCTCGTATTAAAAATTGTATCACAGAAATTCAGAATTTACAATTCGGTGATTTCGTTTCTATTTTAAATCTATATTAAAATTTAGGAGACCGTTATTTGAATACCGTCCCCCTTATTGAATAAAATGGAATCGCTCCACAGCGGTCAAAGCTTTCAATAGTAAGAGACAAAACTGACAGCGTATAAAAAGAGCGTGGCTCCCAGTGAGGCCAGAGAGAGGTGATACATTGGAAGCCAGAAAAAACAACATTGTTTGTGATATTTACTTCTCTATACTGTTACGCTAGCCCCATATACTATCTGCTACCATGTGGAAGTGTTATTTCATATTAGAGAACGCCTTTCAATCCGGGCACAGCTTTGACAGTTACGGCGGGTAGTTGTTGAGCGCTTACCTTTTTTCATATATGGCTGCCAGTCCGTCAATCCCACGTCGCAGGTCTGTGTAGCCACATGCAATATACACCTTGTCCGCTCCGGTAAAGTCGCTCAGCATGACTTTAATACCCGCAGCACCGTTTCCACGGTGACCGCATCCGCACCGGAACGAATATCCACCTCTGCACCAGCACCCCGAACCGTTACTGCTATCCCATCCACATGCTCCACCCGATCCGGCGTGATCTCAGCGAACCATCCTTCCTGCTGCTACCTTGCCATTACAAACAACCGCTTTTGCCATCTGTAATATGTTTGCTCACTAATGCCGCTTTCCTTGCACCAGTCTTTTACCGTCCGCCCGCTGCTCCTGCACGCTTTGACCCGTTCTGCCCACAGCGCCAGTTTATTCTGGTTCTATAATAACTTTTTCAATTTAGAAATGCTAAAAAATGCAAGAAAAAGGAAAACCACCGAACAAATCTTGTTCGGTGGTTTTGGCAGGGGCACAAGGACTTGAACTAGCCTTTCTCAATGTTACCGACTGTTGAATCGGGCATTTTCATGTTATTTCACACGTTTTCAGAACTTTTATATGCTGTTTTTTACCACCGTATACCGCCACATTTTACTCCAGTAAGGGAAAAATAAGGGAAAATTTGAACATCGAAGCGCCGCACAGCAGGTACAGTAGGCTAAACTCAGGGCGCTCAGCTTTTTTACGATTCACGACACACAATAATGTTTCTGCATTCTTTCTGTAAATCGGAAAAGATACCCCACATTGGTTTACAGTATTCCTGTAATTCATTTGGCATCGACTGGAAACCCCTGATCTGAATTGTTCTGCTCTCATTCTCATCAAAGTATCCATCGATGCAATCCCAAACTGCATCCCAGTTTTTTCCGCAGCACGCTGGAAATCCGAAACTTTTTCGGATGCGTTCATGTAGATCATCCAGATATTTGCATCCAGAAAAGTCAACAACAATGGGATTATCTGTTACCAATGTATATGCATAATAGTCCATTTTCACACCTCTTTACACGGTTACACGATTTCTGAAAAAGTTTGATAATGATCGTATGTTACAAAAATTAGCCCGTCGTTTGAATACAGAATACGCGATATTCCACGATATCCACTGGTATAATCGATATCTGCCTCTTACAGTAAATAACAGCAGCCTGTGTGCTCCCAAAAATTCAGAAGCCAGAGATCAAACCTTTGGAGCATAATGAGATAGCACTATTCCTAAAAGAAGCGAACCAGGACAGCTATTGTAATCTGTTCACAGTGGCGATCTTTACGGGAATGCGTCAAGGCGAGCTGCTGGGACTATCCTGGGAAAATGTGGATTTCAAAAAGGGCGTTATCTTTGTGAAGCAGCAGCTTCAGTGTAAGGACGGTGAATACTTCTTTTGTACTCCGAAAAGCGGCAAAGGAAGAACGATCACACCGGCCTCCATTGTGATGGAAGCACTTCAGCAGGAGTGGCGCAATCAAAGATTTGCAAGTGCCGAAGCCGGTGAAGCATGGGACAATCCATACAATCTTGTTTTTACTGACGCCTTGGGAAAACATCTTGTAAGGCGTACTGTTGTGAAACACTTCAAGGCGGTTGCGCAGCGTGTAGGTGTCCCAGGGGCTCGCTTTCGCGACCTGCGTCACAGCTTCGCAGTCAGCTCATTGCAGGCCGTAGATGACATCAAGACAGTACAGGCAAATTTAGGTCACGCTACAGCGGCGTTCACCCTGGATGTCTACGGTCACGTAACGGAGCAGATGCGGCGAGACAGTGCAACAAGAATGCAGAGATTCTATGAATCTATAAGGGAAACAAATTCTTCCCAATAAGGGAAAAAATAAGGGAAAACACAAAACAGTGAAAAATCGGGTAGGCGAAACCCGAACTTCTGGTACGGTAAAAGCAATTAAAAGTAGGATAAAAAAGAAGATCACCGAACAAAACCTGTTCGGTGATCTTGGCAGGGGCACAAGGACTTGAACCCTGAGCCTACGGTTTTGGAGACCGCCGCTCTACCAATTGAGCTATACCCCTATGTCTTTTATTCAAAAAGGAATGAAACCTTTGCTTTGTGGTGGGCCTTCAGGGACTCGAACCCGGGACTATCCGGTTATGAGCCGGAGGCTCTGACCAACTGAGCTAAAGGCCCGTTCAGAAACGTGACGCTTGTCATCACGGGTGATATAATAGCATAAATTGGCTCATCTGTCAAGTGTTTTCTTTCAGGCTTCTGACAGATTCCCAGCGGCGGATGACTCCGCCGCTGGGAAGAAAACTTGCAATTACTGGTCTTCCTCGTCTTCGAAGGAGAATTCCAGAGTTTCACCGCACTTGGGGCAGACAATGCTGCCGGATTCCAGCACTTCTTCGTCGAAGTCGATGACATTGCCGCAGGCACACTCTACCTCGTAGATGGTGGAATCCTCATCGCCGAAGTCAAAGCCCTCCTCGGGCTCCTCCTCGTCCTCAGAGTCGTCCTCTTCGGGGTCGTAGTAGTCCTCGTCGTCTTCGTAATCTTCGTAATCCTCGTCCCAGTCATCCTCGTCGTCTTCATCCAGGATGAAGTCCTCGATGGCGTCCAGGTCCTCTTCGATCTCGTCCAGCTCATCGGAGATGGCAATGGTGGTATCCTCAATGTCCACCATACGCTTGGACATATCGCCGAGCAAATCAACGATGGCAGCGATCATCTTTCCCTCGTTGGTCTCCGTGTCCAGCTTCAGGCCGTCCATGAGTCCCTTCAGGTAGGCGGATTTTTCAGAAATCGTCATATTCGTTCTCCTTTCAGCCAAGACAGCTGTGATTAAACCTTGGAACGGCCCAGGTACTCGCCGGTGCGGGTATCGATCTGGATCTTGTCGCCCTCGTTGATGAACAGGGGCACCTTCACGTCGGCGCCGGTCTCCAGAGTGGCGGGCTTCAGGACGTTGGTAGCGGTGTTGCCGGCGAAGCCGGGCTCGGTCTTGGTGACCACCAGGTCAGCAAAGTTGGGAGCTTCCACGCCGAAGACATTGCCCTTGTAGCTCATGATGGTGCAGACATCGTTCTCCTTGACGAACTTGAAGGAATCGTCCAGGACGCTGCCATCGATGGGGGTCAGCTCGTAGGTCTCGCCGTCCATGAAGTAGTACAGGTTGCCGTCGTTGTAGGAGTACTCCATCTTCTTGCGCTCAATATATGCGGTGGGGTACTTGGCAGAGGGGTTGAAGCTGGTCTCAGTCACGCCGCCGGTGATGACGTTCTTCATCTTCACGCGGACGAAAGCAGCGCCCTTGCCGGGCTTCACGTGCTGGAACTCGATGACCTGCATAACCTTGCCATCCATTTCAAAGGTTACACCGTTTCTAAAATCACTTGCAGAAATCATTGGTTTATCCTCCTAATTTATGTTCCCTTGGGGGGATACAAGAATCTATATCCTTAACTATGTTAGTTTACCCCATATGTCGTCATTTTGCAAGGGGTATTCTGAAAAAATTTAGATAATCAGCAAATCTTTGGGAATATTGGTGATATCTTCGCAGCCATTCTCGGTCACAATTGTTACATCCTCAATACGGACGCCGAATTTTCCGGGCAGATAGATGCCGGGCTCGGCAGAGGTAACGGCTCCGGCGGGGATGGGCTTTTCATTGCGGAAGCTCATATTGGGGCCCTCGTGGATCTCCAGGCCAACGCCATGGCCGTAGCTGTGGCCGAAATAATCGCCATAGCCCGCATCAGAAATAACCTTCCGGGCAGCGCCGTCCACCTCAGCACCGGTGACACCGGCCTTGGTAACGGCGATACCGGCCAGCTGTGCCTGCAGGACCACATTGTAGACCTTCTTCATTTCCTCGGTGGCGTAGCCCACGGCAAAGGTACGGGTGGTATCCGAGCAGTAGCCCTGGTAGAGCACACCGAAGTCCATGGTGATGAAATCGCCTTCCTGAATGACCCGCTCCCCTGCTACGCCATGGGGCATGCTGGTATTGGGTCCGGAGACAACGATGGGGTCAAAGGACAGGCCCTGGGCACCGTTCTTATACATCTCATAAATCAGCTCCGCCTGGGCCTCCAGTTCGGTCATACCGGCATGGATTCTGGGCAGGGTATCTTTGAAGGCTTTATCGGCGATCTTCTGTGCCTTGCGCAGCAGATCCAGCTCCCAGTCCTCTTTCACATCCCGGAAGCCATTGATCTTGGCATTGAAGGGCACCAGCTTGGCATTCAGGTTCTTTTCCAGGCCCATAAATTCGGCCACGGTCAGATAGTTTTCCTCATAGCCCAGAGCGGTGACGCCAAAGTCCGCAATGGCCTCATTGAGGCACTTGGCATAATTCCGGCCGGAATTCACATCCAGGACCTCAAAGCCCTTGACATTTGCCTGGGCGGACTCAATATAACGGCAGTCGGTGAAATAACGGCAGCCCTTCTTCGTTACGATTGCCATACCCTCGGCAATGTCGAATTCCGCGCCGTAATGGCGGCTGTAGCGAGAGGTCAGCAGCAGACCGTCGACCTCGCCATCCAGCAGGGACAGGAACTTTTCCAGATTTTTCATGTTTTTATTCTCCTTTTTCTCGCCGCAAAGACAAAAGGCAGCTCCAGAACGTGGCGCGCCTTCAGCCAGAAGGTGTGATTATCAATGGCCTTTACCAAAATGGGGGTGACCCCCGCCAGGTTTCCGGCCAGTGTATCCGTAAAAATCTGATCGCCCACAATGGCAGACTGCTCCTGGGCGAAGCCGAACCGGGCCATGCACTGCTGCAGCCCCCGGGGTCTCGGCTTATGGGCCCGCATGATATAGTCCAGATGATAGGTTTCGCAGAAGCGGATCAGGCGGTCATTCTTGCTGTTGGAAACGATGGCGATCTTCACAGGGGAAGCATTCATCTCTTCCAGCCAGGAGCGCATCCGCTCTGTAGGGACATCGGTGGTATAGGGGACGATGGTATTATCAAAATCCATCATCAGCAGACGGATCCCCTTCTCCAGCAAAAAATCCGGGGTCAGATCTGTCAGCTCCGGGGTCAAAAACCTGGGCAGAAGCGAAAAAGACATAGTTTCTCTCCTTCAAACATATGCTAACGGAGAAACACGCTTCGGCTGCTGATCTCCGATTCTTGGGTTATTATAGCACGGTGAGGAGGATTTGTCCATGGGAATCCCGCAATATCTGGCCATGACGGATGGTGAAATCGCTGCATGTGCCCGTCTCCCCCCAAGGCTTGCCCGAATGGGCTGCCATTTTTCCGATGACGGGCTTGTGGGACTTCCGCAGGCACTTCCGCGCGGTGTGCTACTGGTAGTGGATGACCGGGTACCCATGGCGGCACAGGATCCGGAGCAAATTCTTGACCAACTGGCAGAAGCTCTGGAGAAGCTCTCCTGCACCGGCCTTCTGCTGGACTTCCAGCAGAAGGAAAATGCACCGCAGCGGGAGCTGGTCCGGCTGCTTGCCCGGGAGCTGACCATTCCCCTGGCTGCGCCTCCGGCCTATGCAGCAGAGGGCTGCCGTCTCTTTCTGCCCCCTGTGGCAGCAGATCAAACCATCGAGGAGGCGCTTTCTCCCTGGGCCGGGAAAAAGATCTGGCTGGACACCGCCCCGGCAGCCGTCCGGCTGGGGCTTACAAAGCAGGGCTGCACACGTGCCCCACTGCCCCGAATGGCAGCTTCCGGAAAATTCAAAGATCCCGGGCTGTGCTGCCGCTATTCCATTGAGCCAACGCCCAATGGCTTTCAGTTCACACTATACCGGGATCGCTGCTGCATAGAAGCCATACTGGAACAGGCTGCAGCGTTTGGAGCAGAGCTGGCCGTAGGGCTCAGCCAGGAATGGGCGACCTAAAAAAGCCGCCCCGGAAACTCCGGGGCGGCACATGCACGATTCAAGAGGGATATCAGTAGAACTTTCTCTTGTTCTTACGGGCAGCTTCAGACTTCTGCTTACGCTTCAGGCTGGGGCTGACGTAATGCTCGCGCTTCTTAACTTCGGCGATAACGCCCTCCTTGGCACAGCTGCGCTTAAAACGACGCAGAGCGCTCTCCAGAGACTCGTTCTCCTTTACGCGAATTTCAGACATTGTTTTCCCTCCCTCCGATGCATCCGGCTCGATCCTGGATGCTTTCAGGGCCATACGGCTTGATTATTATATGGTGGATTCACCCAAATGTCAAGAAATAATTCGAGATTTTTCAAAAAAATTCAAAATTATTTCACGATCAGGTTGACAAGCTTGTTCTTGACCACAATGGTCTTCACCACACTGCCCCCCTGCTTCTCCAGAAAGCGGGCGATTTTCTCATCGGCCAGGGCATTTTTCACCACGGTGTCGTTGTCCAGGTCCGCATCCATCAGGACGGTGCCCCGCATCTTGCCGTTGATCTGGACGGCAATGGTGACCTCGTGATCCTTGCACTTGGCCTCGTCGTAGGTGGGCCAGGATTCAAAGGCAATGGTATGGTCGTGGCCCAGCAGCTGCCAGAGCTCTTCGCCCACATGGGGGATGATGCAGGAGATCATCTTAATGAAGCCCTCGGCATACTCTCTGGGGCAGGTACCGTTCTTATAGACCTCATTGACGAAGACCATCATCTGGGCAATGGCGGTATTGAAGGCCAGGGCCTCAAAATCGGAGGAGACCTTCTTCACGGTCTGGTGGTAGATCTTGGTGAGCTTGCCATCGTCGGTATCGGTGATGTTGGCGCTCTCGGAGAAGAAGTTCCACACACGGTTGATAAACTTCTTGGCACCGGCCACACCCTGGGAGCTCCAGGGCTTGGAAACCTCCAGAGGGCCCATGAACATCTCATACAGCCGCAGGGTATCTGCGCCGTAGTCCCGGACGATATCACTGGGGTTCACAACGTACTTGGGGAAGCGCTTGCCCATCTTGATGCCGTTCTCGCCCAGGATCATGCCCTGGTGCACCAGCTTCTTGAAGGGCTCCTTCACAGGGGACAGGCCCTTGTCGTACAGGAAACGGTTCCAGATACGGGAGTACATCAGGTGGCCCACGGCGTGCTCCGGGCCGCCCACATACAGGTCCACAGGCATCCAGTGCTTCAGCAGCTCCTGGTTGCAGAACTCCTTGTCGTTCTGGGGGTCGATATAGCGCATGTAATACCAAGAAGAACCGGCGGAGCCGGGCATGGTAGAGGTCTCCCGGGTGCCCTGAATGCCGTTGCGGTTGTACTGCTTCCACTCGGTGGCATTTTCCAGAGGTGCCTGACCGTTGCGGCCCTTATAGTCTTCCAGCTCGGGCAGGATGACAGGCAGCTCCTCATCGGGGACAAAATAGATCTTGCCGTCCTGGGTATAGACGCAGGGTACAGGCTCGCCCCAATAGCGCTGACGGGCAAAAATCCACTCCCGGAAATGGTAGTTGGCCTTTCTTCTGGCAACGCCCATCTTTTCCAGCTTCTGGGTAATGGCCTCCTTGGCCTCCTCCACAGTCAGCCCCGTGAACTCCTCGGAATTCATCAGCTTACAGCCCTTGCCCAGGTAGTCCTGCTTCTCAAAGGCGCACTCGGAAACATCCCGGCCCTCAATGACCTGGATCATGGGAATGTTGTGGGCCACGGCGTACTCAAAGTCACGCTGGTCGTGGCTGGGCACAGCCATAACGGCACCGGTGCCGTAGCCGGCCAGAACAAAATCGCCGATGAACACAGGCACCTGCTTGCCATTGACAGGGTTGATGGCATACACGCCCTGGAGGCGGCAGCCGGACTTGCCCTTGTTCAGCTCGGTGCGGTCCATATCGCTCTTCTTGACGGTCTCGTTGATGTAGGCCTGGACCTCTTCCTTGTTCTCGATCCGGTCCATCAGATCCTGGACGACCTTACCGTCGGGAGCCAGGACCATGAAGGTAATGCCGTAAATGGTTTCGATACAGGTAGTATAGATGGAGAAATCACCGCCGCCCACCAGCTTGAAGTCCACCTCTACGCCGGTAGACTTTCCGATCCAGTTGCGCTGGATCTCCTTGGTGGATTCAGGCCAGTCGATCTCATTCAGGCCCTCCAGCAGCTTCTCGGCAAAGGCAGGCTGGTCGATGACCCACTGCATCATGTTCTTCTTTACAACGGGATAGCCGCCCCGCTCGGACTTGCCGTCGATGACCTCGTCGTTGGAAAGCACAGTGCCCAGCTCTTCGCACCAGTTCACCGGCATCTCAATGCGCTTGGCATAGCCCGCCTCATAGAGCTGCTTGAAGATCCACTGGGTCCACTTGTAGAAGCTGGGGTCAGAGGTGGCGATCATCTTGGACCAGTCATAGTCAAAGCCCAGCTCCTTGAGCTGCTTGGAGAAGGTTTCGATATTTTTCTTGGTAAAGCCCTCGGGATGGTTGCCGGTACTGATGGCGTACTGCTCAGCGGGCAGGCCGAAGGAATCATAGCCCATGGGGTGCAGCACATTGTAGCCCTGCATCCGCTTCATGCGGGACATGATGTCGGTTGCGGTGTAGCCCTCGGGGTGACCGGCATGAAGCCCCACGCCGGAGGGATAGGGGAACATATCCAGCACATAATACTTGGGCTTGGAGAAATCCCACACGTCGGTGTGGAAGGGGTCATGCTCCTGCCAGTATTTGTGCCACTTTTGCTCGATTTCTGCAAAATCGTAGTTCATGATGAACAGTCCTTCCTCAAGCCGCCTTATTCGGCGGGAATAATCTCATTCAGGTTCACCGCTTCGGCATCCGCCCACAGACGCTCCAGGTCATAGAACTTCCGGGCTTCCTCCGTAAACACATGGACAACAATGGAGCCAAAGTCCAGCAGCTCCCAGCTGTTGCCCCGGTGGCCTTCCCGGCCAAGCATTGGCTCACCCAGCTGCTCCATGGTATACTCTGCATAGTCGCACAGCGTCTTAACGTGGGTATTGGAAGTGCCGGTGCAAATCAGAAAATAATCTGCAAGGCTGCTGACCTTTCCAATCTTCAGCAACTTAATATCCATGCCCTTCTTGGAATCCAGGGCCTTGGTTACTTCATAAGCGATTTCTTTGGGTGTAAGCATTCATTTGTTCCTTTCTGGGAATGGTTTTGCCTCCCCTGAAAGAGGAGGTGGCCTGAAAGGCCAGTGGGGGGATTTCAAGACCGAACTTCTCAGTCTCGGCTGACGCCGAGCCAGCCCCCCCCTGCCGGGGGGGTTTTTTTCCCCCCTGCGGGGGGGGGCCGGCCCGGCGAA
>ERZ791729.687-NODE-687-length-15121-cov-2.197265_pt1 | contig 15121 bp, 16 predicted proteins | sample MGYA00510043_ERZ791729 | MGnify/ENA primary metagenome ERZ791729 (study PRJEB30046, sample SAMN00715149) | human gut metagenome | study: EMG produced TPA metagenomics assembly of the A metagenome-wide association study of gut microbiota in type 2... | reverse complement strand
CAGACAAACGTCTGGCTTGTGTTTTGGGGGACAATCCCTGATTTGCCACAAAAGCCAGATATTTTCTCAGCTCGTCCGTTTTTGCGTTTTCCAAAAGCGTTCCTCGGCTTTTTAGAAAATTTTCGCAGTCCGAAAGGTCTCGGGAATAAGCGGCGACGGTGTTCGGGGAAGCGCCGCGTTCGGCCGTCATCATTTCGGCAAAAGAACGGATGATTTCCGACATTATCTCAGCCCGACAATCCGGCGGCGACGGCCTGTGCGGCGATTTGGCGGGCTTCTTCGTCCAATCCTGCGGCTTTCAGGCGTTGTACGGTCTCTAACATGCCGACGTACGATCCGTCCAGATGTTCCAAAGCTTCCAATGCCTGAAAATCTAAACCATGCCTTGCCGATAATATAGTCTCTCTTTACATTGCCAATATTGGCATAGCGGCTGTCCTCACTGTTGTTTCGATTGTCTCCAAGTACAAAATACTCGTCCTTTTCAAGCTCTATAGGATCTGAGGCAAGCCCTGCATCCTCCATTGATGCAACGTCCGTCGATTCCTTGTACAGCTCATCATTCACGTACAGTGCGCCGTCTTTTATCTGAACAGTATCTCCCGGCACCGCTACCACTCTCCTGACATAATAATGCGACTTATTATTTCCGTTTGGCAGAAATACTATCACGTCTCCTGCCTTTGGCTTTGACATGATATATGCAAACCTGTTCACAAGAATATTATCATCGTTCTCCAATGTCTGCTCCATAGCCTGTCCCACCACATTTGTACGTATACCAAAAAATGACACCAGCACATATGCCAGGCCTATCACTACAATCAGCTCCACTACCCACGAAACAATTTCCTTGAACAATGGCAGATTAAATTTTCTTCTTTGCCTTCTAAAGCTAAGGCCTGCTCGTCTTCTGGACATCTTACACCTCTTGCTAACTGATATTTTATTGCGTAATTTTAATTATATATTGTTTTCATGTTTGTTGCAAGCTGTAACCCTGAAAACTAAAAAGACCATTCTCATACGATTGCTCGCAGAAAATGGTCTCTTTCGCGTAAAAATATTATTTTACAAGCTCTTTAACCTTAGCAGCTTTTCCGATACGGTCTCTTAAGTAATAAAGCTTAGCACGACGTACTTTACCTTTACGTACAATCTCAACCTTCTCTACGTTTGGTGAGTGGAGTGGCCATGTCTTCTCAACACCTACACCGTTAGAAAGCTTTCTAACTGTGAATGTTGTACGGTTTGATCCGTTCTGCTTTTTGATTACTGTTCCCTCGAATACCTGGATACGCTCACGGTTACCCTCTTTGATTTTTCCGTATACCTTTACAGTATCTCCTACAGAAAACTCAGGTGCCTCGGCCTTTAACTGCTCGTTCTCGATGCTCTTAATAATTTCACTTGCGTTCATTTTGTGACCTCCTAATTATTTTGACGTTCTTAATGCTACTACTATTTTCACAACAGAGGACCATCTCTTTTATTCACAACATTGGTACTTTACCACAGATTCATGGGATTTGCAAGTATTTTTTACTATCTTCTGCCTACCTCATGCATTATTTTTAGTCATCCAGTATACGGGTGATTTTGAAAAATGCAATCCCATACTCTCCTGCAGCCTCATAGACGCATCATTGCCCACGATTATCTGTCCATATGGTATCCATCCGTTCTCCAGTGCCCTGTTGAATGCATATGTTTCAAGTGCTGTGGCAAGCTTTTGATGCCTGTACTGCGGCTTTACATAGAGCATGCCTATGCTGCCCTCCTCATGGATTCCGATAATTCCCGCGAGGGTATTAATGGTATCATCAGCAGTATTATCACCCAAAAAAGCGCCATAGACTGCCCCAGCCTCTATTCTTTCTATGATATAGTCCGGATTGTCAAAGCCCGGGTACATTGGCGCAGCCTCCCGTGTATCAGCTGCATCCAGCTTTCTTATAATTAAGCCATTTGGCATCGGCCTTCCATCCGGTCTGTACAATCCGCTGACAGATAGCTTTTCTTTGTTTGTATACACAGCCTGTCTGCACTCTACAGTCTCATTAAAGCCATTTGCTGTAAAGAGCTCAACATATCTTTGCTGGTGAAGCACTATGCCGTTTGTGATCTGATCTGTAACGGTTTCTGGAATATGCTGACTGCTGTATTTATCAACAGACTTTGTGACATTTTCCTGCACCAAATCAATAAGCTTCGACTCGCCCTCATCCGGTCTTGTATGAAAGCATACCTTTGAGACCATGTCCCGAAGCAGATATTCGCCATCTGCCTCAAACAGTATCTCGGCGCAGCCCCTGTTTATAAGCTCTATCATATCAATATGAAGCAGTTTATTTTTCATAAGAAACTCTCTGCATTTATCAAGTCTTTTAAACCCGGCATACAAATCCGGTCTGCGCTCCTTTGTGCGCTCAATAGACTTTTCAAGGCGCCATGCATCTATCTTCTTCTGATTGCCTGACATGAGCACCTCAGGCACCTTTTTGCCATGCCACTCAACAGGACGTGAATACTGAGGGTATTCAAGCAGATTGCCATGAAACGACTCTGTCTCTGCCGAAATGTCATTGTGCAGCACCCCGGGAACCAGACGTGAAATTGCATCTATCATCACCATCGACGGCAGCTCTCCGCCTGTTAGAACATAATCGCCGATAGAGACATAATCCGTTACCGTCTCCTCCAGCACGCGCTCGTCAATACCTTCATAGTGTCCACATAGAAAAATGAGGTCATCACACTTTGCAAATTCTGCTGCCATCTGCTGGTTGAACACGCTGCCCTGTGGAGTAACATAAATCAGACGCGCATTGTGATTTTTTATTTCTTCTGCTGTATTTTTATATGATGTATTTTCATATAATATATTTTCATCGGCGATATTTTTCTCGGAATTATCACCTGAATGGACCTGATTACATTTATTGATCTGACTCACCACACTGCTCACAGCCTGATACACCGGTTCTGCCTGCATAAGCATTCCGGCGCCGCCACCATAAGTGTAATCATCCACCTTATTGTGCTTATTGTGCGCAAAATCCCTGATATTTACAGTATTGAGTGATATAATATTCTGTTTTAAAGCCCTGCCTGTGATACTCTCTGCCAGGCCCTGTTCTATCATCTGTGGGAATAAGGTCAGCACATGAAATCTCATTTCCTATATCTCCTATATCATCCTGTTTTATGGTTTTGCGTTTTTGGATGTATTTTCTCAATTTCTCATCCCATTTTATGATTTTTGCAGTTTGAGACTTAACTATCTCAAACCTGCAAGCAGATGCACCTTCATCGTGCCATTTTCCACATCAACGTCCAGTATACAATCCTTTATTGCCGGAATCAGCAAATCATTTGCCCCGGCTTTCTTAACAACATACACATCGTTGGCACCGGTCTGGAGCACATCATCTATAACTCCAAGCTCCTCTCCTTCGTCTGATGTGACGGAAAGCCCGATAAGATCAGCTATAAAGTACTCGTTTTCCTCAAGTGGCACCGCATTTTCCCTTGTCACAAAAAGAGGTGCCTTTTTATATTTTTCTACATCATTTATGTCATCTATGCCCTTAAATTTCAAGATAACCTGGTTCTTGAAAAATTTGACAGAAGTTATTTCCAAATCCCTGCGCTCTTTGCCATTATCCAGAATGACATTTTTAAGCTTTTTAAAACGGGCAGCATCGTCAGTGGTTGGGAACACCTTTACCTCACCGCGAATGCCGTGTGTGCTCGTAATTACACCTACCTGTAGTAAATCTTCCATTCTCTGTCTCCTGATATTAATATAAATCATAACTATTCAGCCCACGCACATTCTCAAAACCATACAATACCGGTTCTGAATAGTTACTATAAATTATAAAAAAACAGGCATCTCATAAGAGATGCCTTTATGTTATTGTACTATCTCAACAATAACCTTTTTGTCTTCTTTAGAGGCTGCGGCCTTAACAACTGAACGAATAGCCTTAGCAATACGTCCCTGCTTGCCGATCACTTTGCCCATGTCAGACTGTGCAACACGTAATTCCAAAACAATTGCTTTCTCGTTTTCGGTCTCAGTTACATTAACCTCATCCGGATAATCAACTAAAGATTTTGCAATTACTTCAACTAATTCTTTCATTACGCCACCTCTTTATCCTATTTCTCGATACCAGCACTCTTGAAGATTCTAGCTACTGTCTCAGTTGGCTGTGCGCCGTTTGATAACCATTTCTTAGCTAATTCCTCATTTACATGATACTCGCTAGGATCCTTAGTTGGATCGTATGTTCCGATCTCCTCGATGCATCTTCCATCTCTTGGTGATCTAGAGTCTGCAACTACGATTCTATAGAAAGGAGCTTTCTTCTGTCCCATTCTTCTTAATCTGATCTTTACTGCCATTTTGTTTCACCTCCTCATAGGTTTATTGAATAATATATATCAAAAGTAAAATAAATACTTTTGTTAACAAAACATGAAATTCTTTGAAATCCATTAAAACGGAAGACCTTTGAATAAGCCTCCAAGACCACCGCCTCCACGGCGTCCCTTCTTGCCGCCCATCATGCCGGGCATCTGCTTCATGAACTTCTTTGTCTGCTCAAACTGCTTTACAAGTCTGTTGACCTCTGATACATCCACACCTGCTCCTCTTGCAATACGAGCCTTGCGGCTTGGATTAAGAAGCTTTGGATTTCGTCTTTCCTCAGGTGTCATGGAATAGATGATTGCCTCTGTGCGGGCCATGCCCTTTTCAGCTTCATCTGTATCAATATCCGGCATCTTGCCTCCACCGATACCCATGCCCGGCATCATGCCCATCACGCTTGAAAGACCGCCCATCTTCTTCATCTGACTCATCGAATCAAGGTACATCTCAAAATCAAACTCATTTTTGCGCATCTTCTGCTCAAGCTTCTTGGCCTGTTCCTCATCAATGTTCTCCTGCGCCTTCTCAATCATGGAAAGCACATCGCCCATACCGAGGATTCTTGAAGCCATACGCTCCGGATAGAACTGCTCAAGGTCAGAAAGCTTCTCGCCCATACCTGCGTATAGTATCGGCTTTCCTGTAACGGCTCTGATTGAAAGTGCCGCTCCACCTCTGGTGTCACCATCAAGCTTTGTGATGACAACTCCGTCAATTCCTATCTTTTCATCAAAGGTACCTGCTACATTTACCGCATCCTGACCTGTCATGGCATCTACCACGAGGATGGTCTGGAAAACATCAGTAGCTTCTTTTATCTCAATAAGCTCTGCCATCATATCCTCATCAATATGAAGACGTCCGGCAGTATCGATGATAACAACATTGAAATCGTTTTTCTTAGCGTGCTCCACAGCAGCCTTTGCGATGTGGCAGGCTTGTTTTTGTCACCCATTGAGAAAACCTCAACGCCCTGCTTCTCACCATTTATCTTTAACTGCTCAATCGCAGCCGGACGATATACATCACAGGCTACAAGCAGTGATTTCTTGCCCTTGCTCTTAAGCTTTCCGGCAATTTTTGCTGTGGTGGTTGTCTTACCGGCTCCCTGAAGACCTACCATCATGATAACGGTAAGCTCCTTGCCCGGCCTGAAAGCAATCTCTGTTGTCTCAGAGCCCATAAGCTTAATCATCTCTTCGTTTACGATTTTGATGACCATCTGGCCGGGATTGAGACCATTCATGACATCCTGTCCGATTGCTCTCTCCTGAACACTCTTTGTGAACTGCTTAACAACCTTGAAGTTAACATCGGCCTCAAGGAGTGCCATCTTAACCTCTTTAAGAGCAGCCTTTACATCATCCTCAGTAAGCTTTCCCTTGCTGCGGAGATTCTTAAAAACGTTCTGCAGTTTTTCTGATAAACTGTCAAATGCCATATTACAGCTCCTCTAGTATCTGATTCGAAATAGCTTCGATTTCATTCATTAATAGCTCATTATGTGATTTCTTAAAATCATTTGTCAGCTCATGAATCCTTCGTATGTCACTCTTTATGGACATGAACTTTTCAACAAGATGCAACTTTGCCTCATAGTCAAGCAGCTTCTTATTGCATCTCTTAATCAGATCGGCAACACCCTGACGGGAAATCCCCTCCTCGGATGCAATCTCACCGAGTGACAAATCATTGAAGACAAAATCCTCATATACCTGACGCTGATGCTCATTCAAAAGCTCACCGTAGAAATCATATAAATATGCCTGTTCAAGTTTTTCTTCCATATCAAGTATCCTCTTTTTCCCTCGAACCTATGGTAGAATAACACATAGTTTGCCCGGTGTCAAGTAAAAATACTTGATACTTTTATTTTTATATCATAGTGCGTACAATTCTTGGCTTATAGCCCTTCTTCTCGAGCGCAGCAATAATCTGCTCCTTGTGCTCTGTACCAAAACACTCAAGCGTGATGCGAAGCTCGACAGCCGCACTTCTGTTTGTAGTGACAAACTGGTTATGCTCCAGCTTGATTACATTGCCCTGTACATCGGCAAGAGTCTGTGAAACCTTGGCAAGCTCGCCCGGCTTATCCGGCAGAAGCACTGAAACAGTAAAGATTCTGTCTCTGAAAATAAGCCCCTGCTGTACAACTGATGACATGGTAATAACATCCATGTTGCCGCCACTTAGGATAGAAACCACTCTCTTGTCCTTTACTCCGAGATGCTTAAGCGCAGCTACAGTCAGAAGACCTGAGTTTTCGACTATCATCTTGTGATTCTCAACCATGTCAAGGAAGGCCACGATAAGCTCGTCATCCTCCACTGTGATAATATCATCAAGATTTTTCTTTATGTATGGGAAAATATTTGAGCCCGGTGTCTTTACCGCTGTTCCGTCTGCAATAGTATTTACACTTGGTAAAGTGGTCACCTTGCCGTTCTTAAATGACTCCTGCATACAATTGGCACCGGCCGGCTCCACTCCGATAACCTTAATCTTTGGGTTTAAGAGCTTTGCAAGTGTGGATACACCTGTTGCCAGCCCGCCGCCGCCGATTGGAACGAGGATGTACTCAACAAGAGGAAGCTCCTTAAATATCTCCATAGCAATAGTTCCCTGTCCTGTTGCGACAGCTAAATCATCAAACGGATGGATAAATGTGTAGCCCTCTTTCTCTGCAAGCTCATATGCCTTGGCACATGCCTCATCATACACATCTCCATAAAGCACCACCTCAGCGCCGTAGCTCTTTGTACGGTTTACCTTGATAAGAGGTGTGGTGGTAGGCATCACGATTACAGCCTTGCAGCCATAGCACTTTGCAGCATACGCAACACCCTGCGCATGGTTTCCTGCAGATGCTGTGATGAGTCCCTTTGCCCTCTCCTCATCGGTGAGTGTGCTTATCTTGTAGTACGCACCTCTGACCTTGTAAGCTCCGGTAAACTGCATATTTTCAGGCTTCAGATATACCTTATTGCCTGTCTGGTCACTTAAAAAGTCACTGTAAATGAGCTTTGTCTCAAGGGTGACCTCCTTGACCTTCTCACTTGCTTCTTCAAATTTATCTAATGTCAGCATATTTGTTCTCCCTTTCATTTCTTCGGTATAACTATTCATACCCACCCACACATTATTCGCAAAAATGCATTGTTCTCAGTGGTTCTGAATAGTTATTTTTCATTATATTATACCAAAAATTCCGTACAGATATATATAAACTGATATATCAGATTATTATAAACAATATAACTTATACGCTCAAAGATATTCTCAAATTATTCCGTTTTAGTATCAAACAATGCATTCACGAACTCGTCCGAATCAAATTTCTGCAAATCATCGATAGTCTCACCGACTCCGATATACTTGACCGGCACTGAAAGCTCCGACTGTATCGCTACAGCGATACCGCCCTTTGCCGTACCATCCATCTTAGTAAGCACGATGCCCGAAATCTTTGCCACATCAGAAAACTCTCTCGCCTGAACCAGTGCATTCTGGCCTGTAGTCGCATCAAGCACGACGAGCGTCTCTCTGTACGCATCCGGATACTCACTCTCCAGGATTTTATTAATCTTTCCAAGCTCATTCATCAGATTCTTTTTGTTGTGGAGTCTTCCGGCTGTATCCACGAGAAGCACATCTGCGTTTCTGGCCTTTGAAGCTGCAACTGCATCATATACAACAGCTCCCGGGTCAGCACCCTCGGCACCGCCAATCATATCAACTCCGGCGCGGTTTGCCCATTCCTTCAGCTGGTCTCCTGCTGCCGCCCTGAAGGTATCGGCACCTGCAATAACTACCTTCTTGCCCTGTTCCTTAAGCTTTCCTGCAAGCTTTCCGACAGTGGTAGTCTTTCCTACTCCGTTGACACCGATTACAAGCACAACAGATTTTTCATTTTCAAATCTGTAGGCGGTCTCCTCCACCTTCATCTGCTCCTTGATGCTCTCAATCAAGAGTTCCTTGCACTCTGCCGGCTCCTTGATGTGCTGCTCCTTCACCTTCCTCTGCAGATCCTCGATGATACTCTCTGTAGCTCTCACCCCGAGATCTCCCATGATGAGAATCTCCTCAAGCTCCTCATAAAAATCATCATCTATATGCGAAAATCCACTGAAAAGTGAATCTATGCCTGAAACAATATTGTCTCTGGTCTTTGTCAGTCCTGAAACGAGCCTCTTAAAAAAGCCCGGCTTCTTTTCTTTTTCTTCCATTTCAACTCTCCATAAATAAAATTTTACTGTGTCAGATCATTCTCTATAAGATTTACTGAAACGAGTGTGGAAACACCCTTTTCCTGCATCGTAATACCATATAGCCTGTCCGCAGCCGCCATCGTACCACGTCTGTGTGTGATAACGATAAACTGTGTGTTCTTTGTAAGTTTGTTCAGATAATTTGCATAGCGCGAAACGTTTGAGTCATCAAGCGCCGCCTCAATCTCATCAAGCAGACAAAACGGTGATGGCTTAAGTGCCTGAATGGCAAACAAAAGTGCAATAGCGGTGAGCGCCTTTTCTCCACCGGACATCTGCATCATATTCTGTAGCTTCTTTCCGGGCGGCTGTGCGACGATTCTGATGCCGCACTCCAATATATCCTCATCCTCCACAAGCTCGAGTGAACCATGTCCACCACCAAAAAGCTGCTTAAAGGATTTGTCAAACTCTCTCTGAATCTCAGCAAACTTCTCCGTAAACTGCTTTCTCATACCACTGTCAAGCTCGTCTATGATGCCAACCAGCGTCTTTTCTGCCTCGATAAGGTCGTCATGCTGTCCCTTTAAGAACTCATAACGTGTTGAAATCTCCCTATATTCCTCAATCGCGTTGACATTTACATCTCCGAGGTGTCTGATTTCGTCCTTTATGCCTGCAATCAGCTTCTTTAATGAAGACAGGTCATCGTATGCATCATTTCTAAGCTCTGCTGCCGCATGCGGAGTAAGCTCATACTCATCCCACATATAGTTAGTCTGAGTCTCTGAAGCTTCTTTAAGCTTCTCTCTCTGGCTGTTCAGTCTGAAAAGCTCCTTATCCAGATCAGCCTGTTTCTTTGAAACTTCCTCCTGCTTTGCAAAAAAGCCTCTGTAATCCTCAGACATCTTTTCCTTTTTTGTAAGGCTCTCCCTAAGCTCCTCGTCAAGCTTAGAATTGTTGTCCTTTGATGCCAGAATGGTCTGTGTGATTGCATCAATATCAGCCTGCTTCTTTTTAATATCATCCTTTGCAGCAGCTGCACCTTCCACAAGGCTTTCCTTCTGCTCATCAAATTTCTCTATCTCTGAATTGATACGATTGATATTTTCTATAGCAAACTCTGCCGTCTTTGTAATATTTGCAAGCTCCAGTGAAATGGCAGCGGCCTTGTGTGAAGCCTCCTGCTCAAGTACTCCCTGCTTTTCAAGAATCTCACTGTATGAGCTGTTTTCCTTCTCAAGCTGCTCCTCACGCTGCTTTGATGCCTCAAGCTGCGCTGCAATATCCTTCTTGCCCTGATTTATCTCTTCGAGCTGTTTTTCAATCTCGGCATTTTCTGTGCGCAGATCCTCGTAGACATTCGCACTCTCCTTCTTTTGCTGGTCTGCCCTGTCAACAGAAATCTTTGCTGTGTTCTGCTCAATATACTTTTCCTGCAGCAAGGTCTTTGTGGCTGCTATATCCTCCTCGCCAAGCGCAATAGCAGTCGCAATATCATCCTTTCTGGCTCTAAGCTCTTTAAGCTTTGTCTTAGTCTGATCAACTCTCTTTTCAAGCTCCTCAATCTCACGATTTCTCGCAAGCAGATTGGATGAATTTTTAAACGCACCACCGGACATAGAGCCGCCCGGTGCCAGATACTCACCCTCGACAGTCACGATATGGAGTGAATAGTGATTTTTCTTCGCAAGCGCAATGGCGTTGTCAATTGTGTCCACCACTATCACCCTGCCAAGCAGATAAGCAACAACCTCATCAAACTTCGGATCACACTTCACCAGCTTATTTGCAATGCCAAGCACACCCTTTTCGCCGAGTGCCGCCTCATTTTTAGTATTTCTGTTTGCACGCACACTTGTAAGAGGTAAAAACGTAGCTCGTCCAAAATGATTGGTCTTCAAAAAGCCAATCATCTTTTTGGCTGTAGCCTCATCCTCAGTGACGATATTCTGGATATTGCCACTTAAGGCTGTCTCTATCGCAATCTCATAGCGCTTATCCACCTGGATAAGATCTGAAACCACACCGAGAAGCCCCGGATTTTTAGCCTTCTGCTCCATAACACGCTTGATGCTGTTGCCATAGCCATCATAGCGCTCGGCAATGTTTTTAAGTGACTCAAGCCTGGAAACAGACTTATGATACTCTGTGGAAGCCTCCTCCATCAGGCAGGCATTCTCTCTGGACTTATCTCTCCACTCCCTGGCCTTTGCCAAAAGAGCCGACTCCTTTTCCTTTAAACCGGCTATCTCTTCATTGACAGCATTAAGCTTCTTATTAGCCTCATCCAATATATCATCAAGCCCGGCTTCCCTTGTCTTTCTATCTAAAAGACGCTTGGTAAGCTCTGCCTTTCTGATATTAATCTGCTCAAGCATAGTGGCAAAGCGCTGCTGCCTTGACTGGATACTGCCTCGCTCCTGAAGCAGGGCGATAAGCTCATTCTTGCCCTTTTCCAGTCCGTCATTGCAGCGGTTAACCTCTGCAAGCACAGCCTCATGCTCGTTTACCGCAAGAAGCTCGTTCAGCTTCATCTGCTCTATATCAGCTTCCAGTGCAGCTTTTTTGTCATCATACTCTTTCCTGCTTTTAAGACGCTCAGCCTTTTCCTTTTCGATAGCTAAAAGACGCGACTGCAAATGCTCATCCGTCATTTCGGCCGTGTGAATCTGCTCCTTTAAAAGCTCTATCTGATTCTCAAGCTTCTGTCTGGTGGATGAAGTGCTTGTGATGCTCTCTCGAAGAGACTCGATACGCTCATCCATCTGCTGCATATCGTTCCCAAGCCTCTCATACTCTGCCTTGATGCTCTCGTATGTGGCGTTGGTCTCCTTTAGCTCGTCATCCGCAATAGCGTATTTCTCATCAGCTGACTTAAGCTCAGTCTCAATGCGCGCTGATTCAAGCAAAAACATGTTGACATCGTAGTTCTTCAGTTCTTCTCTTTTTTTAAGATATGTATGAGCCTTCTCGGACTGTCTCTGTAACGGACCTACCTGTCTCTCAAGCTCTGTCAGGATATCATTGACACGCACAAGGTTCTCCCGCTCATTATCGAGCTTCTTTTGTGCTGTAAGCTTTCTCTTTTTAAACTTTACAATGCCGGCAGCCTCATCAAACAGCTCTCGCCTCTCCTCCGGCTTTCCGCTTAGAATCCTGTCAATCTGACCCTGTCCAATGATGGAATAGCCCTCTTTACCGATACCGGTATCATAGAAAAGCTCCGAAACCTCCTTGAGCCTGCACGGATTACCATTGATGAGATACTCGCTCTCACCCGAGCGGTAAACACGTCTGGCAACCGTAACCTCATTGAAATCAATCGCAAGCGAATGGTCTGAATTGTCAAGTGTGATTGCGACATACGCGTATCCAAGCGGCTTCCTGTTCTCAGTGCCTGCAAAAATAACATCCTGCATGCTGGCACCACGAAGCTGCTTTGCGCTCTGCTCACCGAGCACCCATCTGACCGCATCGGCGACATTACTCTTTCCACTGCCGTTTGGCCCTACAATACCTGTGATGCCGTTGTGGAACTCAAAAACAATTTTGTTGGCAAAGGACTTAAAGCCCTGTACTTCCAAACTCTTTAAATACATTAAAAACTCCTATTCCCTGTTTCTATATAAAAGAAGTGCCTGATATGCAGCCTGCTGCTCCGCTGCTTTCTTTGTGTGGCCTTCTCCCTCGCTGACACGCTCGCCGTCCACAAGCACCGCAACCGTAAACTGCTTGTCATGGTCCGGACCGCTCTCATCAATAAGCTCATAGGAAAGCTGCTCATGCTTGCCCTGTATAAGCTCCTGAAGGATAGTCTTGCTATCATAAAAGAGCTGCTTATTCTCAATATCAGTCATGATGAACCTAAGCACAAACTCCTTTGCATTAGTAAAACCACCATCTAAATAAATTGCTCCAATCACTGCCTCAAGCGCATCAGAAAGAATTGACTTTCTCTTTCTGCCACCTGTATGATCCTCGCCCTTGCCAAGACGTAAGTACTTTCCAAGGTCAAGCGGCTTTGTACAAAGTGCAAGAGTCGGCTCACAAACAATGCTTGCGCGCAGCTTGGTAAGCTCACCCTCAGGCTTTTGCGGATAATTGATAAACAAAAACTCACTTGAAACAATCTCCAAAACAGCATCGCCCAAAAACTCCAGGCGTTCGTTATCAGAATGCTTTTTCATGTGCTTTTCATTGGCATACGAGCTGTGTGTCAGTGCCTGCTCAAGCAGATGCCGATTCTTGAACGTATAGCCTATTTTGCTTTGAAATTCATTTAAATCTGCCATAATTTTTCCTCTATTTCTATATCTATCCATTTTACATATTCCGTGAGTATAACGAAAAGCCCTCATAATAAAGGGCTTTTCATTAGTTAAACATACTACTGCTCGCTTACAGCTTTTTTAATCTGCTCAACAGCATCGCCTACAGTGACGATTTTCTCTGCTTCCTCATTAGGAATCTCGATATCGAACTCTTCCTCGATACCCATGATAATCTGGAATACATCCAGAGAGTCAGCGCCAAGATCATCAATGAAGGTTGACTCCATAGTAACCTCGGTCTCGTCCACGTTAAGTACCTCGACAATAATGTCTCTAAGCTTCTCAAATTCCATTTTTAATACCTCTCATTTCTGTTTATAGTGACTAATCATACAGCAGTACTGCTATCTAATCAGCCGGCTTATTAATAATATATTCTTTAATTTTATCATTAATCTCTTTTTCCTTAAATGTAACACATTGGAAAACAGAGTTAGTGATTTCCTTTGCCTTGGAGCTGCCGTGGGTCTTTACCACAAGACCATTCAATCCTAAAAGCGGTGCTCCGCCGTACTCGGTCGCATCAAATGACTTTAGCGTATTCTTAAGAGCCGGAAGTGCAAGTGCAGCTCCTATCTTGCTCTTTAGTGTGCTCATGAGACCCTTCTTTATGACTCCGATAAGTGTGGAGCTAAGGCCCTCGTAGAGCTTTAATATGACATTGCCCGTGAAAGCCTCGCAGACTATAACATCGGCATCTCCCTTTGGAATATCCCTTGCCTCAATGCTTCCGACAAAATTGATGTCTGTGCACTCTCGAAGAAGCGGCATGGTCTCCTTTACCAGGGCATTACCTTTCTCTTCCTCTGCACCGATATTGACCAGTGCAACCTTTGGATTCTTCACGCCGACAACATGCTCCATATAGATAGAGCCCATCTTAGCAAACTGTACCAGATGCTCAGCTCTGGCATCCACATTGGCTCCACAGTCTATGAGCAGAGATACGCCCCTCTCAGTCGGAATAAGCGGTGCCAAAGGCGGCCTTTGTATGCCCTTTATCCTGCCGACTATTACCTGTCCTCCGACAAGTACAGCACCTGAGCTTCCTGCCGAAACAAATGCATCAGCCTCTTTATTCTTGACCATATTCATGCCAACAACGATTGATGACTGCTTCTTTCGTCTGATTGCCCCAACCGGTGGCTCTGCCATCTCTATAACCTCAGGCGCATCTACTATCTCTATCTGCTCCTTAGGATATGTATACAAAGAAAGCTCCCTCTCTACCGGTACCTTCTGTCCCACAAGAAATATCTTTATATCATTTCTTTTGTTAACCGCATCTACCGCACCCTTTACTACCTCTGCGGGTGCATTGTCGCCACCCATTGCATCGAGTGCGACCCTTGTTGTACTTTGCATTGTGACCTCCCTGTGCCTGCTAAAAAGCAAACTACTAATTGATTAAATAAAATATACTATAATCATAGGTATAAATCAATAACCAATTCACTACTCTATATGGCTTCCATCATTCTCCCGGACTCATTGAAATAACCTTGCCACAGTTCCATAAATCAGCAGTGCGCTTTGCTGCATCAAGTCTGTCATCGTCAGACTTAAAATCAATATTTACTGAGTGGCATCCGCACTCAAGGCATGTCACATAATATGAGCTGCCGCAGTCCTCCTCGAGAATCCCGGCACCGCCACAGAGCGGGCACTCATAGATTTCAACTAAATCGTCTATACTATTCATGATAGTTTGCTTCCTTCTTTCTTTAATATCTAAATATCCTTTCAGTATAATAACATCCCTGCAAGCTATATACAAGCAAAAAGTACCTTCATTTTATTATGGGATAAAAAAGGGATAAAATCAATCAAAAAAGGATTGAACGATATCGTTCAATCCTTAATTTTACTGGTTTTCTACTATTAGTCCTGAGGAATGATTTCTTTTTTGTTGTATGATCCGCAGTTCTTGCAAACTCTGTGTGGCATCATAAGCTCTCCACATTTGCTGCATTTTACTAAAGTAGGAGCAGACATTTTCCAGTTTGCTCTTCTCTTATCTCTTCTTCCCTTAGAAGATTTATTCTTTGGACAAATTGACATTTGTTTACACCTCCTTAAACTTGTTAAATATATCCTGGAACGCTGCCATTCTTGGATCCGGTACAAAACTATCGCAG
>ERZ791729.684-NODE-684-length-15141-cov-3.841442_pt1 | contig 15141 bp, 17 predicted proteins | sample MGYA00510043_ERZ791729 | MGnify/ENA primary metagenome ERZ791729 (study PRJEB30046, sample SAMN00715149) | human gut metagenome | study: EMG produced TPA metagenomics assembly of the A metagenome-wide association study of gut microbiota in type 2... | reverse complement strand
AGAGAATGTTGAGAGCCATTGAGCGCAGGCAAATCAACCTTGTCATCACGAAAGATTATTGTGCGATAATAGGACTAAATCAGAAAGACCTTGAAAACCAAGGCATTCTGGCTTAGTCCCTTCTTTTTTTGACCGAAAACAAAGGACTTTCACAATAATCAAGCAAGCCGGAGTGTGCCGCTGCACACTTCCGGCAGAAGGAGGATATAGTGGGTGCTATCAAAGTCTTCTTGAAGGAGGTTCTGCTTCCAATCGCGCTTGCGTTCTGCCTCGCGTCATTTCTCAAGCCGATCTATATGCCTGACGGCGTATGTGACTACTTCCTTATGTGGATCTGCGTCGGCTTGCCATTCGGCATCCGGAGGATGTGCCTCTGGCTCGTTCCCAGCGGCTACGGTATCTCCGGCTCAGTCGGCATCTTCGCATTGAACTTAATCATAGGCGGTCTTATCGGAGGACTTGCCTTCTTCATCGGGCTGCTGCTCGGTGTCATTCATACCATCCGAGAAATCATCTGAACTACATCGTAAACGAAGAGGGTTTGTTTCTTCTCCAATTTGGAGTAAGAAGCAAACCCTCTTTTTTTGTTGCCCAAAAGCCGGAATATTTGCTGGCGATGCGGCGAAGGAAAGGAGTTTTTAAGCATGAAACGCATGACAGCCGGTGATCTGCAAGCACTGGAATTGCTGATGCAGACCATACCCGGCTTTGAGCATTTTGACAGCGGCGCGGATGGCATTCTCCCTGAGTGCCGAAGCTGCCGCTTTCACCGTCCTCACTGGAAATATCAGTCCTGCGTGTTTGCAGAGTGTCCCTACTGCTGCAATCCCGTTTCTACACTCAAAAATCAAAGTGGCACATCTGATGCCGGAAAGGAAACCTGTCATGGATAACAAAATCGAAGTCTTCAAGAATGAACAGTTCGGTGAGGTGAGGACGATCCTCGACGGAGAAACACTTCTGTTCTGCGGCTCAGATGTTGCAAGAGCATTGGGATATGCCAGACCCGGCAAGGCAATTATTGACCATTGCAAGGGTGTCCTAAAACGGGACACCCTTACGAGCGGCGGTACGCAGTCCCTTTCCTACATTACGGAGGGTGATGTTTACAGGCTAATTGTCCATAGCAAACTCCCCTCGGCGGAAAGATTTGAACACTGGCTGTTCGATGAGGTTGTTCCCATGATCCGCAAGACCGGCTGCTACATGACGGAATCCCTGCTGGACCGCATTCAGAAGGAACCGGCGGTCATCATAGAGCTTGCGCAGACCTTGCTCAAGGAAACGAATCGCGCCAATGCCCTTGAAGCGGAGCTGGGCATCGCAAGACCGAAAGCCGATTACTTTGACGCCTTCGTCAATCCAGATGACTGCACCAACATTCGCACCACGGCGAAGGAACTGAAAATCCCGGAGCGCAAGTTCGTCAAATTCCTGCTTAACGAAGGGTATCTGTTCCGCTCTCCCTCCGGTCAGCTTCTTCCCTACAACAAGAAGAGCAACGAAGGACTCTTCATCGTCCGGGATTTCGTGACCTTCCGCTATACCGGCTCTCAGACCTACTTCACCCCGAAGGGCAAGAACGTCATCCGCATCCGCTACTTTGGAATCTGCGGCGTTGAAGTATCTACGGAAATGGCAGGGTGATCATGTGTCAGTCTATCGCGTCAATAAAACCCGTGACTTCACGGTCATGGGCAATACCCACCTGAGAGATAAGAACCTCTCCCTCAAAGCAGTCGGTCTTCTCTCAAAGATGCTGTCCTTCAACGACGGCTGGCAGTTCTCCACCCGTGGTCTTGCGGCACTCTGCAAGGAAGGTCCCGACGCCATACTTTCGGCACTCAAGGAGCTTGAGGAAAACGGCTACCTTGTCCGTCACCGTGGCAGAGATGATAAGGGCAGAATGGTCAGCACGGAGTTCGACATCTATGAGATGCCGCAAGCCGGTTTGCCACACAGGGATAATCCACACAGGGAAAATCCCGATGTGGAGAATCCAGACGTGGAGAATCCCCATAGGGAAAATCCCGCACAAAGAAATACTATCCAAGTAATTACTCAAGAAAGAAATACTCTCTCAAAGAACTATCAATCCATCAATCTTGATGTGATGGACAGGATGGATGAGCGAAGCGAGTATGAAGAGATTATCAAAGAGAATCTTGACTACAACATTCTCTGTCAGGATCCGAAGTTCGATAAAGACCGCTTCCGGGAGATCATGGACATCATGCTGGATGCCGTCTGCTCTACCGCTCCGACCATCCGTATCAATGGCGAGGATATGCCGCAGCAAGTGGTTAAGTCCCGCTTTCTCAAGCTGAATAGCAGCCACATAGAGTACGTTCTGGAAGCAATGAACAAGAACCCGTCAGACATCCGTAATATCCGGGCGTACCTGTTGACCGCTCTGTATAACGCCTCTCTGACGATAGACAATTACTACTCCGCGCTCGTCAATCATGATTTCTACGGGCAGGACAGATCGGCAGGGTCAAAGAAGCCGAAGACCTACGATTATAGCCTTTGTGAAGACACTCTTTAATGAATACCATCGTGAGCAATGCTCGGAAAGGAGGACAGTGTAAATGAAAACCATCTATCGTCGGATTGTGCCGCCTTAGCTTCGGCAGCAGTCCCCATAATCATTCCAACGAAAGGAGGTAAACGCCGCAATGCAGGATGAAGTCAACACCAAAGTTGTTGCAATCATGATCAAGGGCGGCAAAATCTCAGCCGAGGTGCTGAAAAAGGCACTGGACAAGTTCGTGCAGGAGATTGAGAAGGCGCAGAAGCAGATGCAGCAGCCAAAAACCTATCGCGGCAAGCAGTCCATCAAGCATCTGATGAGCCAGAACGCCGCCATCTCCAACATCGAAGTGACGGACGGCAACATCAAGTCCTTTGAGCGAACTGCCAGCAAATACGGTCTGGACTTTGCGCTCAAGAAGGACATTTCCGTTGAACCGCCCAGCTATCTTGTCTTCTTCAAGGGACGGGACGTTGATGTGATGACCGCCGCCTTCAAGGAGTTCTCCGCAAAAACCGTCATGCAGAAGGAACAGCCGTCCATCCGGCACAAGCTGGATCAGGAGAAAGCCCAGAGCAAGGCACATCACAAAGAGAAAGTCAAGGTCAAGACCAAGGATCGGGGTGTGGAGCTGTGAACAAACCCGATGTGAAGAAGCTCATTCTTCTGAACCTTCCGTATGTCTTCGCCTTCTACTTTGCAGATAAGATCGCCGCCGTGTTTCGTCTCGCTCCCGGCACGGAGTTCATCGACAAGCTGACAAACGGCTTTGCCGTGTTCGGCACTGCCTTTGCAAATCCGCTGCCCAGCTTTCATCCCGTCGATCTGCTCATCGGTGTGATTGCCGGTGCGCTGCTCAAGCTGGCGGTCTACGTCAAGGGCAAGAACCGCAAGAAGTTCCGGCAGGGCGAAGAATACGGATCTGCACGATGGGGTAAGCCGGAGGACATCAAGCCGTACATGGACCCGGAGTTCTCGAACAACGTCATTCTGACGCAGACGGAGTTCCTGACCATGAACAGCCGTCCAAAGCAGCCGAAATACGCCCGCAACAAAAACATCCTTGTCATCGGCGGTTCCGGCTCAGGCAAGACGCGCTTTTTTGTAAAACCAAATCTGATGCAGATGCACAGTTCATACGTTGTCACCGACCCGAAGGGTACGGTGCTGGTGGAGTGCGGCAAGATGCTCGAAAAGGGCGGCTATGTCATCAAGTCGCTGAACACCATCAATTTCCGGAAATCCATGCACTACAACCCGTTCAGCTACATCCGCAGCGAGAAGGACATCCTCAAGCTGGTCAATACGATCATCGTCAACACGAAGGGAGACGGCGATAAGTCCGGCGAAGATTTTTGGGTAAAGGCGGAAAAGCTCTACTACACAGCTCTCATCGGCTACATCTGGTACGAGGCACCCGACCACGAGAAAAACTTTACTACCCTGCTCGAAATGATCAATGCCTCGGAAGCCAGAGAGGACGATGAGACCTTCAAGAACCCTGTGGATGTCATGTTCGACGAGCTGGAAGCCCGTGACCCGGATCACTTCGCGGTCAAGCAATACCGCAAATACAAGCTGGCGGCGGGAAAAACTGCGAAGTCGATTTTGATTTCTGTTGGTGTCCGTCTGGCAGCGTTCAATCTGAAACAGATCGCCAATCTGACCTGTACAGACGAACTGGACTTATACAGCATCGGGGAGAAAAAAGTGGCACTGTTTTGCTGTATTCCAGATGCGGACACCAGTATGAATTATCTGGTCGGCATGATTTACAGCAATCTGTTTCAGACACTGTATTATGTGGCAGACCGGAAGTACGGAGGAAGGCTTCCGATTCCGGTACACTGCATTATGGACGAATGGCCAAACGTAGCATTGCCGGATGACTTTGACAAAATTCTGGCAACCATGCGTTCCAGAGGGATTTCCTGCAGTATCATCATCCAGAACATCGCACAGATGAAAGCCTTGTTTAAAGGCTCGTATGAGAGCCTGATCGGTAACTGTGTGCGCCCAGAAGTCGCCAGCGCATTATAAATTCGGCGGCGTGGTATTTATGGAATACTGCCTTTAGCAAGCAGTAGGTAAAAGTATCAAGTGATGAAAAATCACAGCCTATTATTCTACAACTTATCCGAGAGGGGAAACCCGAAGGGGAGTGTAGCATGTTGTCGCTTTTGTCAATGGATAAAAGCCTGAATGATAAGGTACTAATCCTGTGTATCTGAAAATTCAAGAATAAAAATTCGTGTATGAGGTACAAAGCTAAACTGCCTGAACGATAGCCAGAGTGGGGGAATCCGCACTCCGCATACGAAAAGGATTGAAACGTATGCCATTCCATGTTGGTTTCATTTCGCAGTTATGAAAGCAAGCGATACTCATGGAAGGACAACCGCAAGACAGCGGGTAAATGGCGAAAGTCGGTGCCGACAACACGAAACGCTAATTCCATAAATACTAACTGGGGATGACCTAAACCTGGTAACGGGCATGGTCACACAGCTCCCATAGTAGTCTGAGACGTTAATGACGTTCACATGGCGAAGGGGAGCAGCTTATTTACTAATACGATATGAAAGGACGGTGCGAGAGGCATTGAGAAATCCAATCCAAGTATTAAGTAGTTTGACGGAAAAGTCAAAGAATGAATCTTACAGGTTTCAAAGATTATATCGGAATCTGTACAATCCAGAGTTCTATTGGCTTGCATATAAAAACATATATGCAAACACAGGCAGTATGACTGCCGGTGCAGATGGAACTACTATTGATGGCATGAGTGACGAAAGAATCCAAAGGATTATTGAATCCATGCGAGATAAAAGTTACCTGCCAAAACCTGCACGCAGGGAATATATTGCTAAGAAAAACAGTAATAAAAAGCGTCCGTTGGGAATCCAGTCGGGCAATGACAAACTGGTGCAGGAAGTAGTGAAGATGATTTTAGAAAGCATTTATGAGCCTGTGTTTAAGAAAACATCTCATGGGTTCAGACCAAACAAAAGCTGTCAGACAGCATTATACCAGATACAGAAAACCTTTACGGGAACGAACTGGTTTGTTGAGGGCGATATACACGCCTGCTTCGACAGTTTTAATCACCACACAATCATCAGATTGCTGAGAAAACGTATTGCTGATGAAATGTTTCTACAACTCATCTGGAAATTTCTAAAAGCAGGCTATATGGAGCAATGGACGTACAATCGGACATACAGCGGAGTACCGCAGGGTTCAGGTGTCAGTCCAGTGCTTGCAAATGTGTACCTTCACGAATTAGATAAATTTATGGAGGAATATGCACAGAAATATAACCGAGGAAAGAAGAAACAAATGAACTCCGACTACAAGAAAGTTGTCAAAAAGGCATCCTATTATAGATGTATGGGCAAAAAGAAGTGGGCGGATTTATCTCCAGAAGAACGCTGGGAACGCAATAAACATTTGAAAATGCTTGAAAAGCAAACACGACAGCTAACTCCGACCGAACCTTTGGATGAGACGTATAAACGGATTCAGTACACCCGATACGCTGATGATTTCATCATTGGAGTAATTGGGAGCAAAGCGGACGCAGAACAGATGAAAGCTGACGTCGGCAGATTTCTCAGGGAAGAACTGGATTTGGAAATGTCCGAAACCAAAACCAAAGTTACGCATACAGGAGACAGAGCCAGATTTTTAGGCTATGACATTACGGTATCCAGAAGTCAGGATTTAAAGAAATCCGCAGGAGGATACAAAATCAGAAGCAATGCAGGAGTGGTGAAATTACTTGTACCCAGAGAAAAATGGGTGGGAAAGTTACTGGAATATCATGCAATCAAAATCAAGATTAACGAAAACGGAAAAGAAAGATTTGTAGCCCTACACAGAGGAAAACTGGTAAATCAAAGCGATATAGAGATTCTGGCAAGATATAATGCGGAAGTTCGTGGACTTTACAACTATTATGCCATAGCAAATGATTCCTTCAAGATAGGCAGATTTGCCAATCTTATGAAGTACAGTATGTACAAGACATTTGCCTGTAAGTATAAAACAAATGTTCACGAAATCAAGCGCAGATATTGTGTTGGAGGTCTGTTTACAATCGCATACGATACCAGAGCAGGAAGGAAAATCACGACCTTTTACAGAGACGGGTTTAAGCGAAAAGAATCAGCTACGAAGTTTGACAATGTGAGCGAGCTTCCGCAGTTCTCAAAATACGCTAAAACCAACACTCTGAAACAGAGAGTGGAACGCCATACCTGTGAACTTTGTGGAAAGGATTGCAGAAATCTGGAAATCCATCAAGTAAAGAAACTAAAAGACTTAAAGGGCAATGCGGAGTGGGTACTCCTTATGCGCAAAAGGAGACGGAAAACTCTTGTGGTATGCCCTGAATGTCATAAACTGATTCATTCTTAATACCGTAAATATAATAAGCGGAAAGCCGTATACATCGAGAGGTGTACGTGCGGTTTGGGAGGGAGGGGACGCAAGTCCTGCAAAGGATGAGCTGAACCTTACCTCATGACAGCTCCATCTTTTTGGGCGGCAAGGAGCCCGGCACGCTGAAGGAGCTGAATCAGGCGCTGGGGAAAGAGACCATCGACACCTTCAACACCGGCGAGAGCCGTACTAATCCGGGCAAGGGCCGTGGACGGGAGGTTTCCCACAGCCTGAACTATCAGAAGCTGGGCAAAGACCTTGCCACGATAGACGAGCTGGCGGTGCTGGACGGCGGCAAGTGCATCTTGCAGCTTCGGGGCGTGCGCCCCTTCCTCTCGGATAAGTACGACATCACCCGTCACCCCAATTATAAGTATCTGTCGGACGCGAACCCAAGGAACGCCTTTGATATCGAAAAGTATCTCTCCACAAGGCTGGTGCCGAAAGCGGATGAGGTCTACGAGGTGTTCGACGCGGGCCGCGTCTGAGCGCACAAGCCCGCCGCCCTCATGCGGCGGCTTTTCATATAGATACGGATGAGAAAAGACGCTTCCTCGCTTGCAGGGTCGGAACGAATCCACGAACGAAAATTTGAAAGGAGAAGCCGGAATCGGGGCTGCATCGCAGCTTTCGCTCCGGCTCCTGCTGTATCCGCGAGATTTCAACACAACCAACACCCAATGATTCCGGCAACACAAATATGGAATTTTTCAACTCTGCTGTCGGCGTTCTCCAGACCCTCGTCATCGCCCTCGGTGCCGGTCTCGGCATCTGGGGAGCCATTAACCTGCTGGAAGGCTACGGAAACGACAACCCCGGCGCTAATGCTTGTGTATGATAAAGAAGCAAGCAACAAAACGATAGGCAGAAAGCCTCGCTATTTCGTGATAAATCAAGTTTTACCCTCTAAGGCTTGACAAGCTTGTGATGTTAGTGTATACTGTGCTTGTTTAATATACACAGTTAGGAGGCGGCAGAAAATGAATGTGGTAGTTTCCAATTCTTCTGATGTTCCTTTGTATGTTCAGATTAAGGAGCAAATCAAGGACGCTATCTTAAAAGGCGAGTTAGAGAACGGAGAGCTTTTACCGTCCATTCGGAATTTTGCAAACGACGTTCAAGTAAGCGTCTTGACCATCCGCCGCGTCTATGAGGAATTGGAGAAAGAAGGCTTTGCTGTCAGTCAGGCGGGTAGAGGGACATTTGTGTCTATGGGCAATCTGGAATTGCTTCGGGATTCCAAGCGCCGCATCATTGAACAGGATTTACAAAAGGCTGTTCATAATGCAAAACTGTTTGACATTGCAAAAGATGATCTGTATGCAATGTTGGATATTCTATACGAGGAGGATTAACTATGAATAATATCCTTGAAGTGAATGGTCTTGTAAAACGTTATCCGGCGTTTTCCCTTGACAATATTTCCTTTTCGCTGCCGGAAGGATGTGTTACCGGCTTTATCGGAGCCAATGGCGCAGGAAAAACCACGACAATACGCTCTATTCTCAACCTTGCACACAAAGACGCCGGGACAATAAAAATCTTCGGATTGGACACGGTGAAGCACGAACAGGAGATCAAGGATCGCATCGGCATTGTCATGGACGGCAGCTATTTCTATAACGAGCTGTCCATGCAGGACATGAAAAGCATTGTTGCGCCTGCCTATTCCAAATGGAGCGACGCCGATTATCGGTCATATATGGAAAAGTTCGAGCTTGACCCAAAACAGAAAATATCAACGCTTTCCAAAGGTATGAGAATGAAATTTGCCCTTGTGCTGGCGCTCTCTCATCAGGCCGAGCTTCTTATCATGGACGAGCCGACAAGCGGGCTTGACCCGCTTGTGAGAAGTCAGTTTTTGGGGATCGTCATGGACTACATGGAAAACGGCGGCAAGGGAGTTTTTTTCTCGACGCATATCACCTCTGATCTGGACAAGATCGCGGATATGCTCGTTCTCATTGACGGGGGCAAGATCGTTTTTCAGCAAAGCAAGGATGATCTTCTTGACACTTTCCGTGTTGTCAAAGGAAATGCCGCATTGCTAAACGATCAAAATAAAAAGCTCATACGGAGCCTGAAAGTTTCGTCTTTCGGTTTCACTGGGATCACAGACCAGGCTGCGGAAGTGAAAAAGGAAATGCCGGATGTGTTGCTTGAAAAGGCATCCATCGAAGATATTATGCTCGCGTACATTGGAGGTGACAACGATGATCGCTAACCTTGTAAAAAAAGACTTTTTGCTGGTAAAAAAGTCTATTGTGGGCTTTTTAGGAATCAGTATCCTTGTCCCCCTGCTTGCGATAATCCTTATGAGGAATACGGCGCAAATACAAGGTATAGGGATGTTCATTTTTCTCTATATGGTGATTTTGATGGAGCTGTCATTCATGCAGGCGGTTGCGACAGAAGAAGAAAAAAGCCAGAAAGCAACGGCGCTGCTTTGCGCAGCCCCCTATCCCCGAAAAAGCTATGTTATCGCAAAATACATCTGCTATCTGATTTCCTACGGAGTGTGCGTCGCTGTTTATTCGATAATAGCCGCCGTTTATCCGAGACTTGATTTTCTGAATATCGCGGAAGCATTGGTTGGCTTTTTGGTAGGAACAATCCTCTATGGAGTATATACCCCTGTTGCAATAAAGTATGGAATAACAAAGGCTCGTCTTGTGTTCACCGCGGCAATATTGCTCATGTCTCTGGGGCCGATCCTTACGATTAAGGTATTCCGCTCCGATATAACGCTGATTCTGTCGTTCATGCAGAATACATCAGGTACACTTGTACCCATCATTCTTGGTATTGCCGGCGTGGGTATTTTCCTCATATCCATGATCGTGTCCATTCGCATATTTGCGAAAAAGGAGTTGTGAGATACCCGCCGATACCATAAGCAGGAGGTGAAACAATGGGAAGTGTTGTTCTGCTGTTTCTGTTTGCAGCACTCGCATTATTCTTGTTAGGCTGCAAAGAGGGCATTATACTTCTAAAAAAAAGAAATCGGATATGCAAAACCACGGGCAGAATCGTTGATGTATCCACGCTCGCCGCGGAAACCATGAAAGTATATAATTCCAAGTGGGCATTAGTCATGTACAGTGTGGACGGGCGCATGATAACTTCCCAAAATCGGATCGTAGTGCCGATGTCAAGCAACGTAGGTGATCCGGTGGATATTCAGTATGATCGAGATAACCCAAATGTCTTGATTTCCCAAAACCCGAAGCGGTTTATTGTTTTCATGCTCTGTTCTGTTATGACCTTAATAATTGCAATGGTTCTAAAAACACGATGATATAGTTCTATACGAGGTTTCAAGCCGTCACTTTACATTGTGCCAAAACTAAATAACAACCGCCCATCACAGCGGCAACAGAAGCAGTAAGTCTGAAAAGATTTGCTGCTTTTTTTGTTGCCCGATTTGGAAAAAGCAGGTCCTTTCACCGTAGTAGTGGCGAAAGGGGAAGAAAACCGTATCACCCGCCTTTGCGGACGCGAAGGGAGGTGAATACATGAAGCCTCATTCGCACGAAGAACATATCCAGCACTCCTTTGATGCTTTCTGCAAAAAGGTACTGCGGAACGAAGCGCGGGACTATCAGGACGCGCTGGCACGGAAAAGAAACCGAGAGGTCTATTTTTCTGAGCTGCCCGTCGAAGTGCTGGAACAGTTCGCTGTCCGTGACACCTATTTCACGGATAGCCGCACATTTGAAGTCATCGGCCATTCGGTTTGTATCGACGATGAAACGCTGGCGGAAGCAATCTCCGCTTTGCCTGTTGACCGCAGAGATATTATCCTGCTGTCCTACTTCCTCGATATGTCCGACGCTGAAATTGCAAATGCGCTGAACATGGTGCGCCGTTCCGTTGCCTATCGCAGGACAAGCACTCTAAAGCTGCTGAAAAACCTGATGGGAGGAGAAAACAGATGACAAGTCAATCGAAGAATAACCGTCTGTTGCCGCTGACCGTCATTGAAGCGGCTGCTGGCGGTGACGTGGAAGCGATCAACGCCGTTCTGAAACACTATGCAGGGTACATAGCCCGTCTGTCGATGCGTGAGCTTTACGACGAGTACGGAAATCCCCATCTCTGCGTGGATGAAGAACTGCGGCGCAGGCTGGAAACGAAACTCATTACCAAGCTGCTCACATTCCGCGTGAGATAACCGACGTCTGACAGAAACGTGTTCCCCCTTTCCTCGTTTCTGTCCTATGCTCCTTGACAAATATGCCCGCAAGAGAACGGCGGCGCATCATAGGCAAAGCGGGTACGTTCCTTTTGCGCCGAGCTGGGCGGTTGGTACGCCATGACGCATATCCGGGAGGATATGCCGAGCGACAAATACCGAGCCGTAACGCAAGTGTGGCAGCTTGCAGGCGACGACGCGCAAAACACATAATGATACGACCTTACAGCCACAGTCCGAGCGTTCAAAGCGTCGCAGGCGATGGGTAGGGCTGCACGAGAACCGTGCGGGGGTGAAACTCCCTTGGAGCTGCGCCAGCAGCCGTCCGTTTTGTCATTCTCTTTTGTAGTTATTTCATTTCCCATGAAAGGGGGATTTGTTTCTATGGAAACAACCATGAAGAAAACAACGTCCCCGATTGTACGCGAGTACAAGATCGGGGATATAACGTATATCGTCAAGGCCGTCGTCAAAGACGGCGCAAAAGAGGACGCCGTGACAAAGGTGCGCCGCCTGATTCAGAATGACTTGCGGGGTAAAAAAGTTACAAATAATTTTGAACCCGCCTAATGACGGCGAGCGAGATCCCTGGTATAATATAAATAACCTGTTTGTCCGGCTGCCGGAATAGGAGGCAACATGAAAAAGCAGCCCGACAAAATCACCGCATATTACTACCGTGCGGCGAACAAACAAACAGACCTGAACCTTGACAATCAAATGCACCGACTTTTGAGCCATGCGCAGGAAAACGAATCGGACACCTATATGTTCTTCGTGGACAATGGGTACAGCGGCCTGACCGCAGAGCGTCCGGCATTTCAAAATCTGCTTGCAGCAATCCATGAGAACCGCGTACAGAAAATCGTTGTCGTATCGCTTGACCGACTTTACCGCAGCTATCTTGCAGCGGTGCAGTTCCTTGATGATATGGAGCAGCGCGGTATTGCGATTTGCTCCATTACGGACGGCGATCTGCCCCTCTGTCGAGAACTGTATCGCGGCATTGTCAATGCCTACCGCAGTTCTTCCGAGAAAGGCGGTGAGTGCAGATGACGGGATTTACCTTTCAGAGTTTGAAGCCGCAGGACAGTTTAAGCAATGAGCTTCGCAGCGTGATCCGCGATAATGTTTTGCAGTTCTACGCCAAGGGGCTATCTGCGGAAGCAGAGGAAGAAGGTCTGACCGCTCTGTATGAGCGCCTTTCGCAGGAAGATAAGCTGGATGGCGAAAGTAACTCCATAGCGAACCAGAAGAAGATTCTGGAACGCTACTGCAAGGATCATGGGATTACCGCCTACCGCCATTACGACGAGGACGACGGTTATTCCGGCACAAACTTCAACCGTCCGGGTTTCCAGCGTATGCTTGCCGACATCAAGGCAGGACGGATCAAGCGCGTCATCGTAAAGGACATGAGCCGCTTTGGGCGCGATTATCTCCAAGTGGGAATGTATACCGATGTTGTTTTCCCGGAGTTTGGCGTTCATTTCATTGCCGTCAATGACGGCGTGGACAGCACACGCGGCGAAAGTGAGTTTACCGCGATCCGCAATGTGTTCAACGAAATGTATGCCCGCGATACCTCTAAGAAGATTCGCGCTACATGGCAGAGTAAAGGCAAGTCCGGCGAGCATTTGACGACCATTCCGCCCTATGGGTATATGAAAAGCCCGGAGGACAAAAAGAAATGGATCGTCGATGAAGAAGCCGCAGCCGTCGTACAGAAGATATTCTCCCTGTGCGCGTCCGGCAAAGGACCCACGCAGATTGCTAAATGGCTCAAACAGCAGCAAATCTTGAATCCAACCGCCTATTGCCGTGCGAAAGGTCTGCCGACCAGCAACAAGCCGACAGCAGACCCGTACAAATGGACAAATGAAACGGTTTCCCGTATTTTGGAGCGCGTAGACTATCTGGGGCATACCGTAAACTTCAAGACTACAAAGCAGTCCTACAAGAGCAAGAAGAAAATCTGGAATGACCCTGCGGACTGGGTGATCTTCGAGAACACCCAGCCGCCGATCATCGAGGAAAGCGTGTTCCTGATTGTTCAGAACATTCGCAAGGCGCGTCGCCGTCCTACCAAGATGGGCGAAATGGGTATGTTCTCCGGGCTTCTGTATTGTGCAGAGTGCGGCGGCAAAATGTATCAATGCCGCGCTACCAACTTTGCAGAGAACCAGAAATACTTCATCTGCTCCACCTACCGCAAGGGCAAGGATCTCTGCACGACCCATTCTATCAAGAATGTTGTGCTGCATGAAATTGTTCTGCGAAATCTGCGGGAAGCAATCTCCTATGTTTCAGAACATGAAGCGGAGTTCATTCAGGACGCAGCCGAGAGCGATATGCGGGACAGGGATGCAGAGTTTGTTCGGAAGCGTGAAACGCTGGCAAAGGCAGACACGCGGATTGCCGAGCTTGACCGTATTATCTCCCGATTGTATGAGGACAATGTGATTGGCAAGCTGTCAGATGAACGGTTTATCAAAATGTCCCATGACTACGAGCTGGAACAAAGCAACCTAAAATCAATGGCAGATGTCTTGCGCAAAGACCTGAAGCAGCAGGAACAGCAGAAAACCAATGTCAAGGCGTTTATCGCTGCCGTGAAGAAGTACACGGATTTGCAGGAGCTTGACGCGGCTGTTCTCCGTGCTTTCATTGACAGGATCGAAGTTTCTCATGTTGACAAGAAATCCAGAACACGGGAAATCACCATCGTCTATAACTTTATCGGTGCATTTGACTTCACACGGGCAATCGAAAATGCCCGTAACACGAGTAAAAAAGAGCAAAGAACGGCATAGCCGTTAAGCTACACCGTTCCTTGCTTCAATGTTTTCCTAAGTCACCGCCCCATTTTGCCGCAGGCTTTTGGGCTTATCAGGTGTTCCTTAGAACATGGGGACAACAGCGCCATCGTAATTGCTGTTGATGAAGTCGCGGACGGTATCGCTGAGCAGGGCTTTCTTCAACGCCTCGGACTTGGCGGTCTTCTCGTTGCCTTCCTTCACTACCAGCACGTTGCCATAGGTCTGGGCAGCCAGAGAATCGGTGCCCTCATAAGCAATGGCATCCTTGGACACATTCAGACCGGCACCCAGCGCATAGTTGCCGTTGATAACGGCCATTGCCACGCTGTCCAGCACCTGGGGCAGCTGTGCAGCCTCCATCTCCAGAACGTCTACATCCACCTTCTTGGAGACGATGTCCTGAGCGGTAGCGTCCAGACCCACGCCGTCCTTCAGGGTGATGATGCCGTTGGCCTCCAGCAGCAGCAGGGCCCGGGCACGGTTGGAGCCGTCGTTGGGAATGGCGATCTTGTCGCCGTCGGCCAGATCAGCGATTGCGGACTTGGTGCCGGCGTAGATGCCGAAGGGCTCATAGTGGATACCGGCCACGGCAACCAGATCGGTACCCTTTTCTTCATTGAAATTGTCCAGATAGGGGATATGCTGGAAGTAGTTGGCGTCAACCTCGCCGCTCTCGGTGACGAGGTTGGGCTGGACGTAGTCGGCGTACTCGGTGACCTTCAGCTCCCAGCCGTCCTTGGCCAGAACGTCACCGGCGACCTTCAGAATTTCGGCGTGGGGCGTGGGGGAAGCGGCTACGGTGATGGTCTTGTCGCCGGAGTCCTTCTTACTGCCGCAGGCGGTCAGCGCGCCCAGGCACAGAACCAGGGCCAGAACAATTGCAAGTGTCTTTTTCATTTTCATAACGCTCCTTATCGTAAGGGTTTTATTTCAACGGGGGATTTCCCGGTGAAAACGATTTCTAAGCCTTCCCCTGGGGGAAGGTGGCCCGCCGTAGGCGGGTCGGATGAGGGGCGGGACGCAGAACCGATGCGGAGGAACCTTTGCAGTTTGGTTCCGGTAACTGGAAAGGTGACTGCTTAGGCTGGTTCTGTGCCGGTTCTGCTTGCCGCCCCCTCCTCAGTCAGGGCTAACGCCCTGCCAGCTCCCCC
>ERZ791729.683-NODE-683-length-15171-cov-3.729823_pt1 | contig 15171 bp, 9 predicted proteins | sample MGYA00510043_ERZ791729 | MGnify/ENA primary metagenome ERZ791729 (study PRJEB30046, sample SAMN00715149) | human gut metagenome | study: EMG produced TPA metagenomics assembly of the A metagenome-wide association study of gut microbiota in type 2... | reverse complement strand
GATACGGCTTTGCTGCCCTGCCCCGATACCGATTGCCTGTCCATCCTTCACATAACATACGGAGTTGGACTGTGTATACTTTAAAGTAATAAGAGCTATCATCAAATCACGCTTTGCAGCATCCGGAAAACTCTTGTTTTGAGTAGGAATATTAGCAAACAGCTCATCGCCATTCAGCTTTATTTCATTACGGCCCTGTTCAAAAGTTATTCCAAACACATCTTTGCGCTCAATCGGAGCTGGTCTATAATTCGGATCGATTTTAATTACATTATAAGTACCTTTACGCTTATTTTTCAGGATTTCGAGCGCCTCATCCGTATATCCCGGAGCAATAACGCCGTCTGATACTTCCCGATTAATAAAACGGGCGGTTGCTGCGTCACAAACATCACTTAAAGCGATGAAATCGCCATAAGACGACATACGGTCAGCACCACGGGCGCGTACATACGCATTGGCCAAGGGAGAGAGAGGCAGATCATCCGCGAAATAGATCTTTTTCATGATCTCATCCAATTCCAGACCAATAGCTCCTCCCGCAACAGGAGCACCCGCAGGGCTGACATGTTTAAAAGAAGCGGCAGCCGGCAGTCCGGTAGCTTCTTTCAGTTCTTTCACTAACTGCCATCCATTTAAGGCATCCATAAAATTAATATATCCCGGACGTCCATTCAGGACTTCAATAGGCAGTTCACCCTCCTGCATAAAAATGCGGGCCGGCTTCTGATTAGGGTTACAGCCGTACTTGAGTTCTAACTCTTTTGCCATAGTTCTTATTATTTGAATAGAATTGCCGCAAAATTACTAAATATAAAGCAAAATCAATCATTATAAATCCCTTCATAAATCTCATAGTGTATCAGATGTGAATCAATAATAAATCTGAGGGATAAAGATATAAATTATTATCATTGCCTACAAAAAATGCGGCTCTGTTCTGAAAGTTTAGAGAATCAATACATTATAGTCTCTCTGAAAATCTTTATCTTTGCAAACCGTTTGAAAACAAAAGTGAATAATTAACGATACAATAACTTAAAAATAACCAGAATCAGATGAAGCAGGACATGATTGTTATCCTTGACTTGGGTAGTCACGAGAATACGGTATTGGCGCGCGCCATCCGTGCATTAGGAGTTTATAGTGAGATTTATCCTCACGATATCACAGTGGAAGAACTGAAAGCATTGCCCAATGTAAAGGGTGTCATTATCAATGGCGGTCCCAACCATGTAATTGACGGAGTGGATATTGACGTGCTTCCCGAGATTTACAAAGCAGGGATCCCCGTAATGGCTGCCGGTCATGACAAAGCATGTTGCGAAGTGAAGCTTCCCCAACTGACGGATGATGTGGAAGCAATAAAGAATGCTGTACAATCGTTTGTTTTTGATACCTGCAAGGCAGAGGCTAACTGGAATATGACAAACTTTGTCAATGACCAGATTGAATTGATCCGCCGCCAGGTAGGCGACAAGAAAGTATTATTGGCACTTTCCGGAGGTGTAGATAGTTCTGTAGTAGCAGCTCTGTTGCTGAAAGCCATCGGCAATAATCTGGTCTGCGTACATGTGAACCATGGATTAATGCGCAAAGGTGAATCGGAAGCAGTAATTGAAGTTTTCAAAAATCAGTTGAACGCTAATTTGATTTACGTGGATGCTACAGACCGGTTCCTGAGTAAACTGGAAAATGTAGCTGATCCGGAGCAGAAACGCAAGATTATCGGTGGTGAATTTATTCGTGTGTTCGAAGAGGAAGCCCGTAAGCTAAATGGAATCGACTTTTTGGGACAAGGTACAATTTATCCTGATATCGTAGAAAGTGGTACTAAAACAGCCAAAATGGTTAAATCCCATCACAATGTAGGTGGCTTACCCGAGGATTTACAGTTTGAATTAGTAGAACCTTTACGCCAGTTGTTCAAAGACGAAGTCCGTGCCTGCGGAGTGGAACTTGGTTTACCATACGACATGGTCTACCGTCAGCCGTTCCCTGGTCCTGGTTTGGGAGTGCGCTGTTTGGGGTCTATCACTCGTGACCGCCTGGAAGCTGTTCGCGAATCGGACGCCATCTTGCGTGAAGAATTCCAACTGGCAGGCTTGGACAAGAAAGTATGGCAATATTTCACCGTAGTACCCGATTTCAAATCAGTAGGCGTGCGTGACAATGCCCGTTCATTTGACTGGCCTGTTATTATCCGAGCTGTCAACACCGTAGATGCTATGACAGCTACTATCGAACCGATAGACTGGTCCATTCTGATGAAAATTACCGACCGTATTCTAAAAGAAGTAAAGAATGTGAACCGCGTATGCTATGACCTGTCGCCCAAACCCAATGCGACCATTGAGTGGGAATAAAAAATATACTTCAAACCATGTAAGATCCCGAAGCTAAAAGTTTCGGGATCTTTTTTATATTCAAGTTCTTCACTTTGCCCCCAATGACACTAGAACAAGAACCATAAAATTTTTCGTTTTTTTGATTTTTCCGCTTCAATATTTACATCCAAGGAATCAAAGCTCTATAATCTCCTCATTACAAATGGTCAGTTTGCCGGCTCCGTTTTCTGTAACTACCCAAGAATTTTCAATGCCGACCGGTCCTACTCCCGGCAATACGATTTTAGGTTCAAGGGCAAACACCATTCCCTCTTCCAACTCCCTCCGGATACGCGGAGCCAACACTGGTGCCTCATTGATTTCCAACCCGATGCCGTGTCCTATAAAACGTGCCTGTTGGGACACCCCCATAAAACGATCGGCAAATCCGGCTTTCGTCACGATCTCAATGGCCACATTATAAAGATCCTCGCACACCACACCAGGCGCCGTCATAGAGGCAACCTTATCCTGCACTTCAAGACAGACTTGATGAGCTGCATAAGCCTCATCATTTAATTTTCCAATGGAGAACACACGACTCATATCGCACATATATCCGTAAAAGTTTCCCCCTATATCCACCATTACACTATACCCCTCTTTCAACAAAGTTCCATTCATTCCTCCGGGCAAAGACGGGTCCAATCCCTTACCACCTAAGGCAAAATCATAAGGCGAAGGAGTAGCTGCATTATCTCCGGCCAACACACTTCCCATAAATATCTCCATACTCTGACCAAATACTCTGAATATTCCCAGACAACCTTCCAGTCGCATCAGGCGTTCCACCTCAACAGATAGTTCACGATCAGTCATCCCCGGATGGTATACATCGGGAATCTTACTATATGCTCGAGCATGTAAAGCGGCCGACCGACGAAAAAGTTCAATCTCCAGCGGAGTCTTTACGCTACGCGCTTCACGAATAATAGCAGTTCCATCCACTACCTCCGATTCAGGAAAAAGAGATGCAAGACGCATATAGTCCGCATAAGGCAGTTCCCCGCCTTCCAACATTATCTTTGAAGCTACAGGTATACCATTTTCTTTTAACAAGTCCACTATCTGCTCAGGTTTACGAATAGGGAATACAAATTCTCCCACAATATTATTAGGACGTTTTACAAAGAGAAGTGCCGGTGAATGAAGCGGTAAATAAAGATAGCCGTTCACTATCTCACCATACGTATAAAGCAAATTTACATTACAAGCTATCAGGGCAGCATCAATGCCTTGTTGAGCCATTAAATAGCGTATTTTATCTCGACGAAATTTCAATTCGGGTTGTAACATAAGTAATATTATCTGATTATTTAAAATACTGAGTACAAAAATAACAGATTTCAGTCAGTATAAAGGATAGTAGTTCCAAAAAAGAGAAAGGATATATTAAAACTCACTAATTTTGGATGATTAGTTTGAAAACAGTGTTCAATTATATTAAATTTGCAAACGAATTGACAAACAAAGTATCTTTCATGTTCAACGGTATCAAAAAATATGTGGTAAGAATAGTATGCGTAATTATGTTATTACTCGTACAATTTGATGTATGCGCTCCACTGATTGATGCCAATCTGGCTATGGTAGAAACGATGGAACAACCCACCCTGCCTTCTGACAACAATGAAGAAAACAGAGGAGAAGAAACTTATTATTTCCAGTCGGGACGTGCACAACTGCCAAACAGTCGTTTTTTACCCTGCACTATCGACATGCTGGTCAATCTTTTTGCTATTCCCCAAGTTCCGGTACAAAGTTACACACCTGTCAGTGAAAATCCGGGGAAAGTGGTACATCATCACATTATCTTTTGTGTGTACCGCATTTAATATGTCACATTAAAGCATATTCATACATATTGGCCTTGTATTCTGAAAGATTTGAATGCAAGCCGGATCTTTTATTTACTCAAACTCAATTATTAATCTTTTTAAATTGTATTCGTAATTTCATGAAGAGTAATTTTCAGAAAATTGCGGTCCTGTGTACATGCACAGGATTGCTATGCTCTTGTGGTCAATCGGACAACAAGCAGGAACATCACAAAGAATTCATTCCCATCACCATTCTTCACCCCACAACCATTGAGTTTCCACGCTCATATGTAGCTGATGTGCAAGCTATACAGTTTGTAGAAATTAAGCCCAAAGTGGAAGGATTTGTTCAACAAATATATGTAGACGAAGGACAGAAAGTCAAAAAAGGACAGCCCCTATTCCAACTCAGTTCCGACCAATATAGCGAAACGGTAAAAGAGGCGCAAGCCAATTACAAACAAGCACAGGCACAATATGAAATGGCAAATTATGAAGCCGAAAGAATAGGCCGGCTGGTTGACAAACAAATCTTATCAAAAATCCGACTCGACCAAGCCAATAAAGAAAAAGAAGTAGCCCAAATGAAAGTGGAACAGGCAAAAGCACAAATGCAACGTTCACAGATGGATTATTCTTACACTACTATCACTGCCCCTTTTGACGGCTACATAGACCGTATTCCTTATAAGACGGGAAGTCTGGTAAATCCGCAAAGCTTACTGACTACCGTAAGTGATATTTCCGAGATCTTTGCTTACTATAAAGTGAACGAAAGCGAGTATCTGGAATACAAGCGCCAACAACTTAGCGGACAAAAACAGCACGAAGAAAATAATGTGGAACTGATTTTGTCAGACGGTTCCATCTACTCCCACAAAGGCACATTAGAAACAGTAGAAGGTGACTTTGAACGAGGAACCGGCTCCATTGCCTTCCGTGTCCGTTTTCCGAACCCGGACGGACTGCTGAAACATGGAGTGACTGGAAAAGTACGTATGATGACCCAAATGGACAACATCTGCCTAGTTCCCCAGAAATCAACATTCGAAATTCAAGATTTCACCTATGTATATACCGTTGATAGTGCCAGTGTAGTAAAAGTACGCAGCTTCCAACCGCTGGAACGCTATAATAATTACTATGTGACACAAGACTTCTCTCCTAACACTGCCATCGTATACGAGGGAGTGCAAATGATGAAAGATGGCATTACCATCAAGACTGATACCATTGATATGGAAGCAATCAGAAAAGAAGTTGAATTAAAACAACCTATCGTAAAATAAAACGGACAGTTTATGTTTAAGCTATTTATAAAAAGACCGATACTTTCAGGAGTAATCTCCGTCATTATCGTCTGCTTGGGCGTACTGTCTATTTTGACACTGCCCATCACTCAGTTTCCCGATATCGTACCCCCATCTGTAACGGTAACCGCCCGATACACCGGGGCTAGTGCCGATGTGATGTCTAAAACAGTCGCCACCCCGTTAGAGCGTGCCATCAACGGAGTACCCGGCATGACCTACATGACCACTGTTTGTACCAACGACGGTATGTCCCTTACTACTATCTATTTTAAAGTGGGAACCGATCCGGACGTAGCTGCCGTAAATGTACAGAACCGTGTGACTACCGTACTAGACGAATTGCCTGAAGAAGTAATCCGTGCCGGAGTTATTACAGAAAAAGAAGTAAACAGTATGTTGATGTACTTGAACATCATGAGTACGGACAGTGCACATACCGAAAAGTTTGTTTATAACTTTGCCGATATCAATATTTTGCGCGAATTAAAACGTATTGACGGTGTAGGCTTGGTAGAAATCATGGGTAGCCGTGATTATGCCATGCGTGTATGGTTGAATCCTAATCGGCTGGCCGCCTACAACATGGTACCTCAAGATGTAACTGAAGCCATCCGTAATCAAAACATAGAAGCAGCACCTGGCAAGACAGGTATCAGTTCAGACAAATTACCCCAACAACTGCAATATGTATTACAATATACCGGAAAGTTCAGCACAGCAGAAGAATATGGAGAGATTGTATTGAAAGCTCTTCCCGATGGTTCACTGCTACGTCTGAAAGACGTTGCCACTATTGAATTCGATTCTGAAGATTATAACATGACCTCTATGACCGACGGAAGGCCATCGGCATCTATTATGATCAAACAACGCCCCGGCTCCAATGCAAGGGAAGTCATCCAAAATATTAAAACCAAAATGGCAGAAATCAAAGAAAGCAGTTTTGCGCCTGGCATGGATTACAATATCTCCTATGACGTATCACGCTTTCTTGACGCCTCCATACAGTCAGTGCTGAAGACACTGCTCGAAGCATTCATACTGGTATTTATTGTGGTGTATATATTTTTACAAGATTTCCGTTCCACCTTAATTCCGGCTATCGCCGTACCAGTTTCATTGGTCGGTACATTCTTTTTTATGGAAATGCTGGGCTTCTCCATAAATATGTTGACCTTATTCGCCCTTGTGCTCGCAATAGGTATTGTAGTAGACAACGCAATAGTCGTCGTAGAGGCTGTCCATGTAAAGATGCATCATGAGAAACTCTCTCCTTATAAAGCATCTGTAGCAGCTATTAATGAAATCGGTGGAGCCATTATTGCCATCACGCTAGTCATGTCGGCAGTCTTTGTTCCGGTGGGCTTCATGCAGGGAACTGTAGGTATTTTCTATCGGCAATTCTCATTGACACTGGCGGTAGCCATTGTTATCTCAGGAATAAACGCATTGACCCTCTCGCCTGCCCTATGTGCTTTGTTACTGAAACCCGCTGATGGAAAAAAGAAGAAAAAAGCAGGATGGCTACGTCGTTTCTTTATTTTTTTCAACCGCCGGTACGACCGCTTTGAAAAGAAATACAATATCGGATTACACAAGTATTTGAGCCGGAAAATAATCACTTATGCCACACTGATTATTTTCTTCCTTGCCACTTTCGGCATGAGCCAGGTACTTCCTTCAGGCTTTATTCCCAATGAAGACCAAGGTATGATTTATGTCAATGTAGATGCGCCTCCGGGAGCAACATTGGAACGCAGCGAAAAAGCCTTGAACGCTGTACAAGCTGCATTGCTTCCTTTCAAAGAAATTGAAAGCATCTCCACATTAGCAGGTTATAGTTTGATGACTGAAACGGAAGGTGCCAATTTCGGTATGGGTATGATTAATCTCACCCCGTGGAGTGAACGCGATCAAACAGCAGCCGAACTTATAGAGATATACAAAGACCGCACCTCGCATATCAAAGATGCGGATATTCAGTTCTTCCTGCCTCCTACAGTTCCGGGATTCGGTAATGCCAGCGGCTTCGAACTTCGTTTACAAGATAAAACAGCAGGCAGCTTTGCAGAATTTGCCGATGTTGCCAATACATTAGTAGAAAAACTGAATGAAGATCCGCGCATTGTGGGAGCAACCTCAGGATTCAATCCTAATTTTCCACAATATCTGCTGAAAGTGGATATTGCTAAAGCAGCTAAATTAGGAGTAAATCTAAATGAATCCATGGAAACACTCCAATCCTATATCGGCAGTTTCTACTCATCCAACTTTATTCGTTTCGGACAAATGTATAAGGTGATGTTACAGGCTTCTCCAGAGTATCGTATGAATCCTGAAGATCTGTATAAGTTCTATGCCAAGAACAAGGACGGGAATATGGTACCCTACTCTAACTTTATGACGATGGACCGTATATTCGGTCCTAACCAGATTACACGCTACAATATGTTCACCTCGGCCTTGATTACAGGTGAACCTGCCGAAGGAGTCAGTTCAGGAGAGGTTATCGAAGCAGTGGAACAAATTGCCAAAGAGACATTACCTCGCGGTTATGATATAGAATGGTCAGGAGTTACTCGTGAAGAGAAAGATTCGGGTGGACAAACCGTTCTTATTTTCGGTATTTGCCTGCTGTTTGTTTATTTGTTGCTGGCAGCACAATACGAGAGTCTGTTACTGCCTTTTCCCGTCATACTTTCATTGCCGGCAGGTATCTTCGGTTCTTATTTTTTCCTGCAACTGGCAGGCTTGGAAAATAATATTTATGCCCAGGTAGCCTTGGTAATGTTGATTGGTCTGCTAGGCAAAAATGCCATTCTTATTGTGGAAATGGCCAACCAGTACCGCAAACAGGGAATGAGCATCTTTGATGCTGCCGTTAGAGGTTCCGTAAGCCGTCTGCGCCCCATCCTGATGACCTCCTTTGCATTTATATGCGGACTAATCCCGTTGGTAATGGCAAGCGGAGCCGGTGCTTTGGGCAACCGTTCCATCGGAACAGCTGCCGCCGGAGGTATGTTTATCGGTACATTCGTAGGAATCTTCCTTGTACCTGGACTTTACCTTGTTTTCGAGAGTTGGTCTGCACATCTTAACCGTAATAAAGTCAGCTATGATGAAGAAGATGAAAAATAACAATATAAACAAAACAGGTTTAATAATAGGAGCTTTCTGTCTGATTATGGTAAGTTGCAAAGCCCCTTCCCTTACTCCGACAGAAAAGATAGAGTTACCCGAGTTCTATATGGATAGGGAAACGGACAGCACTACTATCTCTTCCATGTCATGGAAAACATTTTTTCCAGATACGTTATTGCAAAGTTATATAGCCGAAGCGTTAAATAACAATCATTCATTCCTTCAAACTATAGAACGGATATCCATTGCCCGTTCACAAGTTCGAGTAGGAAAAGGAGCGCTGCTGCCCGATCTTTCATTAGGCATTGATGGTGGAGTACAACGTTTTGGCGAGTACACTATGGACGGAGTTGGTAACAGCACCACCAACACTCCCGATTTAGAAAAAGACAAACATATTCCAGATCCCTACCGGAATTTCAACCTAGGACTCAATTTTCAATGGGAAGCTGACATATGGGGTAAGCTAACCGATAAAAAACGATCGGCCGTATCCCGCTGGATGCAGTCTGTAGAAGCTATGCGTCTGGCACGCACCTTATTGATATCAGAAGTAGGTACACACTATTTTGAATTAATAGGACTGGATAAACAGCGATATGTGCTACGCGAAGCCATCCTAACAGCCAGAGATGCTTATAATTTAACCGATGAACTGATGAAAGAAGGTGAAGTAACCCGACTTTCTGTAGACCAATTCCGGTCACGACGCCTTAAATTGGAAGAAATGCTGCTTGCAAACGAACAGCAAATAAGTGAAAAGGAACGTGCCATCGCCACCTTATTAGGACGACTGCCTTTCAAGGTGAAACGAGTGTCATTTGAAACTGCATGTAGTTATGAGTTTCCCACAGATGCAGGAATCCCGTCACAACTTTTGCAATATCGCCCGGATATAAAGGCTGCCGAACTGGAGTTATTAGCTAGTAAATCCGACGTATCTGCAGCGCGAAAAGCTTTCTTCCCATCCATCGTGATTGGAGGAAACGGAGGTTTTAACGCATTTGATCTGGATAAATGGTTTACTGCTCCTGCATCCCTGGTTTACAATCTCGGTGCAGGTATCACAGCACCTATATTCAAACAAAATACTATACGTGCATTATGGAATGATGCGAAAAGCCAGCAACGCATCGCTTTGTTAGGATATCACGATACGGTATTAAAAGCCTATGAAGAAGTATTAAACCTCATTACTGCATCATCGCAAATGCACCAGCGCAAAAAGTTGAAAGAAGAAGAAAGCCGTATCCATCATCGATCTATTTATAATGCAAATGAAATGTTTAAAGTAGGATTCGCAGGCTATCTGGATGTACTGTCGGCCGATGAACGTTTCCTGGATTGTGAATTGGAACGTATCGCTCTGAATGTGGAATCTTGTAAACTGCATATCATGCTTTACCGTGCCTTAGGAGGTGGAAGCAATTAGTTAATATACTTATATTTTTTGATTTGTTTGGTTAGGAACCGCCCCCGGCAAGCGTGTCGTCAGGACGGTTCTTTTTTACTCTTATAATTCAAGAAATATCAGACCTCTTGAGCAAAGAAACAATCCACAACAATAATATAGCTCCCACAATAGAGGTAACAAGACTGCCAATAATACCAGTTGCTGCAATACCAAACAAACTGAATACCCAGCCGCCCAGGACACCACCAACAATACCAACCAATAAATTAATAAAGAGACCGAAACCTCCCCCTCTCATCAACTTACCGGCAACAAAACCAGCAATAATTCCGATAATAATGTACCAAATAAAATACATACGCTTTATTCTTTAGAGTTTATAGTTAATCATCTTACTGATAAAAACAGCTATTCTGTATAAAAAGTTGCCTGAATAAATCTTTTTTTACTTCATTGATAAAATTATTCAGGATGCATTTTCCCTTTTTCCGGTCTTCTTTTTCCGGCTTCAGCATTTTCTTCCCCATCTGTTCTCCCTTCAATCTTTATTTTTGTCTCAAACTTAAAAGACAAAATATGAAGATAAACGTACATTCCATGTTATTATTCAGCCTTGCCGCACTACTTTCTTCCTGTGCTGCCGAAGGCAATGATAAAAAACAAGACCTTATTGTAAAAACAACACAAGCTGTTCCAGTTTCACATCAGGGTGACAAAGAATTCTCTTTTATTGCCCGACCTTTTCGCACTTCCGAGTTATCTTTCCGAGTAGGCGGTCCCATCGACCGTTTCGATGTATACGCAGGTAACCGATACCAACAAGGCAGCATCATAGCCGAAATAGATCCGCGCGATTTCCGCATCCGTAAAGAACGTGCCGAAGCAATCTACCATCAGGCAAAAGCGGAATTCGAACGTATACAAAAGTTATACGACAAAGGAAATATTTCTGCAAGTACTTATGAAAAAGCAAAAGCAGACTATATCACTGCAAAAACAACTTTCAATACAGCTTCCTATGAACTGGAAGACACACGCCTTATCGCTCCATTCAATGGTTATGTGGGTGAAGTATATATAGAGAAATTTCAAGATGTGAAAGCAACCCAGCCCATCATTTCTTTTATTGATATAGACCAACTTAAACTGGAGATTTATGTCACTCAAGACATTGCCCGTGCAGCGCAAGCACTAGATACAATACAAGTACGATTTGACGCCCAACCCGATAAAGTATATAATGCTAAGATAATGGAAATTTCCAAAGGGACTACCCGCAATAACCTCTCTTACCTGCTGACCGCTCTACTTCCCAATAAAGAAGGGAAATTACTGGCAGGTATGTCTGGTAAAGCAAGCCTAAATACCCATTCCGTTTCAACTCTTTCCCAAGGAGCAGCCATCCCTCAAACAGCCCTTTGCCATCGCCCTACAGAAGGAGATTATTTATGGATAGTAAATTCCAAAACCCAACAAGTAACTAAGAGAAAAGTAAAGAAAGGGGATCTATTGCCAAACGGTTATGTATCTATCACCGAAGGCTTGTATCCTGATGAAACTGTAGCAAACAGTGGGCTCCGCTTCCTATCGGATGGAATGAAAATAAGTGTAGAAAACGAATAATATCACAGAAATAAACAATCATGAAACTCGTAAAATATTTTCTACAGAAGAAAGCAGTCACTATCTTGCTGTTGGTATTGATATTGGCCGGTGGGCTGTTCTCCTATATCAAAATGGGAAAACTGGAAGACGCCCCCTTTACCATCAAACAAGCACTCGTACTGACTCCGTATCCCGGAGCATCCCCCTCCGAGGTACAATCTCAAGTAACAGATGTTCTGGAAGAATCCATCCAATCTCTTGGTGAACTTTATTATCTGAAAACAGAAAACCGAACAGGACTTTCAAAAATAACCGTTTATGTAAAAAAGGAAATCCGGGCAGACGAAATGCAACAACTTTGGGACAAATTACGCCGTAAAGTAAATGATGTACAAAGCAAACTTCCCGCCGGAGCAGGTCCATCTGTTGTTAACGATGATTTTGGAGATGTATTGGGAGTTTTCTATGGACTGACTGGAAAGAGCCATACCTATCGGGAACTGGAAGACGAAGCCAAGATTATCAAAAACGAACTATTGAAAATAAAAGATGTTGCTAAAATAGAAATCTACGGAATACAGACACCTACCATTGACGTGTCTGTCAGCCCATCCGTCATGGCACAAAGCGGAATTACGACCTCGGATATAGCCCGCGCTTTCGAAGCACAAAATAAAGTGGTGGATGCCGGAGGTATTGATGCCGGACAAAATCGGCTGCGCATTGAATCCACTGGAAATTTTTATTCATTAGATGATATAAGAAACCTGACTATCGTATCACGCTCCGGTGAACATTTCCGCCTTGCCGACATTGCACAAATAGAAGAAAGTTATCAGACACCTGCCAGCAATCTGATGCGCATTGACGGTAATCCGGCCATAGGTATTGCCATCTCCACCGTCCCCACCGGAAATGTAGTGGATATGGCAGAAGCTGTGAAAAAACGCATTGACGAATTATCCCAATCCATGCCTGAAGGATATGAACTGACCTCTATCTACGATCAAGGATATGAATCAGCCGTTGCCAATCAAGGCTTTGTCTTGAATCTCATCATTTCCGTTTTAACTGTTATAGCCATTCTATTATTTTTCATCGGGTTCAAGAATGGCACGCTGATAGGTAGCGGACTGATTTTTTCCATCTTCGCCACTCTCATTGTCATGATGGCTTGCGGCATCGCACTCCAGCGAATGTCACTGGCCGCCATCATTATCGCCATGGGGATGTTGGTAGACAATGCCATTGTTGTGTCAGACTCCGCTTTAATCAATATGGAGCGTGGAATGCGGAAACGTGTAGCCATCATGCAGGCTTGCTCGACTACCGCCCTGCCCTTGTTGGCAGCAACCGTAATCGCTATTCTTACTTTCCTTCCTATCTATTATTCACCACATATCACAGGTGAACCGTTATCCTCATTAGTCGTGGTTATCGGAGTATCCCTGATGTTCAGCTGGGTGTTCGCACTGACACAGACACCTTTCTTTATACAGGAATTTGTCCGCCGCCCACGTCCCGAGGAACTGAAAGCGGCACTGTTTGACGGAAAATATTACAACCGTTTCCGCAATGCTTTACATTGGGTGCTCCGCCACCGGTCGGTCACCATCGGCTCACTGGCCATTATGCTGATACTCTCTGCCTAGAGTTTCAAATTTATTCCTAAAGTATTCGTACCCGCACTGGAAAAACAATACTTTACCGTAGATATGTGGCTGCCCGAAGGAACAAACATTAACGAAACAGACCGCATGGCAAGCAGTCTGGCAGACTATATACGCGGACACGAAGAAACAGAAATGGTTTCTACCTACATAGGTCGCACGCCACCCCGCTATTATTTATCCAATGTATCTTTCGGTCCTCAATCCAATTATGCACAAATACTGGTAAAATGCAAGACCTCCAAAGATTCAAAGGAATTACATGCGCTACTGCAAGACTCCATTCGCCAGAAATATCCCGAACCCCTGATAAAAGTGAACAAATTCGAGCTTAGCCCTTTGACAGAAGCCGTCATCGAAGCCCGTTTTCTAGGACCGGATCCTGCTGTACTAGATTCACTGGCAGGGAAAGCAATAGAAATCATGCGCCGCAATCCCAAAGTAGCGGACGCCCGCAACGAATGGGGCAACATGAGTTTAATGATCCGCCCTGTTTACGATCCGGTAAAAGCCGGAGCACTGGGTATCACCAAAGCACAAATGATGCAATCCGTCAAGTCTATCAGTGATGGAACTCCTGTAGGAATTTATCGGGATAATGAAAAGAAAGTACCTGTATTACTAAAATCGGAAGGGGTTCATATTACAGACGAGCGATCTTTAGGGGATTTCTCTGTTTGGAACGGGGAGCATTCGGCACCTCTGTCACAAGTAACGGAAAAAATTGAAACCACTTGGGAATTTCCGCAAATACGTACTTATAACCGTCAGTTATCCATGGCAGCCATGTGTGGAGTAAAACCGGGACACACCATGGCGGAAGTACACGGAGAAATACGAAAAGAGATAGAAGAAATAGAATTGCCCGAAGGATATACCTTCTTCTGGGATGCCCAATACAAAGACCAAGGCGAAGCGATGCAGGCCATTGCCAAGTTCTTTCCTTTGGCTTTTCTGATGCTCATTGTAATTCTTGTAGCATTATTCAGTAACTTCAGACAACCGGTCATTATCCTGTGTATCCTTCCCCTTTCCCTTATCGGGGTTGCCATAGGTATGCTGCTCACCGGATTCGATTTCGGCTTCTTCCCCATCGCCGGATGGCTGGGATTATTAGGTATGATTATTAAAAATGTGATTGTGTTACTGGATGAAATAAATATACAGCGCCGAAATGGAATCGCACCTTATACCGCCATCATAGAAGCTACAGTGTCAAGAACAAGACCTGTACTTATGGCAGCGACCACTACTATTTTAGGAATGGTTCCGTTGTTGTTCGATATAGCATTCGGCGGTATGGCAGCCACTATTATTTTCGGACTGACGTTTGCCACATTGCTAACGTTATTCGTAACCCCGGCATTATATGCCATGTTTTATAAAATTAAGAGTAATTCTAAATATGCATCCTATGAAAAGAATTAATATACTGTTTATCTTTATTTTTAGTGTTCCGTCCGCTACTTTCTCCCAACAAAGTGATTTATTGGAAAAGTACAGGTCGATGGCTGTGGAATACAACCACGACCTGAAGGCGGCGGATAAACACATCTCTGCAAGTATCGAACTGGAAAAAGCCGCCCGAAAAGATTTGCGTCCCAAACTTTCGGGTGACGCCAACTTTCAATATACCGGCAACCCCATCCAGCTCACTCTGGACTTGCCCAGTATGCAAAACCCACTGACGTTCGAAGGCAAGGACATGAAATATGGTGCCTCACTTACCCTATTACAGCCGGTCTATACAGGCGGGCGTCTGCTGGAAACCATCCGGATGGCAAAACATCAACATAGTCTGGCAGCACATCAGGCGGAATA
>ERZ791729.679-NODE-679-length-15218-cov-2.125041_pt1 | contig 15218 bp, 7 predicted proteins | sample MGYA00510043_ERZ791729 | MGnify/ENA primary metagenome ERZ791729 (study PRJEB30046, sample SAMN00715149) | human gut metagenome | study: EMG produced TPA metagenomics assembly of the A metagenome-wide association study of gut microbiota in type 2... | reverse complement strand
CTCGTCGCAGACGATAAACTGCGGGTCCACAGCCAAAGCGCGGGCGATGCCGACGCGCTGGCGGTAGCCTTTGGAAAGGGTGCGGATCATCTTGCGGCGCACGGGGTCCAGGCCGCATTGCTCCACGACCTTGGAGACGGCAGGCCATATCTGCTTGGAACCGATGCCTTTAAGCCTGGCGCGGAACTTCAGGTACTCCGTTACGCGCTGGTCGTCGTAAAGGGGGACGTGCTCCGGCAGGTAGCCCAGGTGCTTGCGCGCCTCCAGGGGATTCTTGACGATGTCGAACCCCGCAATCGTGGCGGTGCCGGAAGTGGGGGGCAGGTAGCCGGTCAGCATGCGTAAAGTCGTGGTCTTGCCTGCGCCGTTCGGCCCCAGGAACCCTACGATCTCCCCCTTTTCAATCTGGAAGGAGGCATTCTTTACCGCTTGAAAGCGGCCAAACTCTTTGGAAAGCTGGTCGGCGTGAATCATGGAATCAATGGGAACAGGGTGATTCTAATCCAAACCGCTCCGGCCTCAAGCTTATTCTCCCCCGCACCTCTCCTGCACCGTGGAGGCGCTGCCGCCGTTTGAAAAGCAATGCGTGCTGAAAAGGAACAGCGGCTGTTCCAACATATTGGGAGAGGGCGGACAGGAAGGAAAATCAATCCTTCAAATCCTCCTCCAGCCTCAGGACGATGTCCCGCACGCGCACGTCCTCCTCCATGCGGGAGGCAACCAGCTTGTTGGCGTGGATGACGGTGCCGTGGTCACGGCCGCCGAACGCATGGCCGATGTCCTTCAGGGAACACTCCGTCAGGCGGCGGCTCAGGTACATGGCGATCTGGCGGGGAAAGGCGATGCTGTTAGGGCGGCGCTTGCCGGTCAGGTCGCTCACCTTGAGCTCGTAAAAATCCGCCACGCGCTTCTGGATGGAATCCACGGTCAGGATGCGGCTGGTCTCCTCCCTCAGAATGTCGCGCAGAAGCTGCTCAATCTTGGCGATGTCCGGCATGTCCCCGGACAGGGACGTAAAGGTGGCTACGCGGAGCAGGGCCCCTTCCAGACGGCGCACGCTCTTCTGGATGCGGCTGGCCAGAAACTCCAGAATCTCGTCTGACACGTTCATGCCGGCCCGGTCACGTTTGCTGCGCAGGATTTCCAGGCGCGCTTCATCGTCCGGAAGATTCAGTTCCACCGTAAGGCCGGACTCCAGACGGGCGGCCAGGCGGGAATCCAGGTTGGAAATATCGCATGCGGCAGCATCCGCGCAGATCACGATCGTCTTGTGGGCGTGGAACAGCTCGTCAAACGTATGGAGGAACTCCTCCACCGTCTTCTCCTTGCCGGAAATAAACTGCACGTCGTCCACCAGCAGGACGTCCGCCTTCCGGTACTTGCGGCGCAGCTTGGCAAAGCTCTGGCCGTTCTGGGTGCGGGAGGCGTCAATAAACTCGTTGGCGAACTGCTCTCCCGTAACGTACACCACATTGGCGGAGGAATCCTGGTGAAGCACCTCATGGCCGATGGCCTGGAGCAGGTGCGTTTTTCCCACTCCGGACTTCCCGTACAGGAACAGGGGATTAAACAGGGCGCGTTCCGACTGGGCGATGGACAGGCCGGCCTTGTAGGCAAAGCGGCTGTCTTCGTAAACCACGAAGGAATCGAACGTATACAAATCATTCAATGACGCCCGTGCTCCCGGAGTGCGCTGTTTTTTGGCCGGGGCGGCAGGGGAATCCTGCACCTGGGGCGTTTTGGTGCGGGAGGAAGCTTTTTGAGGCTGGTCTTCGGAAGACGTCATGGACGCAACCTCGTCCGCGCAGATAAACTTGACCTGGCGTTCCGTGCCCAGGGCCAGCATGGCGGCCTGCTTCAGTTCCGGAGTATAGCTGTTCTCCACCCACAGGGCGGCCATGGGATCGTCACACACCAGCGTCAGCGTCTTGCCGGAATCCTCCAGGAGGGAAAACTTGGGAAACCACAATCCATACACCTCCGGAGACATGATTGTTTGCAGGGCTCCTGTGATCCTGGACCAGATGGCTGACAATTCTGATGGCGGCGTCATTGTTATGGAAATAAAAAATGTTACTGGTTATATGGGGCCGTGAGGCCGTTCCGTCTCGCTACGAGGCCGCCTGCGGATGGAACCGGATTAGGGGCATCCGCAGCCGTGACAGCTCGTGGCGTCCATCGGGATGGAGAAGGCGAACTCATCCGCTTTCAGCTCGACATCCCGGTCGACGGAAGCGCCAAAGTACTGGTTTGCGTCTGTGGAAAAAATATCTTTTTGAAGCAGCGTGAGTCATCGTTCCGTGGCTCTACGTTCCACGGGGGTTCCACACCAAAAAATATTTTAGTCTTGCTTCCTCCGATAATTTAGTCCTCCTGAGTATATTCCTTGCATGATACGGTGAATTGCTTAATATCAACGCATTATTATGTTGTTACGGGCCTGGGTGACGAAAAGGGCACGATTACGCCGCCGGAAATCAACCACTTACAGGGACTGGGCCGGAGCAGCCCGGGAAGGCGCGGGAGGGAGGCGGTCCGCATGGTTGACAACGGGCGGCGGGAAACCTAACGTGGCTGCATCATGGAACAGATGGAACAATCCGGGGAAACATGCCAGTCTCTCTGCCAGGGCAAATTTTTGGAACTCTTGAAAGAGGGAAGGTGGGAATACGTGCGCCGGGTCAATGCCAGCGGCGCCGTCATGATCGTGGCCGTGACGAAGGAAGGCGAACTGCTGCTGGTGGAGGAATACCGTGTTCCCCTTCATGCGTGGACTATCGGGCTGCCTGCGGGCATCTCCGGAGATGAAGGGGAGGAAAGCACCCTGCAATCCGCCCGACGTGAACTGGAAGAAGAAACCGGATACCGGGCGGACGCCTGGACGTACCTGTTCACGGGGCCCTCCTCTCCCGGATTGACCACGGAAATGGTATCCTTCTATCTGGCGGACGGGCTGCACCAAATATCGGAAGGCGGTGGAGTAGCCCATGAAAACATCACCGTGCACCGCATTCCCCTCCCGCTGGTGCATGGCTGGCTGATGGACCAGACAGGGCAGGGAAAAGTGGTGGACCCGAAAATCTTCATGGGCCTCTATTTCCTGTCTAACTCTGTAAATGGCGTGGGACTGGAGGGATAAGGACGCCCTGCGCCGTAAATGTCCGGACGCAAGGAACGGCTTTGAACGCGAGCCGTAGGAAATGATTGTAGGAAAAGAACGATTCATCATCAATGATTTTTCTGGATGGAAAAACGGTCTGCCGTCATAAAATGCTCCGGCCCCATAAAAAAATCTGGACATTCTTTCCGATCCGGGCTAAATATCTCCCCGCTTTCCGGCATCAACCACTTAACGGCAGGGTAGCTCAGTGGTAGAGCAGAGGACTCATAAGCCTTTGGTCGGGTGTTCAAATCACCTCCCTGCTACCATCTTCAAAGCCCCTTAAATCCAACGATTTAAGGGGCTTGTTTTTACGGATTTCCCTAAATTTCGTATTGTATACGTAGCTCTGGAATGTCGTAAGCTTCTGTGGCTCTCGAATGAATAGACGATCTAAGGCCGTGCCCCCATATTCATTTGCTTCCTTATTTTTACCTGTAAGTTTACCTTGACATTGAGGAGAAAGGATCAAAGAAGAAAATTTAAAACCGAATTTTTAGTTGTTTTGTATTCACACAAAAAGAAATATTATTTCATTCAAAGCATATTCAGAATAAAAATATCGGAAAAGGGATAATAAATGGGAGACCTTTCTATACAATGATTAATTAAATGTTCCGCTATAACTGTTTTCTTTCCATATGGGATATGATTTTAAGAATTTTTGAATATCGTTCCAATTGTTTTCTGAAGAGAATAAATAAGATTCAGCATATATAACTTGTCTACTGTTAAAGTACCTCATGTTTTCATAGTTGCAGTCTACAGTAGTTTTGGGGTCATAAATATTTTTCCTGTTCCATATTCCTAGTAGAAATTCAGAAGATAACGGCATGTAAATTTCGACCCCAGGAGATAAAAGTCCTAAGTTTAGTGTTGTGTTGTTATCCATTATCACAGGATGATCTCCAATAATAAAAGAGGTGCCTTCCGCCTTTTTAAATAAAATCCAATCCCTCCGCGAAATTTCTTTATGTAATATTATGGCTATTTTTAATGTTTGCATTAAAACATTAATTTTGCAAAAATCATCATCTATTTTAATATCTATATCATCTACATTTATCCCTTCCGGTAGAGGTGAATTTAATGTGAGAATTTTTTTTAGAAAAGGACGTATAATGTTATTTTTGAATTCTTCAAAGGCATGTCTTGTTCTTCCTTGTTGATATAAGATAAAAAGGCTTAGATATTCTTTTTCTTCATTAGTTATTTTTAGAAGAGTTTTATTTTGAATTATTTTTCTTATAATAGGAGCTGTAATATTTTCGATATCAGCAAATAAAGGTTCTAAACTAAATTTATCTTGTTTCAATTTAAAGTCATAAAATTTATTTTCATGTGCTATTTGCTCAGGAGATGTTCTGAATTTTTTCTCAGTTCTTTTATTAAAAACAAATAGCTGCTTTTTTTTGCTTGATTCCGTGAAGTTTCTTAATAAAAATCGTGGAACGTAGTGTTGTTTTTTTACTTCTGTTTTCATTTTGCTGGCCGACGTAGAGAAGAAAAGTGATGAAGTTCACTCTCTGAATTCATAAAAAAGTTTTTATTCATGCAGGTGGAGATGGGAAGCCGTTGCAGAGGTCACTGCCAGAAAGAGAGAGTTTCTGGTTTGCGACATGCCGCGGCAAGGTGGCCCTCCAAGATGCCGAGGTGCAGGCAACCCCCAGAGTGAAGATCAAGGTGTTCACCAGGAAATCTTTCACGATGGAGTTACTTAGGCAATAGGAGGTAGAATGCGTACCATTCCACCAAGCCTAATCAGAAGAATGGTTTTCATGAAAACATGATAGTAAAGGAGAAACAGAAGTTTGTAAAATCTTTCCTTTATTTTGGAAAAGAGTGGTTCAACATTGGCGCACGAGCAAATCAGATGACGCATTCGCCTGATTGTGCCGTGTATTTACTGATTTAGTTTCAGTCCAAAGACTCCGGATTTACGCCCGCTGAGTTCCAGGGCGCGCAGGCGTTCCGGGGGGAGGCAGTCGCGGGAGAATTCCGCATAGTGCATGCGGTCCCGGAAGTAGTGGACGGCGCTCTGGGAGAGGGCGAAGATGAATTCCATGCCCATTTCCTCCGCTTTTCTTCTGGCAAATTCGCATAGAGTCCGGCCATAGCCGCGGCCTTCATGGCGGTGCTTGATGTACAGGCAGCCCAGTTCCGCGCTGCGGTGCTTCGGGTAGGGATAGACGGCAACACAGCCCACGATGCTGTCGTCCAGAGTCAGCACGTAGTAGTCATCCATTCTGGCGGCGATGTCCTCATAGTTCCGGTTGACCAGCTTGGAGTCCACCACGGAGCGGGCGATCATGGAGAGGAGCTCCGGAATGTCCTCCTCCTTCAAGGGGCGTATTTCCCGGTAGGAGTCCGTGTGGACCATGGTGCCTACGCCTTCTTCCGAGAAGAGTTCCTCCACCAGTACGCCTCGCATTTTTCCGTCCAGCAGGTGTACCCGGGGGATTCCCGTCCGGCAGGCCTCAGCCGCCTGGTCCAGTAGTTCCCGGTGGGTTATTTCTCCTTCCAATCCCGCCACTTCCGATTCCAGAATGGCGGCAATGGGGCGTCCGTCACGGGAGGGAACCTTATGGTCGTTGAGCAGGGCGATGTATTTGGAGGCTCCCAGACTGAATGCCATACGGACGGATTCCGGGTCAAAGGAGCCGGAACGGCCGGAGGCCACCACGGGGATCTGATGCCTCCCCAGGATTTCTCGGACTCTTTCCCGGACAAGCTGACCGCCTTTCAACGGCGCTTCCACCAGGGCGGAGCGCATTTCACAAACGCGCGTGTGTTCGTACAGCGCGGAGGCGTCCGTTCCTTCCACTATCAGCACGGGCCTGACGCCTATTTCCTGAAGAGCGTCCAGGTCCAGCAATGCGTCCACCAGCTCTTCGGAATCCACCAGGGGGCGTTCCACGTGCACGGCAAAGATTTTGTCCCTGAAGTACGGGACGTACTCCAGCACGGAACGGACGTTGGTGGATTTGTTGGGAGGGAGCGTGGTCAAGGGCGGCCCGGAAGCTTGAAGACGGAGGGAACGGCTGTACCCGTTTCCTCCGTCCTGTAAGTGAAGCGTAATGTTTTAGAACGTGCGGGTATCGGCGGAATCCCGGTTGTCCATGGGTTCCGCGAAGTCCTGGGAGTCAAGAGTGACGGCGATTTCTTCTTCCTCACCGGCGGCAGGCGTTTCCGCCGGCGCCTGGGCGGCTCCCTCCTTGCGGAGCACGACGCTGACCTTGCGCCTGGGCATGACCAGCTTGGGTTCCGCCACGGCGGGCTGATAGCCTTCCCCAATGGTGGTGGCGTCGGAAATGACGGCTGGAGCTTCTTCCTGTTCCGGCTGTTGTGCGGACTGGTGTTCCCGTGCACGGGAGACTTGTTCCCGCAGGGCAGAGAGCAGGTCGCTGGGCATGCCGTCAAAACCTATTTCCGGCAGGTTGGCGCCGTCTTCCTGATTTTCATCGGAAGAATCAAACTGGGGCAGGCTGGCCAGGAAGTCTTCAAACGCATCCAGGTTGGTGGTGCTCTTGAAGAGGTTGCCGATGGCTTCCCCCTTGATGCTTTCCATCAGGGTAACGAACAGGTCGTAGGCTTCAGACTTGTATTCCACCAGGGGATCCTTCTGGCCCTGGGCGCGGAGGCGAACGCCTTCCCGCAGAGAGTCCATGTTGTACAGGTGCTCCTGCCACATTTTATCAATAGCCCCCAGGATGATCTGGCGTTCCATGTGGTCCAGGTATTCCGGACGTTCGCGGGAAGCCTTGTCTTCATAAGTGGCCTTGACCTTGTCAATGAGGAAAGCGATGGTGTCATCCATCTGGCGTTCTTCCAGCTTGGCGGCGTCCGCCGTCAGTCCCAGCGGGAAGGAGGAGTTCATCCAGGCGAGCAGTTCGTCCGGATGGGTCAGTCCTTCCGCGTCCGGATCCAGGAATTCATGGGCGCGGGTGGCGATTACTTCTTCCAGAATGTCGTAAATCATTTCCCGCGGGTTTTCCGTGGAAAGCACTTCATTCCGGTAGCCGTAAACGATTTCACGCTGCTTGTTCATGACGTCGTCATAGTCCAGCACGTGCTTGCGCCACATGTAGTTGCGCTGTTCCACGCGTTTCTGGGCGGATTCCACGGATTTGTTCAGGAAGCTGTGTTCCAGGGCTTCGCCGTCGGCTACGCCCAGGCGTTCCATCATCTTCGTCATGCGTTCCGCCGCGCCGAAGTTGCGCATCAGGTCGTCTTCAAAGGAGATGAAGAACTGGGAGGCGCCGGGGTCTCCCTGGCGGGAGCAGCGGCCGCGCAGCTGGCGGTCAATGCGGCGGGATTCATGGCGTTCCGTGCCCAGGACGAAGAGGCCGCCGAGGTCGGCCACGCCTTCGCCAAGCTTGATGTCCGTACCGCGGCCCGCCATGTTGGTGGAGACGGTGACGGCTCCGCGCTTGCCGGCCAGCGCCACGATTTCCGCTTCGCGCTGGTGGTTTTTAGCATTCAGCACTTCATGGGGGATTTTGGCCCTCTTGAGCATGCGGGAGAGCGTTTCAGAGGCGTCCACGCTGGCCGTGCCAATCAGGATGGGCTGGCCTTTGTCATGGAGTTCCTGAATTTTGTTGATCACCGCGTTGAATTTTTCACGGCGGGATTTGAAGATGAGGTCGTGCTGGTCCTTGCGGATGCAGGGGCGGTTGGTCGGGATGGGGAGGACGTCCAGCTTGTAAATGTCATGGAATTCCGCAGCTTCCGTTTCCGCCGTGCCGGTCATGCCCGCCAGTTTTTTGTACAGGCGGAAGTAGTTCTGGATAGTGATGGTCGCGTAGGTCTGGTTTTCACGCTCCACTTCCACGCCTTCCTTGGCTTCCACGGCCTGGTGCAGTCCGTCGCTCCAGCGGCGCCCCGGCATTTCGCGGCCCGTGTTCTGGTCAATGATGATAACCTTGTCGTCCTTGACGACGTATTCCACGTCTTTTTCGTAAATGCAGTAGGCTTTCAGCAGCTGGGAGGTGGTGTGCAGGCGTGCTCCCGTTTCATCAAGCTGCTTGGTCAGTTCATTCTTGCGGCGCAGCTTGTCCTTTTCCGTCATGCGGGGGTCTTCATCCATTTCCGCAAAGGCGGTTCCCAGGTCCGGCAGCACGAAGTCCTCCGGGTGGCCGGGGGAGATGACTTCACGGCCTTTTTCCATCAGGTCGGCGTCGTGGGTCTTTTCATCCACGGTGAAGAACATTTCCTCCTTCAGCTTGTAGAGTTCCTTTTTGCGCGTATCCTGGTAAAGGGTCAGTTCATATTTTTCCACGATGCGGCGCAGCTCGGGATCCTGCATGGCGCGCAGGAAGGCGCGGTGGCGGGGCTGGCCTGTCTTCACCTTGAACAGGCAGCGGCCCACTTCTTCCGTGCGGCCTTCTTCCTGGGCTTTCAGGGCCTGGGACATGAGCTCGTTGCAAAGGTCCGTCTGCGCTTTCACCACGCGTTCAATGGCGGGGCGCAGGGTATCGTACTGCTGTTCCCGGGTGACGACCGCGGGACCGGAAATGATGAGGGGCGTACGGGCCTCGTCGATAAGGATGGAGTCCACTTCGTCCACAATGGAGAAGTAGTGCCCGCGCTGCACCTGCTCGGATTTGGAGGTCGCCATGCCGTTGTCACGCAGGTAGTCGAAGCCGAATTCGGCGTTGGTGCCGTAAGTGATGTCACAGGCATATTGCTCCCGGCGCAGCTGGGAGGGCATCATGCTCTGGATGCAGCCGACCGTCAGCCCCAGGAACTGGAAGAGCATCCCCATCCATTCGGAGTCGCGGCGCGCCAGGTAGTCGTTCACGGTCACCACGTGCACGCCCATGCCGGTCAGCGCGTTCAGGTATACGGGAAGGGTGGCGACAAGCGTTTTGCCTTCCCCCGTGGCCATTTCCGCAATGTAGCCGCGGTGCAGGGCGATGCCGCCCAGCAGCTGCACGTCAAAGTGGACCATGTCCCACAGTTGTCTTTGTCCGCAGATATCGCGTTCTTCCCCGCAGAGCAGCCGGGCGCCGTGTTTGACGGCGGCAAAGGCTTCCGGCAGGATCTGGTTCAGGTAGCGTTCGCGCAGCTTGTCAAACTGGGGGGTGATGTTGTTCCAGGCGGCCTTCCCCTCTTCAATGGAGGCGGGAGTGGCTTCCACCGTGGGGAGGGCGGCAAATTCGTCTTTCAGGGATTCAAAGCGGGCGTTCAGCTTGGCGGCGATGGCTTCCAGCTCTTCCTGCGGCGCGGCTTCCACAATGCGCACGGGCGGAAGCTCCATGGGCAGGAAGCGGTGCAGGTAGCCTTGCCATTCACGGGTTTTTTCAAGCAGGAAGTCCTGCCCCTTGCCGTTCCATGATTCTTCAATGGAGACGATCTGTTCTACAATGGGGCGCAGGCGGCGCACTTCACGCTGGTTTTTGGTACCGACAATCTTGGTTAGAATCCACTTAATCATCTTTGTCTTGTTGAAAATTGACGAGAGATAGAGGCGCTTTCAGCGATCTAAGAATCGAAAAATACTAGCGGCTGCCTGTAGAAATGCAAGCACGGGCCGCCATTTGGTTTCATGATGACGTAATAGATTGGGTTTGGGCGGCATCGTTCTTTCTTTCTTCCGTTTTTCCTTGAACCTTCATTTATCCTGGAGGAATGTGTAGGAGAAAGGAGACAATGACAATGCATGGAGTATTCCATTCCGCCGCGCTTGTTCTTTTTCTGCCGGTCATCTGCATCATGGCCGGATGCCAGGAAAACGGCGCCGTAAAACAGCAGGATGTGAACTTGCTGTCGGAAGGGATTGACGAGGACGGCAACCTTTTCATGCATTTTGAACTGGATTCCCGTTACCAGGGGGACCTGTATGCGGAAGTTTCCGTGCAGGGGGATGAAATGAGCATCTCCCTGTACACGCATTCCACCCCCGGAGCTTCCAGAAAGATACCTTATGCGGACGGGTACAGGCTTGTTGTCCCATGGCCTGAGGAGACGGATTCCGTGGACGTCAGCCTGTGCGGCATGAAATTGGGAGGGTGGGAGAAAAAGAGGGAGTAGCGGTGGCTGTTTTTCTTTAAGATCCGGGTTGTTATCTGAATGTTAACAGAAGATTCTGTTTCTCCGTGTTTTCCTGTGGTAGGAATGGGGAATGAAGCCTTTCCTGTGGATGACGTGCGCCGTGCTGGCCGCTTGCGCCATCGGCTTTTCAGCATACCGCATGCTGGTGATGGGCGTATCTGAAAGGATTCCCGCGACGCGTCTGGTGATTGAACCTGACGCTTCCTGTTTATCAACCACGGGCATGGTGCCGTTGGAAGACCCCTTCATTTTTAATACGGCCCGCAATCCGGCCTTTGAGCTGAGGGAGGGGAAAAGCCGTCTCACGCTGGCGGAATGTATCCTGGAAGCACGGCAAAAGAACGTTTTGGACGGGGTTCTGGACAGGATAGATCCCCAGCGGTCCTTGCGCCTTTACGTAATTTGCCGCGTTTCGGGTGAGATCAAGGAGGCATGGCTGGATGACGGGAGTAACGGGGAAGATACGGCCATCCTGAGGAGGGCCGCTGCCGTTCTGGGGTGCTATTGGCTGTTGCGCAACTTGAGTGATGATGAAGAACTGTTTTTCAGATGGATGCGGCTTTCTCTGAAAAGCAGGAAGGCGGAGGTACTGGATGCTTCCGTGAAGTACCTGTTTCCCTGGCTCAAGCCGGATAGGGAGCAATATGTTCATGGACGGTGGATTTCAGACATTGAATCAGTAACCTATGACTCCCTCCGTCCGGGGAGTAATGCAGGAGCTGCTGTTTCGTGGCCCTGCCTGTTTACGGTGAGCAGCCGGAAAAATGGTTCTTCCGGCCTGTTGGAGATTCGGTGCCCGGCGTTGAAAGGGGGCACGCCTTACCCTGGAGATGCCACTGGATAACTGTACTCTTCACCCCCGTGAGCTGTTGCCGTTCCGGGTTTGGAAAAATGTTCACGGGTGGCCTTATCCATGGAATGTCCGGCCCGTGGGAATGCCGCCCGTATGGGAGGGCCCATGGAGATTCCTGAAGATACGCCTTCATCAGCCTTTCCTCCGTCCCTGGAGATTTTCGTTCCTGTCCGGAGGAAGACATGCTGCCGGAATTGGAGTTATGGCCATGAAGCGGGAAATGGCAGTGTAAGCAGGCGGTTACGGCATGGGCGGAAGGGAGGCGCCGGGGGAAAGGCGGCATCATTCATGACAGGCGCATCTCTTGGAATGATTCCAAATTGATGGTATACTCACTCTATGAGTCATTGCGAGGATGGGCGCATCCGCATCCGCGGCGCCCGTGAGCATAATTTGCAGAATGTGGATGTGGACATTCCCCTGGGGCGTTTGACGGTGGTGACCGGACCTTCCGGCTCGGGAAAAACAAGTTTGGCGATGCATACGCTGTATGCGGAAGGGCAGAGGCGTTACATGGAAACCTTTTCCCCTTACGTGCGCCAGTTCATGGACCGCATGGACAAGCCGGACGTGGATGCCGTGGAGAACATTCTTCCGGCGATTGCCCTGCACCAGCGCAACTCCGTCCGGACCTCCCGCTCCACGGTGGGGACCATGACCGGACTGAATGATTACTGGAAATTCGTTTTCGCCCGGCTGGCCGTGGGCATGGACCCGGAAACCGGCCGTGAAATCAGGCCGGAGACGCCCGGCTCCATTGATGAAAAGCTTCATGCGGAATTTCCCGCCGGGACGGAACTGATGATTTGCCTGGAGGTGGCGCGTCCGGAGTCCGTGGACCTCCCCACGCTGAAAAGGAATCTGGTGGCCCAGGGCTACTTGCGCGCCTTTGCGCATGGGGAGTCTCTCCGGCTGGAAGATGAAGAGTGGATCTTGGAAGAAGGCGAACCCTTGCTGGCCATCCAGGACCGCGTGAAACTGGCGGAAGACCAGCGGGAACGCAGGCTGGAAGCGCTGGAAACGGCCATGCGCCTGGGCGGCGGAGTGGCTCATGTGATTCCCCGTGTGGATGGCATCTGGCTGCCCGCCATGAAGTTCCGCGGTGACTGGTACCCCCTGATGGAGCCGAGGCCCGGACTGTTCTCCTTCAATTCTCCGCTGGGCGCATGCCCGGAGTGCCGCGGTTACGGCCGCGTGATCACCATTGACTACACCCGGTGCATCAAGCCGGAACTCAGCGTCAAGGACGGGGCCATTCATATCTTTGAAGGGGAGAGCAAGGTATTCTCCGAATGCAAGAAGGACCTGATGCGCGGCTGGCGCAATAATTCCCGGAAGGTCCGGCTGGATGTGCCGTGGAAGGACCTGAAGCAATGGGAACGGGACTGGCTGATGCACGGGGACGGGGAAAACCCGGATGAAATGTATGAAAAGGGCTTGTGGTACGGCATTACGGGCTTTTTCAAATACCTGGAAAGCCGCACGCACAAAATGCACGTGCGGGTGTACCTGAGCCGTTTCCGCACGTACCAAGAATGCCCCTCCTGCCATGGCTTGCGCCTGAGGCCGGAAGCCCTTCAATTCAAGGTGGGCGGCAAAAGCATGCCGGAGCTCTCCGGCATGCCCATGGATGAACTCCTGGCCTGGGTAGACAAGTATGTAACGCCGCGTGCGCATGAGGATGCAGGCTTGAAACATGCCGTGGCGGAATTGAGAAGCCGCCTGGAGTACCTGAATGAAGTGGGTCTGGGCTACCTGACGTCCGACCGTCCCACGCGCTCCCTTTCCGGCGGGGAAATTGAACGCGTAAGCTTGACAACCTGCCTGGGCGCCTCCCTGACGGATACCCTGTTTGTGCTGGATGAACCCACCGTGGGCCTTCATCCGCGCGATACCTCCCGCCTGATTTCCGCCATGAACCGCCTTAAAAAGCGCGGCAACACGCTGGTGGTGGTGGAGCATGAGGAAGCGGTGATGCGTGCGGCGGACAGCCTGGTGGACATGGGCCCCGGCTCCGGCCGGGAGGGCGGAAAGCTGGTTTATTCCGGAAACCCCTCCCTGATAGGAGACGTTGCGGAATCCCTGACGGGAGCCTTCCTTTCCGGCAGGCGGCGCATCGCCGTGCCTGGAAAAAGGCGCAAGCCCCGCAAATTCCTGAAAGTCTCCGGCGCCACGCGGCACAACATGAACAAGCTGGATGTGGACATTCCCCTGGGCGTGTTCACCTGCCTGACGGGCGTCAGCGGCTCTGGAAAGAGCACCCTGGCGCATGATGTCCTTTACCTGAACGCACTGGTGGAAAAGGGCGGGGTGTGTGAGGAGGAACCCGCCCATGTCAAATCCATCAAGGGATGGGAGCTTCTGGATGAAGTGGTGATGGTGGACCAGAGTCCCATTGTCCGCACCCCGCGCTCCACCCCTGCCGTGTATGCCGGGGTATTTGAAGAAATACGCTCGCTTTTTGCAGAGACGGAGACGGCCCGAGCGCGCGGCATGAAGCCCGGCTTCTTCTCCTTCAACAGCGGGTACGGCCGCTGCCCCCGCTGCATGGGCATGGGGAGTGAAAAGGTGGAAATGCAGTTCCTTTCAGACATTTTTGTACAGTGCCCGCTGTGCCACGGCTCCCGCTACGGAAGCGAAGTGCTGAGCGTGCACCGGGACGGCAGGAACATTGCGGATATTCTCGGCATGACGGTGGCGGCCTCTTTGGAATACTTCAATGGAGAAAAAGGGGCCAAGGCCTCCCGCATTGCGTCCAAGCTGGGCGTGCTCCAGCGCGTAGGGCTGGGGCACCTGACCCTGGGCCAGCCCCTGAACACCCTCTCCGGCGGGGAAAACCAGCGCCTGAAGCTGGCCAAAATCCTGCTGGACCAGATAGGTTCCGGAGCGAACAGTCCCAAAATGCTGATTCTGGACGAACCGGGAACCGGGCTCCACTTTGCGGATATTGAAGTGCTGCTGGCCGTGTTCCGGGAACTGGTGGAGCAGGGGCACACCCTGCTGGTCATTGAGCACAATCCGGAATTCATCAAGTCCGCGGACTACGTGATTGACCTGGGGCCGGAAGGCGGCGCGGGCGGCGGTCATGTGGTGGCTGCCGGCACGCCGGAGGAAATCGTAGCCGCCGGGAAGGGATACACGGGCAAGTACCTCAGGGATGTGCTGGAAGGCCGCCCATCCGTATATGATCCGGCGGACGCCTCCGTGCAGGAATCCGCAGACACGGACATACCGGAAGGCGTGATGGCCCTGCGCGGGGCGCGGCACCACAATCTGAAGAACGTGGACCTGGATGTGCCGCGCGGGGAAATGACCGTGCTGACCGGACTTTCCGGGTCCGGGAAAAGCTCCCTGGCCTTTGACATCTTCTTTGCGGAAGGCCAGAGGCGGTTCATGGACGTCATGTCCCCGTATGCCCGGCAATTTACGGAACAACTGGAAAGCCCGGACATTGCCCGCCTTACCGGCCTGCCCCCCACCGTAGCCATTGAACAGAACATGTCCCGCGGAGGAACTAAGTCCACCGTGGGTACCGTTACGGAAATCTGGCAGTTCATGCGCCTGCTGTATGCCAAGCTGGGGCAGGCCTATTGCCCGCAGTGCGGCGTGCCGGTGGGCAAAAGGTCGGAATCGGAAGTGGTGGAGCTGGTGGTGCGTGAATTGAAAAAACATGGCCGCGTGGCGTTGCTGGCTCCGCTGGTGCGTGGACGCAAGGGGCACTACGCGGACCTGGCCCGCTGGGCGGAAGGCAAGGGATATGAGGAAATGTGGGTGGATGGGGCCTTGGTCCCCCTGAGCGGCTTCCAGCCGCTGGACCGTTACTCCAGCCATGACCTGGACCTGGTTGTTTCAAGGCCGGAGGCCTCCTGGACCCCGGAGAAACTTGCCGGAGCAGTACATGCCGCGCTGGAAATGGGTGAAGGGTTTTTACAGGTGCTGGCACCCGGTTCCAGCCGGCCGGAGCTGATGGGCACCAAGCTGGCCTGTGCCTCCTGCGGGCAGTCCTTCCCGGAGCTGGAGCCGTACACCTTCTCCTTTAACTCCCCGCGCGGGTGGTGTCCCGTTTGCCGCGGGCACGGCATCGTGGGCAAGGGAAAGATGAAGGAAGACCAGGCGCAGTCCCTGCTGGAAGCCGAACTGAAATATGACCGG
>ERZ791729.676-NODE-676-length-15272-cov-4.730827_pt1 | contig 15272 bp, 5 predicted proteins | sample MGYA00510043_ERZ791729 | MGnify/ENA primary metagenome ERZ791729 (study PRJEB30046, sample SAMN00715149) | human gut metagenome | study: EMG produced TPA metagenomics assembly of the A metagenome-wide association study of gut microbiota in type 2... | reverse complement strand
GACGCTCATGCTTAATGACTTCCAACAATTCATCTTTAGAAAGAGAAGTGCCTTCCACTTCCTCTACTGTGGGCATGTTCACATCCGCACGTTGCCGCACTTCATTAACCAAAGCAGTTACATCACTATAAACATAGCCTCCTTTCTGTACCATCGCCTCCGCCAAAGATAATAAAACTTCGGCATAACGCACCACATAAAAGTCTTGTCCATTATCCCAAGAGTTAGAAGTATCCGTAGGATCAAAATACTTATAAACATATACGGTAGACAGAGAAGCGGCAGCTCCGCCATATACATTGGCATACGGATTTGAAGCCGAAGTATCTATACCTCCTTTACCGTTCCAAAGCATACCGGGAACAAACAAAGTGCTATATAAACGCGGATCACGATTCTCAAAATGAGCAGGATTAGGCTTGCTGACATCCAAGCCACCCCCACCGTTCAGTTCGGCTATCTTCGTATCGGTAGTCGGTTTACCGTCTTTGCAATAATAAGCATCCGCCAAATCTATAGTACCATTCATTGCTTCCAGCGGAGTATTCCAATGCGCATTAAAAGCAGCACCTTCACTCATACCCGGTCCTTCATAACGGACTGCAAAAATGATTTCAGGAGAAGTTTCTCCACTTTGAGTAAACAGTTTGGCATAACTCGGATCAAGCGAGTATCCCAAACCCTGCACCTGCTTATAAGCAGCAATCGCGTCATCCCATTTTTCATTATACAAAGCCACACGCCCCAGTAAGGAAAGAGCAGCTCCTTTGGTGATATGACCCCGTGAAGACGCGTTTTGCGGAAGTACTTCAGCCGCATCCTGCAAATCAGTCATAACATGAGCCACAATAGCCGCACGGTCCGTCTTTTCACATTCAGCCTCGTCAATGGTCAAAGGGGCGGTCAGGAAAGGAACATCCTGATACGTCATAGTCAAGTTTATATACATCAATGCACGTATGGTCTTTGCCTCAGCCTGATAAATCGCCTTTTGGGAAGCATCCATATCCACTCTATCAATATTAGCAATCAGCACATTACAACGGCTGATCACTTCATAGCAATCTTTCCAATAACTGCCAATGATAGAAGAACTTGGGGTATGAATTCCCATAGCCATATCATAACCTTCCATCCAGCCACTCCAATTAAAATGCCCGCCATTATCTGATATACAATCCATATATAAAGGGCCCAATGAATATTGGTCGGAATTATAAAGCTGATTGCTCTGCAAAGCATCATAACAAGATGCCAACGCCATCAAAGCATCATCCGGCGTCTGCCAAAATGTATTGGATGAAGATTCTGTCAATGAGTCCCTCTGCAAAAAGCTGTCAGAGCAAGAAGTCAGCAAAGCTCCTGACAACAGAGCCAGCCCTATAAAGTTATTAATTGATTTCATAGTTGTTGCTTTTAAAATTTAACGTTAACACCAAATGAATAAGTTCTTGTATTGGGATGTACATCATTACGGGAATCTGTACTCAGTTTTTCAGGATCATAATCGTCCAAGGAAGTGAAAGTAAGCAAATTAGTTCCTGCCAAATAGAGTCTGATACTCTGAACGCCCAACTTGGTCAAAAACTCTCTTTGCCTGAAAGTATATCCGATTTCCAAATTCTTCAGACGCAAATAATCACCTTTTGTCAACCAAAATGAAGAATAGTTATTATTAATAGTTCCTCCCAAACGAGGCATGCTTCCATTCGGATTACTTTCAGACCATCTGTCCAACCAACGGCTAGTCTTGTTTCCACCGTTGGAAATAGTAGTTTCATCCCAATTATAACGATATACACCTGCAATGCCTTGCCAGAATGTATTGACATCAAAATCTTTATAAGAGAATCCCAGATTGAAAGAATACTGCATTTTAGGGAACGGATTTCCGATAATAGTACGGTCAGCATCATTTATATTACCATTATTGTCTATATCTTCATACATGATATCACCTAATTGCGGTTCCTGGTTGTTTTGCAGAATCTTCTGTCCGTTCGCATTTACACGGTCCAAATCTGCCTGGGTACGATAGATACCGATGGCTTTCAGCCCATAATAAGAGCCGATGGCTTCACCTTCACGATTGATCGTATTATCCTTAATGTCTTCTACCCCTTTCATATCAGTAATCTCATTTTTCACACCTGAAAGCGAGAAACCTGCCTGCCATGCCCAGTCACCTTTCTGATCGAAATAATTAGCAGCCAGTTCCCAACCCCGGTTACGAACCTTTCCCGCATTCTGATAAGGAGCATCCAAAGATCCCAGGAAAATACCCGGCATAGCGAGCTTCATCAAAATATCCGAGGTATTTTTCTCATACCAGTCAAAAGTGACATTGATCTTTCCACCCCAAAAAGCAGCATCAAAACCAAAGTCTGTAATAGTAGTTGTTTCCCATTTAATGTTCTCATTAGGTATCTTGGCAGTCTTCATACCAATCTGTTTGCTATCACCGAAATAGTAACTGCCACTAGCCGCCAATGTAGCCGCATAAGCATAGTTACCAATTTCCTGATTACCCAATTTACCCCAGCTACCACGCAATTTCAATGAGTGGAGGAACTTCACATTCTCCATAAATTTCTCATTTGTCATGATCCATGCACCCGAAAATGAAGGGAAGGTAGCATAACGATGTGCCTTGGGCATACGTGACGAACCATCGTGACGGACATTCATCTCTAACAGATAACGGCCTCCGTAATTATAATTCAAGCGTCCGAAGAATGACTGCAAGGAACTCTCTTCCGCTGATCCGGTCACATGGTCATTCATAGTACCTCCATCCATTTCATAAATATTATCGGTAGCGAATCCCTGCTTGGACGCCTCATTCTTGTCCCAACGGGTAGCCTGGATAGAATGGCCTGCCAACAGATTGAACGAATGTTTTCCTACAGAAAAATCATAGGTCAGAATATTTTCATTAATATAAGTCGTTTCCAGATAATGATAATCTGTCAGTTTATTGGTACCGACTGTGGTCAGCGCATTTCCTTCAGCATCGTATCTTATATTATTCTTCGGATTGAAAGTAGTCACATCGTTCATATAATATTTATAAGCCAGACTTGAACGGAACTTCAATCCTTTTATGATATCAATTTCACCAAAGAATTTACCATCAAAACGATAATGCTTGTTATCTTTATAGCCCATATTCAAAGCTTCAATCGGATTTTTGAATACGGATTGGGAAATATTGGGATTTCCATCCAAAAATCCATAATGTCCGTTAGAATAACGCACAGGAACAGTAGGACGGGTAAACCAAGTAAGGTAGCGCATCAAACCTTCACCGGTAACACTGGTAGTAGGCTCATCAATGTTCTGACGGCTTCCCGAAAGATTCAGACCTAATTTTACAATACCCAATTGTGCATCCAGATTGGAACGGAAATTAAAACGTTGATTGGCCGTTTCACGCAAGATACCATCCTGCTGGAAATACTGAGTGGAAATCATGTAATGTACCGCTTTACTACCACCGTTCACAGACAAATGGTGTTGGTGCATGGCTGCTGTACGAAACATTTCCTTAGCCCAATCGGTATTGGCAAAATGATCGGGGTCTGATCCGTTTTGCAACTTTTGTAACATTTCATCCGTGTATGCTTTGGAAGGCCAGCATTCGTTATACATCTTCGCCCATTCATAAGAATTCACATAATCGGGCAGCACGGTAGCTTCTTGCAAAGCGATACTACCGGAATATGTAATGGTAGGTTTCTGCTCACCGCCCCGTTTGGTAGTCACCAGAATAACCCCGTTGGCAGCACGTACACCATAAATAGAAGCCGAAGCCGCATCCTTCAATACGGAAACACTTTCAATATCATCTGCAGGGATTTCCGCAATCTGGCTTACCGAGCTTTCCACTCCATCGATCAAGACCATCGGATCATTGTGTTCAAAAGTTCCTACACCACGGATACGGATTTCGGGACTGTCATGACCGGCCTGGGCACCATTGTTGGTCAACATAACACCCGGCAAACGACCCTGAAGCATATTGGCAGTATTCGCTACCGGCATAGAAGCTACATCCTTGAAATTTACAGCAGCAACAGAACCCGTCAGATTTTCCTTCTTCTGCACGCCATAACCGACTACTACCACTTCGTCAATCATTTCCGTATCTTCCTTCAGATTTACATTCAGCACCGTATTGTCTTTCGAAATACGATATTCCTGATCGGAATATCCTATAAAAGAAATGACAATAGTAGAATTAGAAGCCACCGTGAGATTGAAATTACCATCCAAATCAGTCACCGTTCCATTGGTTGTTCCTTTTTCAACCACACTGGCACCGATGACCGGTTCGCCTGTGGCATCTTTTACAATACCGGAAACTTTAAACTTGTCTGCTTGCAGACTGGAAGCGCTCACATTCATCGCAGGGATGAAGAAGCAGAGACACAGCAATAGGCTCAGTACCCGGAATGTACTGGTTTCTGTCAGAGTTTTCATGTTCATAATACTTTTTTTAAAGGTCTAACAAATAAAGATAATTCGTTTTATTTGCCAGCAAAAGTAAGAGGAACAGAAAAGAAACAGGGAGAATTATTACCGGAAAAAGGCTGTTTATTCCCTATAGAGCCTATTTCCGGTAATAATCAGCCATCATACTTCATCATATACTCTGTAGGAGAAAGTCCGAATTTCTTCTTAAAGCAGGAACTGAAATATTTAGGGTCGTTGAAACCTACGGCATACGCCAAATCGGCTATACGGATTTTCTTTTTCTCGTCTATCAGCCGACAAGCCGCTTGCAAACGGACATTGCTGATAAATGCAGAGGGAGTAAGTCCGGTCAACAGTTTCAATTTATCTGCTAGTGTAGTCCGGGCCATACCCATCTCCGCCATAAACTGTGCATGTTCAAAATCACAATCACTCAAATGGGCATTCACACAATCCACCGCTTTCCGAATGAAAGCTTCGTCCATCGAGGTGTAATTTAATTCTTTGGCTTCAAAGACCAACTGCTTACGAAAATCCACCCCCATACGTTTGCGCCGTTTCAACAAGTTATCTATCTTGGCAAACAAGACAGAGAGGCGGAGCGGTTTACAGATATAACCATCGGCCCCAGACTCATACCCTTCCACATGGTCTTCATCACTAGTCTTGGCCGTTAACAAAATCAATGGAATATGGCAGGTCTCAAATTGAGTCTTCACCCGGCGGCACAATTCCATACCGTCCATTTCGGGCATCATAACATCGGAAACAATTAAATCCACTTCCTGTTTGGCAAGGATCTCCAAAGCTTCCGTTCCATTAGCGGCCTTCAGAATATGGTATTTGCCATGCAACAGACGAACCATCAAAGCCAATAATTCCTCATTATCCTCCACTAACAAAATAGTCGATGCTGCCGGTTTCTCTTCCAACATATCAATCTCCGAGACATTCTCCATTTCATCTGCCGATAAAACAGCATAGTCCACATTTTCAGTATTCTCGTCTACCTCATCTTCAGCAAAAGCCTCACGTCCTATAGGAATTTCAACCACAAAAGTATTCCCTTCCTCCTTATCGCTAAATACCTGTATCGTTCCATGATGCAACAATACCAAATCTTTAGTCAGCGACAAACCGATACCCGTCCCTATGGTATGGAATTTACGATACTCCCCTTCATAGAATCTCTCGAACATATGATCCAATTTCTCTTTTGGAATCAACTCGCCGGGATTGTTCACACTCAATTTAAAAGTCCTCTTTTCCTCATCATGAGCCTGCGACACCACAATAGTTCCTCCTTCAGGAGTATATTTAGCGGCATTGGAAAGCAGATTGTACACCACTTTATCCAATTTATCCACATCAAAATATCCCGAATATTCTTCAGACAAATCAAATTGTATGGACAATTTCTGCTTTTTAACCAAAGGAGCGAAAGCCGACACTGATTTTTTCAAGAACATACTGACATTTCCATGCGAAACTTTTAGCCGCAACTTGCCATTCTCCACTTTCCTGAACTCTAAGATTTGCTGAATCAACCGGATTAACCGCACAGTATTATCAGCTATTACAGAACAAACCGACGAACTTGCCGGTACTTCTTGTTTCAGTTCATCCACCGAAGCCGATATAATAGAAAGCGGAGTCAGCAACTCATGAGTGATATTGGTAAAGAACTGTAATTTAGCATGATTGATTTCCTCCATTTTCTGCCGTTCTATCTTCCCCATCTCTATGGCCTGTTTCATCCGGATACGGTTTCTGACAATCCGATAAGTATACCATGCCAATGAAACGAACAACAAGACATAAAGGCAATAAGCCCACCACGATAACCAAGGCGGCGGAAGAATAGTTATACGCAGACATTTCATATCCGGAGACCAGATTCCATTCTGATTGGCTCCCTTTACACAAAAAGTATAAGTACCTGCCGGAAGATTGTTATAATAGGCAAACCGACGTCCAGCCTCAACGGACAACCATTCCTTGTCATATCCCTCCAACCGATATAAATAACGGTTCAACTCAGGATTGATATAGTTCAATATTGAAAAATCAAGACTGAAATTATTCTCCCGGTATCCTAATACAATTTTATCAATAAAATCAATAGCTCTGTTTGCAGCAATCCCCTCTCTGACGGAAAGAGGATAGGTACGTACCGATACATTATGTACCTTTATATCTGTAATTACTACCGGAGAATAGGCAGTATCCTGAACTATTTTATCAGGATAAAAACTGTTCAATCCACGGAATCCTCCGAAGAAAAGTTTCCCATCCGCCCCCTTGAAGCAAGAATTCCGGTTAAACATATGGTCTTGCAAACCATCATCTACCGTATAGGTATGTATTTTCGGTGCAGCACCGTCCAAAGGTATATCAATGTGATACATTTCCGCATTGGTAGTAAGCCATAAAGTATGCTCATCATCCTCCAGCATGCTGAAAACAACATCTCCATTCCGGAAATAATCATTCAAGACTGAAACAAAACGATCATTCTTCCGGTCATACAAATCGAGTCCGTTACCATTCGACCCCACCCATACTCTGTTGTATCCATCCACACAAACACTCATCGCCCCGACAGTGGATAATGTACCATCCGAAGGCGTATAAAACTTAACCTTATATGTTTCTCCGGATGTATCTATCCGCCATACCCCTTCATTACTAGTCGCTATCCAGATAAAGCCATCTTGATCTTCCGCCATTTTGAAAATAGAAATTTGGGGCAATGCCTGATTTGTCAAAGTCACCAGTTCATTCAAAGAATGAAGTCTTGATTCCGTATCCAAGATAAACACTCCCGAACGTGTCCCCAACCACAGATTCCCTTTCGAATCTTCCAACAAAGAATAAATACAAATATCACTCAGCTCCGGATTGGTAACGGTATTTATCACGTGTGCTTTCCCGGCTTTGACATTATAGAACCACACTCCGTCATCCCAAGTGGCAAAACACAATTCATTTGTCCTTTTACGATAAATAATATCATTGACCGTCGATGTATATCCCATATTCTTCAATACAGGATGAGAGCGGTAAGGAACAATGGTATGCTGTTTCATATCATAAAATACCAGACCGAATCCCATGATTCCCATCCACAGATTCCCATTATCCTCCTGATAGACACTGCGGACAGAGCTGGTAGGGCAATGCTCACGCAAAGCCTCCAAAGAATCATAATTAAACCGGAACTTATTTGTATTTACAGTACAAACACCTCCTCCCAACATACCCAGCCACATCAGCCCGTCTTTACTGCACAACAGAGAGTTCACCTCATTAAAAGGTAAATCTCCTTGAAGGTTGCCCGGAACAATATTGGTAAAATTCCCGTCTCCCGATTCATCTTCCAAAATACTGACCCCACTGCGTGAACCGATCCAGAGCTTCCCGGAATTTTTATCCTGAGCAATGGCGTAGATAATATTATCCAACAGAGAATGAGAATTTCCCTTGATGTTCCGGAATGTTTTAAATGAGAAATGTTCCGAATCATACGGATTAATGAGTTTCACCAGTCCATACCGCCAGGTACCGATCCAAATATTCCCGGCTTCATCCTGAAATATGACATGCGCCGAATTACCAGGGTTAATCCCGTCGTAAGTATAATACAATTCCTCTTGAGGACTATAACGCAGCAGCCCCTGTTCCCAAGTACCAATCCATATTTGACCTTTCCGGTCTTCGACAACAGACTTTATATCCATGTTTTTTTCACAATCGAAAGTACGGCTGCCGGCTTTTCTGCGAAACAATCCCTTGTTGCTTCCCACCCATAAATCTCCGTTACTTGCATAAAGGATACTTTCTACATTGCTTACCTGTAACAAAGGACTGATTATTTTCTCTATCTCATCCGTTTCTTTATGCAACACGTATAATCCATTGTGCGTACCTATCCACAAATTATTCTCCTTGTCTTCGGCCACCATATTCACAAAACTATCAATGGAACGTCCATGATTCACTCCATCGGGTTTATATACAACAATAGAATAACCATCGTAACGCAAGAGACCATTGTAGGTCGAAATCCATATATACCCCTGGCTATCCTGAAATAACTTCCTGACTTCATTGGTAGGGAAGTTCACCGAAGTGGAAATGGATTTAAAATGATAAGTATTCACCTTATTATCAGCCCAAAGCAAAACAGGAAAAACAAAAAGATATATTACTCCAAGAATATATTCGCAGTTACGGTGTGCCAAGTGCATAGATTCAACTTTAAGATTTGATGCAATATTCGCAAAAAAAAGCATTTTAAGCAAATATTCCATAAGATTTGTTCTAAATTTCCCCCATTTGCATACATAAGAAACTAAAATTATACCTCCAGAAACACTTAGAACAAAAAGGTTAGAGGCTGTTAAGATAAAAAATTGTATATTTGCCGATAAGTGTGACCTAATTTTAAAACAGAGAAACATGCATTACAACGACCAAGGCGCTGATTTTAAATACCTAATTGTCAATGAGCGTGACAAGCGTTTCGGCTTGTCGGTGACTACCGTCGGATTCCAGGCTATCAGGGCCGGAAGCGTTTATCCACCACGCAACCACCCGGACGCCTATTATTTCACAGCCCAGAAAGGACGTGTGCTGCATGAATATCAGTTGGTATATATCACTAAAGGACGAGGAACTTTCGCCAGCGACACAACCCCGTCTGTCGACATATCCAAAGGGCAGATACTTTTCCTGTTTCCCGGACAGTGGCATACCTATGCGCCGCTGCAAAAGACAGGATGGAACGAATATTACATCGGTTTTGAAGGCCCGATTATAGACAATCTGGTAAAAAACAGCTTTATCTCAAAAGAAAGCCAGATTCTGGATATCGGTATCAATGAAGAACTGGCCAGTCTTTTTGCCCGTGCACTGGAAGTAGCGGAAGCAGACAAGACTGCAGCACAACAATATTTGTCCGGCATTGTTTTACACATTATGGGAGCCGTACTTGCTATCTCGCAGAACAAACGCTATGAGGTGGACAATGCGGCACAAAAAATAGAAAGTGCCAAAATCATCATGCACGAAAATGTGTACAAGGATATAGACCCGGAAGAACTGGCCATGAAATTGGGAATCAGTTATTCCTGGTTCCGCAAAGTATTCAAAGAATACACCGGTTATGCGCCCGCCAAGTATTTCCAAGAGCTGAAACTGCGCAAAGCGAAGCAGCTGTTGATTGAAAGTTCCATGTCAGTGAAAGAGATATGTTATGAATTGAATTATACCTCTACCGAACACTTTTTCTCGGTATTTAAAAAGCGTACCAATTTCACCCCTACCGAATATCGTAACTTCGGACGGGGCGGAAAAGAAAAAGAGAATGAAAACGAATAAAGAAAAAATGAGAAAAATAACCATCAATCTGGCTGCTGTGGCAGCCTTTTGCATTGTAGTTGCATCACCGGCCTTAGTAAGCAGCAGTTGCGCTACTCCAAAAACGGAGCAGGAAGATACCACTATCATACGGGAAGATTCAGGTATTACGGCATTGAAATACAGTAGTCCCGAAGTTCCCGCCAGTATTGAGTTCTGTGGCAAAACCATTGATTTGAGCCGCTTTGACCGCCACGAGCGTATGGACCGTGAACTATTGGCATTCACCTATATGCACAGTACTTCCTTGCAAATGCTGAAAAAAGCCAACCGCTATTTCCCCATTGTAGAACCCATACTGAAAGAAAACGGAATACCTGATGATTTTAAGTACCTGATGGTAATAGAAAGTAATATGAATCCCACCGCCCGTTCTTCTGCCGGAGCTGCCGGACTATGGCAATTCATGCAAGGTACGGGACGGGATTACGGATTGGAGGTAAACAACAATGTGGACGAGCGTTACCATATTGAGAAAGCGACCCGTGCCGCCTGCCGCTATCTGAAAGACGCGTATGCAAAATATAAGGACTGGGTGGCTGTCGCCGCCTCTTACAATGCCGGTCAGGCACGCATTGCCAGCCAACTGGCCAAACAGGATGTGGACGACTCGTTGGATTTGCAACTGGTAGAAGAGACTGCCCGGTATGTGTACCGCATTCTTGCCGCCAAACAATTATTCAATGCCCCCACTACTTTCGGTTTCCGCCTGCGTGCATCGGATTTGTATCCGCCTATTCCTTATACGGAAATCACTGTGACGAAAGGAATTGCAGACTTGGCACGTTTCGCACGCAGCAAAGGAATCAATCTGGCCATATTAAAGAATATGAATCCCTGGTTACGGGAAACATCCTTGTCCAACCACAGCGGGCGGACTTACGTGATAAAAATCCCTACCAAAGAAGGAATGACTTATGATCCGAAAAAGACGGTGGCGCATGATAAGCGATGGGTGATAGAATAACTTTCTATCATACAGCATTCCATAATCAATTTACCAGTTTTCCTCCACAGTATTTACAATAAGCAGCCCCGTCCTCATGTCCGTCCTTACCACAATGCGGACATTTCAGGGCCACCCTGCGTCTATGTTCCTGGATCATAGACGCAGAAACAATTCCTGTGGGGACTGCAATGATGGTATAGCCCAGTAACATTACAATGGCCGAAAGGAAGCGCCCTAGCGGAGTTTCCGGAGTGATATCCCCATAACCTACCGTTGTCATCGTCACTATCGCCCAATAAATACTATTCGGAATATTATTGAAAGAAGTGCCCGGACGCTGTCCCTCAATCATATACATCAATGTACCGATCGAAGTCACCAATATCAGTACAAACAAGAAAAAAACAATAATCTTCCGACTGCTGAACACCAAGGAACGCAACAAGAAATTACCTTCATTCAGATAATTGAAAAGTTTAAAGATACGGAACACACGAATCAACCGGAAAGTGCGGATCACCAGCAGATAACGTGCCGTGCCGAAAAGCCAGCCTATATATAGAGGTAAGGTAGCCAGCAAATCCACTATACCGAAAAAACTCAGAGCATACTTCCGCGGTTGGGGAGAACAATAAAGCCTCAACACATACTCTAACGTAAAAAAGAAAGTAAAAACATACTCCGACACCCGCAGATAAGGCCCGATAACGGTATCCCAACTCTTGATACTCTCGGCAATAACCACCAGAATACTCAAGACAATGAACCCTATCAACGCCACATCGAATAACTTTCCCATCGGTGTGTCGCTTTCAAAAATAATCACATATATTTTATGCTTTAATTTCTCATCATGCAGTAAATTCTGCCATTTACTCCAAATACGCCTCAGAAATGCCATAATTTTTTAGGATAGAACACAAATCATTCACAATTATAACAAATATTGCCCGATTTATGTCCCATCGGTAACTATTATTTTCACTATATTTGCACAAAACCAATAAAATAATAGCATGAAGAAACAACTTATGACAGGTCTGTTCACAGTCCTCGCCCTTACAGCAGGCGCACAGACCTTCCAAGAATGGCGCAACCCGGAAATAAATGCGGTAAACCGTGCGCCGATGCACACGAACTACTTTGCTTTTGAGAATGCAGATGCAGCTAAGAAAGCAGACAAAAAACAATCAACTAACTACATGACTTTGAACGGAACCTGGAAGTTCAACTGGGTAAAGGATGCAGACTCCCGTCCGACTGATTTCTGGAAAACCGGCTTCAACGACAAAGGCTGGGATGACCTGCAAGTTCCCGCCGTATGGGAGCTGAACGGATACGGTGATCCTATTTATGTGAACGTAGGCTATGCCTGGCGTAACCAGTTCCAGAACAACCCTCCCGAAGTGCAGACAGAGAATAACCATGTAGGTTCTTACCGCCGTGAAATTGTAGTTCCCGCCTCATGGAAGGGAAAAGATATTATCGCCCATTTCGGTTCGGTTACCTCCAATATGTATTTGTGGGTGAACGGACGTTATGTAGGCTACAGCGAGGACAGCAAACTGGAAGCCGAATTTGACCTGACTCCATATTTAAAACCGGGTCAGAAAAACCTGATCGCCTTCCAAGTATTCCGCTGGTGCGACGGTACCTATCTGGAAGATCAGGATTTCTTCCGGTATAGCGGCGTGGGACGTGACTGCTATCTATATGCCCGCAACAAAAAACGCATTCAAGATATCCGTGTAACTCCCGACTTGGACGCAGCTTACCAAAACGGCAGCCTGGCTGTCAATCTGGATTTGAAAGGCAGTGGTAAAGTCGATTTGGAACTGATAGATGCACAAGGCAAGCAAGTGGCAACCGCTACCGCCAACAAATCCGGTCTGGTGACCATGAACGTAGAGAACCCCAAAAAGTGGAGTGCCGAAACACCTTATTTATATACCTTGCGTGCCAGCATGCAGGGCAGCAATGAAGTGATTCCTGTCAAAGTAGGTTTCCGCAAGATTGAATTGAAAGGTGACCAGATCTTGGTTAACGGTAAGGCAGTCCTGTTCAAGGGGGCCGACCGCCACGAAATGGATCCGGATGGAGGCTATGTAGTATCTCCCGAACGTATGCTACAGGATATCCAGATAATGAAGCAATTCAACCTGAACGCTGTACGTACCTGCCACTACCCGGATGACAACTTATGGTACGATTTATGTGACCAATATGGTATTTACGTCGTGGCCGAAGCCAATATAGAATCTCACGGTATGGGCTACGGCGACAAGACGCTGGCCAAGAACCCCTCTTATAAGAAAGCCCATCTGGAACGTAACCAGCGCAATGTACAACGCGGATTCAACCATCCGAGCATCATCTTCTGGTCATTGGGTAATGAAGCCGGTGACGGCCCCAACTTCGAACAATGCTATAAATGGATCAAAGCAGAAGACCCCAGCCGTGCCTGCCAATATGAACAAGCACGCCAGAAAGAACATACCGATATCTTCTGTCCGATGTACTATGATTATAACGGCATGGAAAAATATGGTCAACGTACCGATGCTACCAAACCATTGATTCAGTGTGAATATGCCCATGCAATGGGTAACTCGCAGGGTGGTTTCAAAGAATATTGGGATTTGATCCGTAAATATCCGAATCTGCAAGGTGGATTTATCTGGGATTTCGTTGACCAGTCCTGCCGCTGGAAAGGAAAAGACGGCGTGATGATCTATGCTTACGGAGGAGATTTCAACCGTTTTGACGCTTCTGACAATAACTTCTGTGACAATGGTTTGATCAGCCCCGACCGTGTTCCTAATCCGCACATGTATGAAGTAGGTCACTTTTACCAGAATATCTGGACTACTCCCGCCGATTTAAGCAAAGGGGAAGTAAATGTGTTCAATGAGAACTTCTTCCGTGACCTGTCCGCCTACTATATGGAATGGCAAGTACTGAAAGATGGAAAAGTAATCCGCACCGGACGCGTGGATGATTTAAAAGTCGCTCCTCAGGAAACAGCCAAGATTACGTTGAATATCGGCAAGACCTGCACCTGCAAGGAATGGTTGCTGAACGTTTTCTACAAACTGAAAAACCGCGAAGGTTTGCTGCCCGCAGGTTTCACCGTCGCCAAGAATCAGTTGACACTGAATGATTACAAAGCACCGTCTATGGATTTGAAGAACGTGGAAACGACCAATGTAGCCACCGTTGTTCCGCAAATCATCGACAACCAATATCATTATCTGATCGTAAAAGGCAATAACTTCGTAGCCGAGTTCAACAAACAGAACGGTTACTTAAGCAAATATGCAGTGGACGGAACGGAAATGCTGAAAGAAGGCGCAGCCCTGACCCCTAACTTCTGGCGTGCCCCGACAGACAATGATATGGGAGCCGGCCTGCAAAACAGATATGCCGCATGGAAAAACCCGGGATTGAAACTGGTTTCCTTGAATTCCAAGACAGAAAATGACCAGATAGTAGTGAATGCGGAATATGACATGAAGAATGTTTCCGCCAAATTATATCTGACTTATGTCATCAACAACGAAGGAGCCATCAAAGTGACCCAAAAGATGACAGCCGACAAGAATGCCAAAGTATCTCCGATGTTCCGCTTCGGTATGCAAATGCAGATGCCTAAATGTTTTGAAACCGTAGAATATTATGGTCGTGGTCCGGTAGAAAACTACAGTGACCGCAACCACAGCACCGACTTGGGTATTTATCGCCAGAGTGTGGATGAACAATTCTACTCCTATATCCGTCCGCAGGAAACAGGAACCAAGACCGATATCCGTTGGTGGAAGCAACTGAATGCCGGCGGTAACGGACTGAAGGTAGTAGGTGATGCTCCATTCTCTGCATCCGCTTTGCATTATACCATCTGTTCACTGGATGATGGCGAACAAAAAGACCAGCGTCACTCGCCCGAAGTACAGAAAGCAGACCTGACCAACCTGATCATCGACAAGGCTCAGATGGGATTAGGTTGTGTAAACAGCTGGGGAGCTCTGCCGTTGCCTCAATATATGTTGCCCTACGGTGATTATGAATTTACTTTCATCCTGACTCCGGTAAAACATAGCGTCGAGATAGAATAAAACACAGGTTAAACAATAAAAACAAGGTGGCTGGATTTGTTTTCAGCCACCTTGTTTTTATTCCCTCTGTTCTTCATAGCTACTGCCATCTACAATTTTCATAAAACAAGTATCACACAAGTATCTGCCCCAACCATCTCTTCAAAACACATTTTCCACCTTTTTTCCTTCAAATTCTTCATACGCGGGCAATGTTTTGAACCTCAAGTCATTACAATGAACCATTCTTATTCCAATCCTTCATAAATTCTTCATAAAGGTAAGCGTCTCCGCGATTCTATATAGTATATTAAAAATAAAAAGTCTAATGATCC
>ERZ791729.663-NODE-663-length-15563-cov-3.391991_pt1 | contig 15563 bp, 6 predicted proteins | sample MGYA00510043_ERZ791729 | MGnify/ENA primary metagenome ERZ791729 (study PRJEB30046, sample SAMN00715149) | human gut metagenome | study: EMG produced TPA metagenomics assembly of the A metagenome-wide association study of gut microbiota in type 2... | reverse complement strand
TGGGAGTGCCTTCTTCAGCTGAAAGAAAGTCTCTTCCGTAATACCTTACAAGTGCATTACCGCTTGAACGCTTACCGCTTACAATGTCGGAAAGGACAGAAGCAAGTCGAGGGTCCCTGTTGATTGCATCTGAAAGGATTTTTTTCTGCTCTTCGTTCTTGTTGTAACTCTCGATAAGCATTCCATAGGACGATAGGAACTGCCTTAGTTCGTCCTCGTCCATACGTTCAACACTTTGAATGGATGCGATATCTATCTCTTCGGTTCTTTTTCTTTTAGTTCCATACCAGACACCGACTTCTGCACCGCTGATAATGAGCGTTTGGAGTCGAGTTTGCCACTGACGGACTAGCTCCACTCTATTGACGAGTATCAATGTTGAAACTTTCCGCTCAGCAATCAAAGCCGCAGCGACGATGGTTTTGCCAAAACCCGTAGAAGCGACCAGCAGACCTTGGTCTTCGGAAAGGAGCGCCTTCAGGGCTTTCTTCTGCTTTTCTCGAAGTTTAAGGTCGAGTTTGATGGAATTTTTTGTCCCGGTAATCCTTCTATCTCTCAATTCAAATGGAATATCGTTGTCCTCTAAGAGATCTATCATTTCTGTTAAAACTCCTCTCGGAAGACAGAAATAATCTCGATTGAAAGGTTCGGCCATCGTCAAAAACCGTGGCGTTCGTCCGACAAACTTGTTCAGAGCTTGAAGCTGGTAAAACATCGGATTGTGGAAAGTAACCAACTTAGTCAGCTCATTTTTGAGACCGACAGTTAGATCTGCCAGCCGGAAATAGATCTTATCGAAGACATCAACTGTGATCTCCTCAGCTGCCGCTTTTAACTTTGGACGCAGCCTAGCGGATTCCCAAGGAAGGTCATTTTCTGCCGTCACGTTTCCGGATTCATCTACTCCGAAATTCTCCAGCCATTCCGAAAGTTCCTCAGCGGAAAGCTTGCGAACCGTTCTCAGCAGCTGCCATTGATCCTTTAAGGGTTGTAGATTTTTATCTACAAATACTGAGGCATAAGGACGCCGCTTCTTTTGAAGCGGGAGCGCGACAAGATTGCCCAGCTGATTCGTATCCAATACATCTTGGCACGGAATAATGCGGTCGAAGGAAGACAAAGAGACTTCAGTTCTAATCTGATTCTGAGTCAGGGTAATTAAAGAATCGCAGAGTAGCCTTGCGTCTTTTGCAGAAACCAAGCCGTCGAAGAAAATCCAGACATGAATACCCTTTCCTGAGCGGGAAATTTCCGGATAAGCCGGAATGTTAAATTTCTCTGCACACTCAAGAATGGCCTTGGCGTCACTCCTCCAATCATCCTCGTCTAGATCAATGACCGCGAAAGGACAATAACGACCGTTAACGAGCGGATAGCTTCCGATCGTTTTATTTCCTAGAAGATGCTGTTCTATATCTTTTGTTGTGAGCGGTTTGTATCGCTTATCGGGGCAATTTTTGCAGAAGGAATATGGTCTTCGGCACTCACTGGAGCGTTTGATGCAAATCGGAGAATATCCGGCCTTTTGCGGATCGTAGAAGGATTCCCATCGTTCGGCAAAGACGTCTCCCCGTCCTTTGAACAACTCAAAAAAGAGCGAAATTTTTTGCTGGGGTGTTAATGGTGCGGAATAGGAAGGTTTCTCTTGAGCCCTATCTTTTGGTGTTTCATGCGCGAAAGGAAGATTAAGAGAGGGTGTTTTCTGAGTTAGGACAGAGATTTCTTTCTCAATCTTCGACAATTCTTCTCGAAGTCGGTCTCTTTGAAAGATCAGATCGGCAAGTTTGCGCACTTCAATTTCCTTTCTCGAAGCTTTCTTCTCTCATCTTAAAGAAAAATCACCGTGAGTTCAGATAGTTATAGAAAAAGATTGCGCATAATCGTTAGGGAACGGAAGGATTCCCCAGAAACCGAGTCGTAACCTCGTGAATTGAAAAAGTTAGAGCTTAGGAGCTTGACTTGAACAATACTTACGCAGAGATCACCGTTTCTTCCGGCTGTAGGTAGGATTTAAGCAAGCAAAGCTTAAAGCAGCTCTCTTTGAGAAGGTCTTTTGTTGCGTTTTAGGAGATAAAATCTCGTTATACGCAACATAAAAGTCGCCAAAAGAAACATTAAACAACGCAGTCTAAAGAACATTATGCTTATTGAGTTTAAGTTTTCGAACTTTCTCTCTTATAAAGAGATGACCTCTTTTTCCATGGTCGCGGGAAAAGAGAGAACAAACAGCAAAACATTGGCATCGATTCCTAAGTTCAGACTGAAACTTCTTCCCTTGGCAGCCATCTACGGGGCCAATGCCTCAGGCAAAAGCAATCTCATCAAAGCGCTGGGATTCCTCAAGACATTGGTAACAACTCAGAGGGTTAAAGGAAAAATTCCACTGCGACATTTTTACTATTCCGAGGACAAAAATACTATCTCCAATTTCGAGATTTCATTCCTTGTCAACGAGCTGATTTATGAATTCAAAATTGCGTGCAATGAAGATGGACTCTTGTATGAGGAATTAATTGAAAGGAACAGCCGCAGCGAAAAGACCCTGTATCTTCGTGATAAAGACAAAGTCCAGATAAATCCGAAAATTAATTCTCACGACGCCATTCAGTGCGTCGCCGATCGTTCCCTGAATCGTCCCTGCCCGCTTCTCACGACTTTGAGTTCCATGAAATTCAAACCGTTCGAAGGGGTTTTCAGGTGGTTTTCTGAGGAGCTGAAAGTCATTCATCAGGATTCTTTTCTGATTCCCTACGGTTTAGACATCGGCGAGAATGATTCGAGGAACACTCTATTGTCTGAAGTTCTGAGGGGCACCGATACCGGAATATCTGCGCTTGTTTCCACGCCTGTTTCCGAGTCATCCTTACGTCTGCTACCTTCTGAGCGAAACGAACTGCTTTCAACAGATTGTCATGGAAGCCAACTCATCAAAGAAGCCGGAGGCGGACGGTTGTTGGCATATTTTAAAGACGGGGATTTGGCCTTCAGGAGACTAAATGCAGCCCATGAAATTTCAGGCAAAGAATACTTGATTCCTTTAGAAGAGGAATCCACCGGCACAAAGAAAATTATTGATCTTGCTCCGGCCATCATCGATCTTTTGTTAAGCAAAAAGAATTGTGTCTACGTCATTGATGGAATCGATCATGGCTTACACATGGAAATCAATTATTGGCCAGGCCCAACGCGCAATATTAATAAAAAAATCGAATAGAACCCTTATAAATTTCTAATAATTCTATGAATTTATTATCAAAATTATTTGCCTTATATCCTGGTATATAGTATAATATTATACATCTTTATTCGGAGATTGTTATGCCGAGACCCAGATCTGAGACCCCAAAGGAACACACCTCTATCATTCGTGCCAAAAGAAAAGACGGATGGACTTATGTACAAAGAGTTGTCAGCGTTTACGACCCAAAGATCAAAAACAGTAAAAGACTTTCAACCGAATACCTTGGAAAATTGCCCCCAGGAGAAACTGATCTGGAGAAATTAGTTCCTTTGGAACCCCGTAGGAGAAAAGGCTCGCTCAAGGCTGACAAGATCTCGGCACCCGCTAAAGAAGTTGCGGATCCAAGAGATCAGAGTCGTATCATTTATCCGCTTGATATCGTCTTCTGTGTCATTCTTCTTGCGGCTATGGAAGGCAAGACTTCCTGCACCGAGATTGCTGAATTCTGGAGACAATGCCGCCCCTTGCTGAGCAAGACCTTTCCAAACTTTCCCGATGAAGAAATTTCTCATGACACCGTCAGGCGCATCACCATGATCATCGGCAAAGATAAAAACGCCGCCCTAATTGAACGCTTTGTAAAAATGCTGCGCAGTAAACTGTCTCATCCGATAATTGCAGTCGACGGACAAGCTGTCAGAGCCTCTCGGAACTCTGCCGAGCATTCCCCGTATGTCTTAAACATCATGGATGCAGACAATGAACTGATTCTGGCTCAGCAGGTAATCGGCGAAAAAAATAATGAAATCACTCATGCCACAAAGTTGATCAGTACTCTGGATATCCAAGGCGCGATCGTTACGGCAGATGCCCTGAATACACAAACCGAGTTTGCGGCAAAGATCATTGCCGAAAAAGCAGACTACTGTCTTGCTCTCAAAGCTAATCAGGACCTAACTTATGAGCAAGTACGCGGTTTCTTTGAGTTAGGAACGCACGACTATAAAACAGCACGTCCCTCCGTGACAGACCAAAGCGGAAAAATTACAAAGAGAAAAACTCGCGTACTTCCGGGCAGTTTGCTGCCCAAAGAAATTCGGGATAAGTGGGTCGGTCTCGAAGAAGGCTCCATCGTGGAGACCGTCACCGACACCGTCAGGAAGAGTACAAGTGAGGTTCTTGAGCCGCAAGTGCGCTATTACATCTCCTCTTTGAGGTATGAAGCTCCGAATGTAGAACAGGTCCTGCATCGCGCTGTTCGCCAGCATTGGACAATTGAAAACAAGGGCCATTGGGCTTTGGATATGGCCTTTAATCAAGACCGTTTGCAATGTACCAACGCCCAATACTTAGCTGGCAGAACTCTGCTCAACAAAATCGCTCTTAATTTCACAACAAAGATCCAAACTCGCTTGGAGGAGGCAACAGGAAAAGCAGCGCCCTCAAAACCGATTATCAGGGCACGACTCAGAAAGATAGAGGACATGCTGGCCGCCATGAACGACTGCATCAGAATCTAAAAGGTGCCACGGGTTAGGTCTCCGATAAAAGGAGACCTATATCGTGGTTCGTTGCTCAATTTCTGGTGCGTCCGTCCTGGTGGTTGAGAGTAGATTTGTTTGAGTTTTGGTTTTTGTTCTAATTTTTGAGTTGCTGATCAAAAATGTCTGTTCGTCAAAGAATTAAATCCACAGCCATTTTCAAAGGACTCCTCGCCGGATTTATTTTTATTTCCGCAGCCTCGTTCGCCGCTGAAAAGACAGAAATCAAAGTCGGTGTCATTGATTCTTTTAACCCGGAATTCAGCACCCAAACCCTCGAACCCACACTCAAGTTTTTGAACTCGAAGCTGCCTGCTTACCGGTTTGTTCCTGTTTCGCTCAATTCCGTCAATCCTGACAAAGAGCTCAAAAACAATCCCGTCGACTTTCTGATTAGCTCTGCGGGCACGTTTCATGAACTGAGCCTGTCTCAAGGCATTGTTCACGTCGCTACGCGCAAGACAATTCTTTCCGACGATCCTTCGGCATCGGAGGCGGGCGCTTTTGTGACACTTGCCAAAAGAGAGGATCTCAAGGAATTGAGAGACCTGAAAGAAAAGGTTGTTGCAGCGTCTCAGCCTAATTCCTTTGACGGCTGGCTTGTCGCGCAGCATGAGATTTTCAAAAACGGTCTTGATCCAGAGAACTTCTTTAAGAGATCCGTTTTTACGCACTTCCAGTTTCCGGACTCTTTAATGCTCCTCATTCAAGGTGAAGCAGATGTCGCGATTTTGTCTGCGTGTGTTCTGGAACAGCTTTCTAATGAAGGGCTCATTGAGGCTTCCGATTTCAAAGTCCTAGCTCAGAAACCCCAAGGTGTTCTTAGATGTGCAAGAAGTACCGACCTTTACCCGGGCATTGTTTTTGCGGCACGAGAAGATATCCCGCCGAAACTCAAATGGGAAGTGACATCGGCTTTGATGTCCATGCCGCCGACAAACGACTATGAATGGACAATCGCCAGTCGGTTCTCTAAAGTCGATGAACTTTACAGAGATCTTCAGCTAGGACCATATCAATATTTGAAAGATTGGAGTCCGGCCGGAATCTTAAAGCGTTTCAAAACAGAGATCTTGTTGGCAAGCGGCTTACTGCTTCTTCTAATCCTCAATTCTTTGTACTTGCGGCGCACTGTCGCTAAACGAACACTTCAGGTAAGAAGAACGCTCAATCGCCAAATCAAGCTGGAAAAAGAATACAAAGAATCACGAAACCGCTTGGCCCAAATGGAAAAATTCGGCGTCATCAACCAGATGTCCGGAATGCTTGCTCACGAAGTCCAGCAGCCGCTGATGGCGATTAATAATTATCTGGCAGGGCTTCGCGTATATCTGAATTCAAAAGGTTATTCCGATGCAGTGACTGAAAGAGCCATCGGTTCGTTAGAACATAACAGCGAACGGATCGGCAGCATCGTCACTCGTGTCAGAGGATATGCAAAGCAAAAGAAGGGCGAGATGAAGAGCTGCGACTTGACCGCAATTGCTTTGAGCGCCCTTAATGTATTGAAAGCCTTGAAATTCGAACATGTCGAGGTCACCTCGGATTTGCCGCCTCAGGCTAAAGTCGTCGGCGATCCTCTGGAACTTGAACTGCTCATCATTAACTTACTAAAAAACGCCTGCAGCGCGGTAGAAAAACAACCCAAGCCCAAAGTTGATTTGAAAATCGAAAGCCTCGATGACAAGCATTGGTGTTTGAGTGTTTCAGACAACGGACCGACACTTGATGACAAATCCTTTGCCAGACTGAAGACATTCGGGGACAGTGTCAAACCTGAAGGGATGGGTATCGGTCTTTCGATCGTCCGAGGCATCGCAGACAAACACGGAGCGGAATTGGAATTCATAAGACTGCCGAAAGGCGGCATCTGCAGCCGTGCCGTAATTGACAAGGAGGTTTAGACATGACAACACCGTTGGTTCGTATTGTGGATGATGATGCGGATGCACGATCTTCTTCTTCATTTTTCCTGAGCATGATGGGACTCGAAATCAAAGAGTACGAAAGCGCTCAGCGATTCCTGGATGAGGACGATATGAATCGCCCGGGATGCATCATCTTGGATGTACGCATGCCGGACATGACCGGAATGGAACTTCAAGTCAAGCTGAACCAAAAGAACTGTCGGCTGCCGATCATCTTTCTTTCCGGACACGGTGAACTGGATATGGCAGTGCATGCGCTAAAACGCGGTGCTTCGGATTTTCTTCAGAAATCCGCGAAACCTGAACGGTTGCTTGCCGCAGTGAAGAAAGCGGTAACGGCGAGCATGGAAGAATTTGAATCCGATTCCGAGATTGAAACGCTCCGCAAAATTTATGACTCTCTGACACCTCGAGAAAAAGAAGTCGCCCTCGGTGTCTCCAAAGGAGAGCTCAATAAAGTCATCGGCTACAACTTAGGTATCAGCGAGCGGACCGTGAAGATGCACCGAGCCAACCTCTGCACAAAACTCAATGTGACCAACGCCGTCGAGATGGCAGCGTTCTTACGCAAAATCGGAGTGTTAGATGCGTAGAAGAAACTTTTCGGCCAGTTTAACTTTATTTGCAATATTACCGTCCTCAGTATTTGCAGAGACAGGTGACGAAACTAAATTCCTGTCTTTGACACCAAAATCACTGGGTCCCCAGAGTGCTTTCGGCTTTAATTAAGTTTTTTAACTGTAAAACTCCCCTCCGGATTTTTATTTCGTCTTTCGCTAAATCTGATAAACGGCGCCCAGAGCTTCCTTGTCCGTATCGAAGCGTGTCTTCAGACAGTGTGCAAGCTCGTTCTTGTCTGCTACGGGCGGCAGAGGAGTTAAATCTACGCAGTTCATGATCCAGCTTAGGTCTGTCTCTTCGTACAGGTGTATCGGTGCATGTGGATCATCATCTTTAGGCCGACGCAGGATTTGTCTTAACGGCCTATAAAGGGCCGGCTGTTCTTTGTCCAGCTGAACCGACAGCTTGGCGGTGTTGAGTGCCGCAAGTATTTGTTCTGTCGTCATTGGGCTGCCTGCAAGCTTGAGCTTCTTGCTTAATATTCGAAGCAGGATGAGAGCCAGAACGCAGATCAAGACCTGTGCTTCAATGTGTTCATCTGTGTAGACATACATCGGCCTTAAATTGAAGTTTGTCTTCATAATCCGGAAGCATTCTTCAATCTGCGCCTGCTTTTTGTATTGTTCGATAATCTCCCAGCCCGACAGTTCTTTCTTTTCTTCTGCCGGAAGTTTTACCCATTCCTTGTCGAACTCTCGAGAGTCTTTAAACAAATAGGCGTAATAACCGGCAAGCTTCTTATCTTTAGCGAGCTTCTTCTCGTTGATTTTCTGGGCTTTATTTTTCCCGGTCTCAATGTATTTTTTCCAACCGAATGTGGCCAGCGGGAGCTTGGCATGATGAGCAATAGCTTCTCTGGCACCTTGCTCATGCATTTCAATTTTGAACATGTCTTCCCGATACCGTTTCTCGCTCCAGCCAATGACCATTCGGTAATTGGTTTGAACGACTCCGTCTTCATCGATAAGACTTGAAGGAATGATTTTTATCTTTCGTTCTTTTTCCTTATCCCATTGCCAGCCTGTGTCTTTAAGCCATTCATCTACAGAATCTTGCTTGGCTTTGGATAAGCTGTGCGCCAGCAGAAAGCCCTGATTTTCTTTGACCAGCCGGATCAGGTTCGCATTCGTATTGAGTCCGTTGTCTGCAACAACAACGGCGTTTGTAATCTTGTAAGTTTTGGCGAGTTCGTCAATCGAGCACTTCATGGTTGTCTTCTCCGAGCTATTGCCCGGATAAACTCTGAAGTCGATAGGGATTCCGTCCCTGTCGACAACCATCGCAATGGAGACGATCGGATCCTTTCTGCATTCTTTCGACGGCCCTCTCATGCGTAGAGAGCTTGTTCTGGCTCTTTCAAGCTTCTCAATGAGCTGTCTTCTCTCTTCAGAGGTGGCTCCTGAAGGAAGCGCACTGAGCTGCTTTTCTACTTCCATTGCCCACTGGTGCTCATCGTCCCAGACCGTTTCGAACCAGGTATTTGTTACGTCGTAAAAGACCACGGATAAATCACGAGGCATTGCTTGATTCAAAGCTTTATTCAGACCTCGCAGAATAGGTTTTTTGATCCGAGCGGCAAAGGAAAGCATCCGGTAAAGGCTTCTTAAATTAGTCTCGGCCAAGGAATTTCCGAGCCAATTCGTTTGAGAGCGGTAATGTTTCAGATGAGAGCTCGGGGAGACGATTCTGTTGACAACCGTCTGCCAAAGCAGTGCCTCGGCATCAAATTCAATATCGGTCTTGGATTGCCGATACCGGACCAAAGCTTTTAATTTGAGAGTTTCATTCCAGATTGGCTTGAGGATGTAGTTTGCGTAACAAAGCACCGGCTCTCCGGCATACGGAAGAGACGGACGCTTCTTCGGAATTTCCTCTAAAAGCTGCTTTGTTCTCTCGGTAGCTTGATTGGGTGCGGATCTTTTCTTTAGTTCAGCGCGGAGTTTCTCTAGAGCCAAAGGATCCTTAGCAAGTAACTCTGACTTACTTCCCAAGGCTTTCCCGATGCAGCCTTTTGTGGACTTTTTCCCGGACTTTGTCGTATAGACGATCGAATAGCCTTCGTAGAGCCGGTCTCCTCGGATTACTAAATACATAACGATCCTCGCTGTTGTGCACGACTAATTATACCACAATTCGCTATAAATTCGCTATCATAAAATAATTTAAAAGGTGGGCTAAAGAAATTCGGAGTTCCCTTGTTGAGATACTCCGAAAATTATTGAGGTCTATTTAGCTGTCAAACGCAGGAAGAAGCAGAGAGGATCAGCCGTTAAGAATTCCTATCCGTATTGGGAGGCCAGCTGATTTCGATGACTTTTCCTCTCTGTCCCTGGTGAGATTTCTCACTTCGATGCTCTACCGAAGCAAGCTACTTCTTTCCCTTAACACACGCTCTGATGGTTTCGATGATCTTCGATGTGTATTCTCTTGCCTGTTCCGGATCGCTTCCCACAATCAGATAGTGAGGAACGGCATCGTGGTATTCCTCGATCGTAGTCGGAGATTCTTCCACCAAAATTTTCATAATCTCAGGACGAAGCAGCTTCCTCGCATACGGCACATCCGGATAATGCAAATCAATTTCCTCTTTCAAGGCAAGCAGTTTTTCTTCTACCGGATCGACAGATTCAGGATGTTCATTTTTAGGGGTATTTTGCGGCTCTATTATTTCCACTGACGAAACCTGGTTTGGCCGAAACTGTACTCTTGTCGGCTTCCGAGAAGTACTCGCGGCTGCCAGCTGCTCTAACTCTTCGACAATTGGCTTTAGAGCTCCCTCCGCATTGGAGAACCAATCTGCAGACCAAATTCGACGAACTCTCCAACCCAAATTCTCAAGGATTTGCTGACGCAAAGCGTCTCTGTCACGAGCACTCTTAGCACTGTGATAGGAGGCTCCGTCACATTCAATCGCCATGAGATAACGATTCTGATCATGAGGATCTAAAACAGCAATGTCGATAAAGTAACCGGCGGCGCCGACCTGATAGTGGCACTCGAATCCAAACTCACGCAATTTATCGGCAACTGCAATTTCAAAGTCACTATCCGGTTCTCTGGCGCCCTGGGGTTCCCCTCTTCCGGCATTGTGCTCGCTGGCCGTCTCGATGAAACCGCGTAATGCCGACAAACTTTCGAAAGACGTAGAAGACTCTTGAGGATGGATATCGGTTCCCTGCATAGAGCTGAAAACATGCATTCGTTTTCGAGCTCGCGTAAAAAGCACGTTGAGACGCCGCCAACCGTCGGCACGGTTAATCGGTCCGAATCGCTGAGGAACTACATTAGTTCCCGGCGCTTTTCCGTAAGTACAGGAAATAAAGACTACATCTCGTTCATCACCTTGGATATTTTCCAGATTCTTGATGATGAAAGGATCGGCCATGTTGTACAGCTTGTCCATCAGTTCTTTTTCGGACGGCCGATTAACCAATCGAGTTTCCAGAAGTTCTTCAATCAAAGTCTGCTGACCGGCGTTCATCGTGACCACTGCCAAACTCTCGTTGGGATATCGCCTTGCATGATCAATGATGGCGTCGACTACTTTTTCCGCCTCGTGCCGATTAATTCCTTTATCGAATTCTCCGTCCGGGATGTACGTGAAACGCAACCCTAAATCGTCGGAAGAAATCGTCGGGGACGGAAAAATAATCAGCTTGCTGTCGTAAAAATGTTCGTTGGAGAATGCAATAAGACTTTCATGGCGGGAACGATAATGCCAGTGCAGCATGCGCTTCGGCAGCCAGTTTGACATCGTATCAAGAATACTTTCATTTTCCCCAAGGATTGAACGTTCATCCGGTTCTTCCTCATCCGAGTCCATAGTTCCGTAGCCTGTCTTCTGGAAAAATGACGTCGGAGGAAGCTGTTTAGGATCTCCGACGATAACCGCTTTATCGCCTCTAAGCAGAGTGCCCAATGCGTCTTCCGGACGGATCTGGGAAGCCTCGTCCATGACAATCAAATCAAATTTCAGATGCCCCGGTTCCAAGAATTTAGCGACAGCCAAAGGGCTCATCATCCAACAAGGTTTAATTTCCATAATCGCTTCGCCGGCTCGGCGAAAGAGCTGACGGAGCGGGAGGTGCTGTTTTTTCTTGTTGATTTCATGTCTAACGAGACACATTTGCGTGAAGGAACTGACTTTGGAGCCTTGGGTTCCAGCTGGCGGCTGTCGCTTCATCAGCTCCTGGGCGATAAATCTTCGGTTGAACTCAGTGAGTTTTTCATCTTTATCCCTGAAGATAGAACAATTCTTTTCAGAACCGGTTCCTGTGGAAACAAGGATGTCTTTGCATTTTTCAGCAATTTCTTCAGAAAGTACGTTATAGATCGCGTTATAGACATAATCAGAGAATTGCCCTGAAGGAATTTCACCCCTAAGAAGCCGATCCCACATAGGCAATATTCCGAGCGGTGCAACTACGCTCCTGTGATGCATGTATCTTGACCAGGTTTTTAGCTCGTCCGGGTGGGACAAGGAAAATTCATTGCGCTCAATCACAGACTCGAAATCTTCAGAATCGTATCTCCTCAACCAATCGTTAAGATCGACTTGACCAAGCTTTATAAACGCCTGCTTGACATTGTCTTCATCGTTCCGATTCTTTTCTAGCTGAGATAAACGGTCAGTAATTGCTTTAAATTCCTCTCTATTCCTCAGGGCTAATACGTTTTTCTGAAGAGTCTTATTCTCCATCTCAGAAAGTCGTTGCGTAAGAAAAAGTGTCGCTTTTAGTTTTTCGGTTTGTTCCGAGGCAGTCCCTTCTTTTGCTGCGCTCTGTATATTTGATGTAAAGCCAAAACTCTCCTCCGTCTTTCGAGCGGATTCAATTGAACGTCGCAGATCCTCCGTCTCTACTGCAGCTTCGAGAATATCTTCTGCTGTCAGCTTTCCGCTTAAGACACAAGATATAATCTGCGAGAGACGGCGTTCTACTCGATCGCAAAACGCCAAAAGAGCGTTAGCGTCGGATTCCCAGCCTTTGTCAATTTCATGGGAAGATTCAGGGAAAAATGTCCTGAGATCCGATATCGAATCAAGAATTTGAGTCGTAGTCGATTTAAGGTCCGAAGACTGGCTCTTGATCGATCCAAGTAAAGTGGAACTTAGCGCGATAAGATCGTTTCCTACCCCGACATTAGGGCCGAAACCGATCCCCCATTCCGACCTGATCCGTTTGTACCAGTCTCTCAGTGCCTGGATATCTTTGAAATTCGTTCTGCGCCCCTCAAAGAGGTTTCCAAATTTCTCCCGGTAACCGTAACAATCTCCAAGCTCTTTGTTCCGCGTTTGGAATTCACGAAGTTTTTCTAAATGTCGAGCAATTTCCTTCGCATTTCCCTTCGGGTCAACCGAAATAGAAAGCAACTTTGCTTTGGCATTCCGGTAGCTTGAGGATAAGAAAGAGAAGAAACCGCTGTTTTTAATTTGACCCTCTATTTCTGCGAGATCCTCAACTTCCAACGCCTTCTCTATCGAAAATACAGAGCTTAGTTCCTCTTCCGTTTGCTGAAGCCAGGCCAGTTGCTTCTCTATTCTGCGGAGTTCTTCATCCGCACTGATGTCGTCAAAGAACGGTGCACGATGAGCGATCAAGTCCGTCCGAATAGATTCTGTAATCTGCAGCCATCGTAGGAGAAATGCGTATCCGGATGTATTCGGCGTCATTCTGGACGCAATCGATTTGGGAAGCGATGCTCTCAGGTGAACTAGAAGATTTTCTAATGTTCCAACCTTCTCAATTCCGCTCCTAATCGTCTTTAGGACCTCAAATAGGTCTTCAATGGAGTGATCTGCCTTTTCTTTATTCAGCCCTATGCTTTGAAGCGTCGGAAAGTCGAATGTTTTGCCCTCCAGGATATCGCTCAGAAGTTCCGGCTTTACCTTAGTGCCGAGTTTTGAGTATCCCTGATGAATTTTTCCAGCGTAGAAAAATAAACGTCTCCTTCGGAAAATGTCCCGTGTTCTTTAAGAATCCGTACGGCTTCCGAGAAATCTGCCTTCTCCTCTAATCTAGGAATTTCCTGAAACATCTGCTCGAGGCAGGCCAGCCGCTTATCGGCGAAGCCGAGCGAATTGGCCAAAGAAGTCAGCAGGGCCTTTCGTGAAGAGAGATTTTCTTGCCAGCATCTCAAAGACCGAAGAAGCTCATCGGATTTACGGTTGCTAATAGCATCCTCTGTGTAAACACCAAACCACGCGCATTTTGTAATTGAGTCCTCTCCGCTTTCTTTGCGCAAAGTCTCAGTAATGTCCAGGATAAGAGAAATGTTTTCTTTGTATTCCTCTTGTTTATAGGGCGTGAAACTCTCTCCGCTGACCTGAGGTATAACCGCCCTTCTCTCCTCGGGAGGAACACCGCCTTGATAACGAACTTGTGCGGCAAAAATTTCATGAATCGTTTTTCCGGTTCCACCCCAACTCGTATTGATGCGATCTGCGTATTTATTCAGAATGTCTCTGTAATTTCGGTAGCCGGAAACCAAGTTCTCGAACTGACGAGGATTAGTATGCGGCAGTTTGAGATCGACTCGGACTTTGAGATCATCAAATATCTGATGCTTATTGGCGGAAGCCGCCTGTTGAATGGACAGGCAGAAGGCTCCGAGACCGGCAGCCTCCAGACGTCGTTTTACGACATCCAGGGCGGCGGTTTTTTCTGAAACAAACAGAACTGTTTTGCCTTTATGCAGAGCCCCTGCGATCAAATTTGTGATTGTCTGAGATTTGCCGGTGCCGGGAGGGCCTTCAATCACCAAATTCCGGTCTTTGCTTAGAACATCAATCAGAGCACTGTGTTGAGAACTGTCTGCCTTATCGATGAGCGGGACATTCGTTTCAAGATCCTCAATCTTATCTATGTGGTAATCCTCTCCGAGGACGTCGGAGCAAGACTGAGTCTTTACTTTAAACAGGAAAGACAGGAGAGGACTGTCGAAAAAACTTTGGATTCCTCCAGGCCACGACTCAGGCACCAGATCCCGATACATCATGAGTTTTGAAAACTCTAAATTTCCAAGGACCACATATCGGTGCAGTTTCCAGTCTTTTTTTAAGCTAACCGCTTTTTCTACCCTGTCAAAGTACTTCTCAAGGTCCTCCAACGATCCGTCCTCGTCGGTTCTTCGCTGCGGTAGGCTAACGTTGTAATCCGTCTTAAGTTTTTCTTCCAAAGACAAGTTCTGCTGAGGCTCTTCATTCGCGGCACTGATTGTGTATTCATAAAGAACACCCGCCTTTCTCGATCGTTTGCTAGACATTTCCACCGGATACGTCACCAGGGGTGCGTAATAGGATTTACTCGAACTGTCTGCTTCTCGCCACTCCAAAAAGCCGAAGATGAGATACAAAGTGCCAATACCCAGTTCTTCTACACCGCCTCGGTAAGTTCGGTAAATGTTCTTTAAGTAACCGTCTAAGGCTTTTTGGTACAAAATCGCCCTCAGGTGTCTCTCCGGCAGAGGGCCAGCTTTTGGTGATGGGATTCGAGCCTTCCCGTTGCGTCTGAAATTTTGCAGATAGCCTTTAAGATCCTTGTAGCCTTCATAGGCGAGCACTTGATTAACCTTCGTCAGCTCCCAATGATCTTTTCTCAGTACCTCCTCGAGCGCCCTGGACAAAGAAGACGTTCCAGCTGCAGAGAGTTCTGTAATTTCCTTATTCAGCAAAGAGAATAAGTCTGACGTTTTTTCAGTCGTCTTTTTGTCTTTCTCCTGCGGTTCGAGCCAGCAAGGGATTCCTAGAATTTCGGCCCACTGCTCCGCCTTCGGCCCCTCATTCTGAAATCCGAAGCGAAGTGCTTGTTCCGGTTCTGGATCGGGAACGCAAGCGAAAGAAATATCCTTTCCGTCTTCTAAGTCCCTAATGATTTTGTTGGAGTCGACACCTGCAAATTTTAGAAATTGCTTTGAACTTTTCGAAAGGATCGGCGTATTTAAGAGCTTGTTACGAAGAGACAAGTCCAGCAGCTTCCTGCGAATCGTGTCTAACGTTGCGGCTGCTTCATGCTCGCTCACGTAAATCGTTGCCGCCTCCAGGCCTTTAGATTGTTCACTGTTCTGCACAGTCTTCTCCAAGGAAATATTTAACTATTATTATTCGCGTGCTACTTAATCTGCATCTGATGTAAAACAGATACTGTGCATTTTCTTCGCGATTTTGTAATGATAAATCCTCCCGAGTTTGATACTTGATTTTGGGCTTAACCCACGCCCGCTCTGGGTTTAAGCCCAAAAAATTTTACCGTCAACGTAGCATAAATGTAGCACTATATGGTATAATTGAGCTAT
>ERZ791729.661-NODE-661-length-15600-cov-1.881184_pt1 | contig 15600 bp, 4 predicted proteins | sample MGYA00510043_ERZ791729 | MGnify/ENA primary metagenome ERZ791729 (study PRJEB30046, sample SAMN00715149) | human gut metagenome | study: EMG produced TPA metagenomics assembly of the A metagenome-wide association study of gut microbiota in type 2... | reverse complement strand
AACTATCCATTACCTCGTAGATTTCAAGTGACACAACCAACTGTAGATGATAAAAAGACAGGAAGTGATGATACACCTACTGTACCTACTAACAGTACAAAAGTTTCTCCATTAAAGACTATACTAGCCAATTCAATAGATAAGGAAACAGTTGAAAATCTTATAATGCCTAAGATAGATGAGGTGGAATCCCTTACTAAAAAGGCTATAGAGACTAAAGATGATTCTGATATTGAGAAGGCTAATGTTTCATTAAATGAACTTATAGGACTTATAGAAGGATTACCTGAAGCTGGTGATACTAAATTCAGGGAATCCACTGATATAGCTTTACAAGAGCTCTACAAGAGAATACCAAACATAAGCCCTGCTACCCAAGAAGGTGAGGAATTAAATAGTATATCCAGAGACTCTGAGAATGAAGAAATAAAAAGGGATGAAAAAGGAAAATACAACTTCTATAGAAGTGATTTGACTGAACATACTATCCCATCATTCAATGATGGAACACTAGTACCTTTTATAACAGAACATCCTGAATATAAGGAAGTATATAATAAGATTGAATTTGATTACATTAATAAAGGAAATGTAAAAGAAGGAGATACTATACATCTTAAACTAGAAAAGGTAGGTGGTTATAATGTAGTCTTTATGCTTCATGATGGACATATAGTAGGAGTACTTCCTACTGTAAACAGGAAAGAATATAGAGGAATAAAGACTGTAAATGAAAGGTTGGCTAAAGGTGAGGATGTAACTGTCACTGTTTCTAAAATAATGCTTGGTAAGTTCAAATATGACAAATCAAGGACTCAATCAGTTAAAGATGTAGCTGGCTTAGAAGCAAGTGTAATGCTTGGTGTAATGAAGCCAGTGGCTATGCATCCTACATTAGTTACTAATAGTGATATAGCTACTGAACCAGTATTTGATGAATTACATGCTGATGGTAAAGTATACCTATTATTGAAGAATAGTAGAGGTACTTACAGCCCTAAATTATTAAGGGTTAAACACTTTAATAATGAAGAGTTTCCATTAGAGACTTTAAGGGATACCAATAATACCAGAGCTAAGAAGATACATTCAATACTTGACAGACTTAGTAAGGTTGATAACCCTGATGAAGTTACAGACTTATTTAAAGAACTTGGAAGAATAGTACATTTAGGTAGTGATTTCCACATGAACTTGGTTACAATGGAAAATAACCTAGTACTTTCTTTAAGAAGTGATAAGGTAGGCAGAGCCAATATAGTAGTAGAAAAAGGTGGTGCTGGTGTTATGTATGTTGACCCAACTCAGGGTATTACTACTAATCCAGTAGTAAGGACTGAACCTTCTGTTATATATAACAGTTTATTGGATTATCTTTATAAAGTCAATCCTCCATTTGCTATAAAGGCAAATGAAATAAATAAGGGTAATTATAATAAGGAGTTACTTGATGATGATATATTATATACTCACCTTACTAATGCTGAAATGGCTGGTAGTTGGTTTACAACTTCTTGGTATGATGATGCTGGTGTAGAGCAGAAAGCTGTTAATCCAAAAGGTACATTCAGTATCAAACCTAGACAAGGAACTAGACTGACTGTAGGTGGAAAACAGTTCTATGTTGATAAGGGAGTAATATATGATGTAAATGAAAATGAAGTAACAGAAGATACTCAACTTATTAAGGATTTAGCTTATGTAATAGAGAATTATGGGGACAGACTCAATGGTGTAAATATGGATAATGGTAAGATATTATTACCATCTGGTAGAGCTTTGAATGTAGTTACACAGAAATATCTTGATGAAGCTGAGACCAAGAATCTAAAAGATACCCTTGAAGGAAGACCTACAATGGTACAAAAAGCTCAGGCTACCTTAAAGAAATTGGGTGAAGACCAGAAGAAAGTTAAAAGGTTAGATAATAATAGACCTGATACTTCCAATGGGTCATATATGATTCTTGAAGAAGATGGTCAGTATCATAAGTATCAAAGAGTCCATGCAGTTATTGGTAGTAACTGGAATACTGAGTTTAGTGATAAGGGAGAATCTCCTGCACTTAAATGGGGTAGTCTGGTAGATGACTTAGCTAGGGACTTCTTTGCTGGTAAAAATATAACAAGACCTGATGGAATGTCAGAAGTAGCCTTTAACACTTTAATAAGTAAATTAAAGGAAACTAAAGCTAAACTTGAAGCAAGAGGTGAAAAACTGGCAGTAGACAGAGTGGTAGTATTCCATAAATATGAGGATGGTACTAGAGTAGCTGGAGAGCTTGATGCCCTAGGATATAATCCTACTACAGGTACATTCAGTATATATGACTTCAAGACTAGTAAGAGGTCATTCCATATAGCTGGAAATAAAGTGGATACCTATAGGACTGTATGGCATAAAGACCAAAATAAGAGTGATATGGAGCAACATACTTTACAGTTAAGTGCTTATAAGAACTTATTTGATTCATCTTATGAAAGTGCTATAAGTGGAATAGCTATTATGCCATTTGTAATTAATTACACCACTAAATCATTGACATCTCTTACAGCAGAAAGAGGTATACCTTTAACATATAATCCTAATACTCCTGTTAAGACTGTCAAGCCAGTAGAGCCTTTAGCTCCACCTGTTACAGACCATACTAAGGAGGTTTTAGACCCTAAACCTATTGAAGGTGACAAAGGTACTACTTCTTACTTTGAGCTCAATGGTGAGGTTGTAACAGCTCCTACACAGCTTATTGGTACAATAGGAGGTTATGAGGTAAGAATGTTTAAAGAACCTGTACAGACTAGAGGTCTAGGTCAAGACTTAACTACCTTATATAACTACTATGCTATCTTCCCAAATGGCTATGCCTTCAAGTTTGAGGGTATGTCCTTACAGAATTTGGAAGATGATAAAGCTAAGTCTATGATATTAACAGCTCTTCAGGGCAATCCTGCCAGAGTAAAGCAATTATCAGAGCTTGCTACCAAAGTGGGAGAATATAATAAACCTGATAAGAAGTCTAAGTTTCAAGATGCTGCAAGATTATTGGATAGTACTAATAAGAAAGTAGGTGAGACTAATGATGTAGAAGTAGGTGAGACACCTCCTGTTGTAACTCCTCCTAAAGAGGTCAAGTCATCTATTGATAACTCACCATCCTTAGTTTGGAATCAAACTTGGGATAAACTAGGTGATGATATGCAACAACTACTGGAAATAAGTGGTTATGATGCTGAAGCTTGGGATAAGATATCCCCAGAAGAAAGAAAAAGTGCTTTAGACTGTTTAGGAGTTTAAGTAAATAAAAAAAGGAAGACTTAAAAAATCTTCCTTTTTTTTGTGTTTATTTATACCATCTTGCAGGCTCTTCTGGATTGAATGCATTTACTATCTGCTTTCTAAAAGGAAGTAAATCAATTAAATCCTTTTCAGCAACAGTATAACCTTTATACATACCCCTTTCTACTTCCTTGGTATAGACATCATCCTGTATAATAGAAACAGGGTTAACCAAATCAATAAGATTCCTTATCTTTTGAAGGGTACTTAAAGCTGCAAATGGGCTAGTGAATAACCTCTTACCTTCATCAAGCATAGTACCACTAGGCAGTAAAGCTCCCATATCAGTCCTTAACCTTAATGCAGAATAAGATGCCAATCTGACTGCCCAAGGTCTGCTCTTATCATCTTCACCCATTCCATGTAATGCCACAATAAGAGAATATAAAGCCCAGTAAGTAGCTATCTCTGCAAGACCCTTCTTAATGTTGGCTTTCTCTATATGGGATAAATTATTCCATTCACTTACTATACTAAATTCAGAGTTCCTTATATCTTTATAAGACTGTACCATAAATCTAGCCATAGTTTGGAAATACCCTTCTGTAAAGTCCTGTAAATCAAAGTTGTACTTACCTCTACCAAATCTAGCTAACCACATAGGTCTCATCCAATTTCTGAACATCATTACTAGTCTACCCATAGCAATATGTTGCAGAGCATTTTTATCCTCACTGTTATATATACCATATAACATGTTTTCAATAGCTCTTATCTTGTTACTGAATCTGATGATATCATTATTAGTGAATTCACTTCCATCCATTTTAGTAGCTCCCTGTTTAAGCTGTAACTTAGCTCCAAGTTTCTTATTTCCTCTTTCCAAAGGAACTACTTCTAAAGCTTCCCATAGGTTGGTCTGTCTTCCATCAAGTAACATAGGCATTCTTTTAGCAAGAGCTATAGCAATTCTATGCTGTGTATAATGGTCTCCTGCCTGAGTAGTAAAGAATAAAGCATTCTCCCCAAGTAACCTTGAAGCCCAAGTCTTTTTATTAAAGTCTATATTTCTTATATGTTGTCTGAAGTCTTGTGGGACATTAAATAACTCACTGAATAATGCAAGTTTACCTGTTTTAATCCTATTACCTATCTCACCAAGATATTCACCAATATAAGCTCCATATTCTTTGTCAGCATAGGCAAGTTCTTTTACATTAAAGAATCTTCCAGAGATAGCTTCAATATCACTCATCACTGCATTTTGCAATAAGTTGGCTGAACCTGTCAAAGGACTTAATGCAGTAGTACTTAAACTGGTAAGTTTATTCAAGAAATTAGCACCCTTTCCTATATCCATACCCCATAATTGACCTTCATCTTTCATGTGTATTCCATAGACTTGCATTCTTAAGAATGTATCAAGCTTCTGGAAGAACAAAGCTTCTCCTCCTCTTTTAGTCAGTGCATTGCTGATATCCCTGCCTAATACCTCAAATCTTTCAATCTTAGGTCTTTTACCTTCTGTTTGAGTTACTTTTCTTTCAGCTAATAGTAATCTTCCTACTTCCAGAGCATCTATTACTTCATTCATAGCATTGTAGTCATTAGCCATAGCTACATAAGCTATCATTGAAGAAGCTGCATCTAATGATAAATCATTCATATCTGAGAGTTTTCTGGTATAATATACAGGTAATCTAAGTACTTCATTACCTTCAAAGTCCATAATGGCACTTTTATCTACCCTATCAATATCATCTTCTCTCCTAACCAGATTATCCTTCATAGACTCCCAAAAGTATTTGAACTTATTACCACTTTGTCTCATTCTGTCTATAAAGTCCCTTCTTATCTGAGGAGCTAAATTAACAGGAGGATTATAAAGCATAGCATCATGTTGCTCCTTTATATCCATCATGAAAGCATGATAGCTTTTCTCTGCATCATTCAACCTTTCACAGGCAGGATTGGTATATAATTCTTCTTTAGGAACTCTCATATTATTACTATCCCTATAGGTATTTCTATTATACCAATCAGCTATTTCTTTATTCTTTCTTACTAGTTCCTCTCCATCAGGATTCTCACCATATTTCTCCTCTAGTCTAGTAAAGAGTTGTTTTTTAGCCCTATTATATTTACTCCACCATATCTTCTGCACATAATGACCAGTTATCTTACCATCTTCATCCCTTTCATACATAAAGGAAGTATCTTTTACTCCAGCAAATTCTAACTCCCTAGTTCTCTTTTCAATCTCCTTTGAGGTATCAAGAGTCCTAAGTCTTGCATTACCCTTCTGCTCTTTTACTTTCTGGTCATATATTTGGAGCATAATATCAGAACTGTCAGCCATACTGTCAAGCCATCTGTCAAAGACATTAATATCACTGTCCATACTTTCTATAAGGCTTTCAGCAGTATAAGTCTTACCTTTATCCCTACCTAAAGTAATAGTCAGTCCCTCACCTACAAAAGGTCTGATAAAATCAGCAAACTCCTCTTTAGCTATACCATAGAAGTCCCTTCCAATAGTACCAATTACTTCAAGGTTTTCATCAAGTAATACTTTAAGTTTATCCTTGAATCTATCATCACCTTCCCTATGAGCTTCTCTCATTTCAGTCCTGATATCTTCCATAATAGTACCATAGGATGCTAAGAAGTTCCTTATATTTCTAAGGGCAGAGAACTTCTCTCTTTGTGTCATATCACCAGTCTCAACTCTTTCCAATCTTTTACTAAGACTGTTAAGTACTCCAAGACTATTGTTTATATAATCATATATTCCATCTAATGCCCTATGCTCATCAAGTTTAGCCTGCAAATCTTGAATGAACTCAGTTTGTGACGCATTAAAGTCCTCTTTAGTACCATAAATCTTCAGTCTTTTCAACTCTTGGTCTATAACCTTTTTAAGTAGCTTTGAATCCCTTTCAGCCTTATCTTCAAGGTTAGCCATCTTGGTCTTAAAGGTTATATTAGTTATCTCCATCTTGTATCTATCATTGACTATGTTATTAGCCAACTCATAGACATCATTCATCACTTCATTGATTATATTATCAATCTCATCAGTATCATGTCTGCCAAAGAAATTTTTTAGAGAGTTAAGAAACCTGTTGAATAAAGGTTTACTTGGTATATAAGTGTTTTCATTATTAAGTGCAATAGCAGTTAACTTTCCTAGGGCTTCTGATGCCATCAGCTCCATATTGCCATTATATAACCTTAAATAGGAATCATAATTATCTCCTAATACTCTTTGTAGTACCTCTTCACTACTTAAAGCTTTTATAATCCTATCCTTCAAGGGCACACTTCCCATAGCTTCTATTGCAAAGTGTGCAAATTCCTCTGGTAAAGCTTTCTCTCCTTTTTCTCCTTTAGCCAGTCTTATGACTTCCTTTATACCATTAGCACTATTTAATGCTACATCAAAGTCTGTCACACCATTCATTCCAAGCTTCTCTTCTAGGGCAGTTAAAGCTCCTATACCAACTCCCCAACTGGACAAAAGATTTTCAAGCTTCTTGTTTATTCCTACATTGACAGCCATCCTATTAGCTTCATTATTCTGTAACTGTCTCCTAGGCTTCACTATAAGCTTCACCTCACCTTTTCCAGTGTCTTCTGTAATAGCAAAGAAGTTGGCCCTGAAGGGATTGTTTTTATTAAAGGAGGTAGCCTCAGTCTGTAAGTCTCTTACACTAGCATAGCTTTTAGGAGCAGTCTTGCCTACTTTCCTATTTAATGATTTAAGAGTGGTAGCCTCATCTTGAACTATTTTAAGACCACACTTATTAAGTAAGTCCTCAAATAAAGGCTCTCCATTCTGGTCATATCTTACATTCTTAAATCTATTGGTAAAGTCACTACTCTTGGCTCTTGTATACCAGAATAGTGCTTTATCTCTTGTACCAAGATATTCTTTTAATTGAAGGAAGAGAGGGGAAATCTCCCCACTCTTCAATCTTGGATTAATAACACATGATTTACTCATATCTGAACTTAAATTATTTTTTTAATTATAAGAGAGTACCACAGAACTCCTTACCAGTAGCATCATCTTTATTATTAGGATTTAAACTTTCATAAGCTTTAAGAGTTTCCTCCATTTCCTTTTGTAAGTCTTTCATTCCCATTACTTGTTGTAACTCATCCTCACTGATGGAAGGTGGTCTGTAATATTCATCAGGAGCTTCAGTAGGTGTATAATCATCATATATGTCACTATATGAGGCATTATTAACCTTAGCTTCAGGAATTACACTTTCTATAGCTTCACTGCTAACACCATACTCATATTCTACATATTGATTTTTAAGACCTAAAGGTTTAACCCTTTTATATTCAGCAACACCATCTTCTTGTGATACACCAGTAAAGTAGAGATTCTTACCTTTATAAAAGGCATGAACATAATCTTGGAATATTATTTCATCTCCCTTACCATAAGGATGGGCAAATTGTCTGTCCTCATAGGTTGAGTTATTATCAAGTTTAACAATAAAACTATCAGTTTCATCTGTTATCTCAACATTACTCTTGGTTACATCTGGAACTAACTTCCTGTTATCTAAGTGATTCAATATATATTGGTCAATAAATGATGCTGTATCAATAGGATTAGATATAACTTCATTTAAGGTCCTTATATACTGGTTATTATCAAGTTTAACAAGTGTTGAGGCTAAATGACTGAAGCCTGATGGACTAAAACCAAAGCCTTTAAAACCATTATAAATGAACAGTTTTCTAGCCATTTCTTTAGTCTCATCATTTATATAAAGTAAAGTTGTCCAGTCCCTTATATATTGCTCCTTTTGTAAGTCACTAATCTTTCCTACATTGGTGAATATAATAGAAGGTGATGTATTATATTTAGTACTTCCTATTACTTTCAACCTATTAACAAAGGATAATTTATTAAGTTCAGGATGGTCTTCCTTAAACTTCTTGAACTCATTTGGGAACTTATTAATATAGTAATCCCTTTTCTCCTTCATATTAGTAAAGTTATCATCAACACCAAAGTCTGAATATTGTGTAAGGTAATAACTTATTAAGTCATTATATATACTGTTTCTAGTCTTTACATCTAAGTTTCCATACTTACTTACTTTCTTTAAAACATCAATGACATTCCTATAAACAGGATTAAACTGAGGAAACAACCTTCCAAACAGGTTCTTACTACTCTCTACTCCATAGGTATAGAATGCTTGTAATATAGGCAATTTACCATTTATTACTTCATCTTCAGTCTGATTATCCTTAATAAAGTCAATATTAGTCAATGGGAAATCAGGCTCACTTGAAGATTCAAGTAGATTCTCCACTTTCTCTATCTTAATAATATCATCTGCCATAGATGCACCAGCAGCAGCTCTTTGACTATCAGGTCTGGTAGCTTGAGTCAGTGAATTAAGTGCCATAGATAAAGTATTCAACTTACTAAGCATATAAAGAACCTTAAGTTGATTATTGAAGTAAGAAGCCTCTTCTATATTAGAGGAATAAATACCTGCATTATGTGAAGCCAATATATTAGTTACAAGCTCCTCATTAGTAAAATTATATTCATTAATTTTATCCTGAGAAGGTAAGTTAACAACCTCTCCACCAGCAAGTCCTTTATACTTTCTTATCACTTCATTAATAGCTTCCTGCATACTGAGTCCCTTATTATTCACCTCCCTTACTACTTCCTTTAAACTAGGTTGGACTAAGATAAGACCTGTAGTAACTACAGGAACACCACTTCTAACTAAAGTAAAGCCTAGGTTAGCAGTAGTAGTATTAAAGTTCATATCACCTGCAACTGGGTCCTTTGCATTATCCACAAATGCTGCTAAGAATCCTGCTACATTCCTTGTTATAAACTGACCTTCTGCATTCTTTATATTGTGCAATGAGCTATATTTGTTGCCATTAATAGTAAGAACATAATCACTATTAATCCCTAAACTGGTTTCCTGCATAATAGCATGGGATGAATTATGTGTGGCAGCTATACCAATTAAAGCAGCTCCAGACATATTTCTTTGTTGGAATGTAACCCATGTATCAGGAGTTAAAGGATTGAAAATAGGTGAGTACTCATTAGCTATATTATCCAACTCTTCTAGGGACAGCTTTAGGAATGAATCTACATTCTTAAATCTACTCTTGAATTCATCAAGACTGATACTATTTAATATAGTAGCTATTCTAGCAGTCTTCTTTTGTGTATCAAAACCACCAGGATTGAGAATCTTACCTACAGTATCACTATTGGTAAGTGAAGCCCACATCAAGTCAATCATAAGACTGTCTCTTTGTGACTTACTGTTTTTCTTAGCATTCTCATATATAGCTTGAATATTATCATCTGAACCTTCATCAAACTTATAATTGATTACATCTAACTCAGGAGTCTTAAGTTTATACTTCTCTTTATTCTGTCCAAACCATTCATTAAATCCTGCATCTGAATCTTCCTCATCTAAACTTAATAAGGAATTAACAAGTTCTGTAATACCTTCATTAGCCTTATTATAGTCCCTTCTGGCAGCATTCTTATCATAGTTTCTAACATATAACTCATGGAACATACAATACATTTTATCCACATCAAAGTCAGAACCAGATATAGTAGTAATCTCTTCTGGTAGAATAATTACTGAACCTACCTGCCTTGGTAAGAATCCTATTACTTTTAAAGGTAACATAGAATACTTATCTTCTGTTGGAATTCTATATCCAATAGATTCAAGATATTTAGGAGGTATGATAAGATTGCCATCTTTATCCCTCTTGTTAATGTCAAGTTCATGGGTTTTAGGGTCTAATAACAGATTGTATAACTCCTCGGTAGGACAAGGTATATAACACTCAGCATATTTAAGTCTGGCACTATCTCCTTCACCTTCATAAACCATTCTAGGCTTTCTGGATAAACCATAAGCACTAGCCTGAATTAATGCACCTCCAGCTATTTTCTGTTTAGTTACTCTATTCTTTAAGATACTATTGAGCAATGATTGAATTCTTAAGGTCTGTGAGGGGTCATCCAGTGGAATAGTAAATTCACCTTTCTCATTTAGTGATAAAGCCTGAACTAAGTCACTACCATATCTTGGATTACTCCTTACTTCTCTTAATAATTCTTTTTCAATCTCTTTATTATCTTTAAATTTAGTATCTAACTCTTCAAAAGCTGCTCTTATATTAGCTACATTAATAGCATTGAAGTAATTAAACCATTGCTGTTTAGTCCACTTTCTTCCTTTATATTCAAATATAGTATCAGGGTTTGCATCAGCACCAACTAATCTTCTAATTTGAACACCAACAAGGTTTACTGCATCTACACCATGTTCTGGAGTAGCTACTTGAATTCCATAATCATCATAATTGAACTCATGGACATAATTAGGATTGGATGTAGCTGTAGTCAAGGTATTAATAACTCCTTCATAGTCATTATCACTAATGTCATTAAGGTCTATGACACCCTGTTTACCTACCTTTATAGCACTTTCAAACTGTACAACATCAATACTGTTCTTAGACATGAAATCAGATATAGCTCTTAATTTACCAGAACCTAATATCTCACCAAATATAGCCTGAGTCAGTAGCAACATCTCAGAGTTTTTATGCTGTGCTGGTACTCTGATTAAACCTTCATTTACTTGATTACTTTTAACAGTATTAGCAAATAAATAAGGCTTCCTGGTATTCCACATTACTGTGAAATCCTTAGCAGAGTAGGTATTATTCTTAAAGTTCTGATAAGCAGTTTCTTCCTCTTCACTCCACATATCAGACATAATCTGGGTCTGCCTGAATGAATCAAGACTTCTATAAGCCTGAGCATCTGCTACATCAACTTTACTATACTTACTTATAATAACAGCCCTATCATATTCTGTAAGTTCTCCTTTAGCTACCTTAGCATCTATAATCTCCTTGATTTTGTCAAGAGATATAGAAGGCTTCTTGAAGTCTTTCAGATATATAGTCCTCTCTTTTCTAGCTACTTCTATAACATTACCACCAGCATCCAATATATTATTGCCATGTGCATCCTTTAAAGGGACTCTTTCAAGAACAAACTTTCCATCCCATTTAGCATCAGTATTTAATCTTTCTGCTGGAGCATGGAACTGCTTGGCTCTCTTATAAAAATCAGTAATACCACCATAATAAGCTAAGTCAGTAGTAAGTATTTGTATGATTTGTGATTGTGCAAAGACAGAATTCCAATACCACTCTCTCAAATCATTCCTAACACCATTCTCACTATACTTATTAAAGTGTATATATTTAGCTCTACTATCACTGGATACTCTATCAAGAAGACCAATAGAAGCCCAGTTATTCCAAGCTTTATTGAAGTTATCTTCCATAATAGAAGAAATAGTCTCTTTTATGAACTGGTCAACTTCTTCAGTACTTGCATTTTCTTTAAGGTTTTTAACCACATCCAAGAAGGAAAGTTCATCTCTTTCACCAAATCTCATTGTATTTAATTCTGGAAAGAACTTGAATTCTGAACCTCCTTCATTAATACTTCCATCTCTATTCTTGGTTATATCATAACTACCTATTACATCAGCTCCATTATTGAATCTTTCTATTACCAAAGCTATTCTGCTCATTTCCTGTTTTACCAGTTTGACCATCTTATCTTCAATAATATCCTTATAGTTAGTTATATATCTCTTGCCTCTAAGAAACTCAGCACTTTGACTATCACTTAATACTGGTACTGCATAATAAGCATAACCTTCTTCATTCTGTGTAGGAGAAGAGAAATATTCATTTATCAAAGCAAGGTTTGTATCTAACTCTGACCAATCTGCATATTCCTTATTATTATACTGCAACAATACTATATGATTCAATTTCTCTCTTGCCTCAGGGTTAGTCTCTAATTCTTTTAACCACTCATTATTCCAGCCAGTAACAGGGTCATAAAACCACTCTACATCTTTGAATTCAGTCTTAAGGAACTGCAAGAAGTCCTCTCTTTTGAACTTCTTCATGAGGGTAGTAAGATAAGAGGGATTACTATGGGCATACCATGTTTTATCACCTTGTCTTACATTACTTTCTACAGTGTCATCATCAACATTATTAACAGTAGTGGCTATATCATTAAAAGCAGTACCATATATATTAATAAGGTCAGCAGTGTCACCATTAGTAACCTTTTCATTACCCTTATCTATATCATAGTATATAGTCCTGAGAGCCTCAAGCATTCTTCTAAGTGGTACAGGGTAAGCTTCTATATCTATATTATAGTTTAAACTACTCTGTAGGATATCATCATTAATACTTATACCAAGCATTCTTAATGCTTTCTGTAATAATTTGATATTATCAGGATTATTACTGATAGCTGTTTCTTCCTCCCTAGTAGCTTCTCTAGGGAATTTATTAAGCAGTTCATTGACTATATTAAGACCAATTTCAGCTTTAGCTGTGTTTATCTCACCATCCCTATTATACAAACTGTCTTCATCCAGTATATTACCAAACTCATAGTTGTCTCTCCACTCATCAAAGTAATGGGCTGTACCTTCTGATTTATTCAAGGATATAGTCTGAGTCTTCATAGAACCATCAGGAAGTTGTTTTACTTTTTGAATCCAATAGTTTAATGAGTCTTTTCTATATGCCCTATAGAAGCTTGTAAACACTTGGTTATCTTCCATAACAGCATTTATCACTTGGTTAGCCCAAGGCTTCTTACCAGCTAGTGTTTCAAGCATAGGGAGTAAATCAGATGAATTTATCATACCACTTAATGCCTGAACCAGTTCAGCATGGACATAAGAAGGACTTAAATAAACTGTATCACCTAATTCATCCTTTTCCTGAGTACCTCTTCTTGTTACTCTGGCTATATCATTGATAATCCTTCTTACTCTATTACTTAAGGTATTAAATGATGAAACTTGTCTTACATTTACCATCCAACCTTCTTTATTCCTACCCTCAGAATTATCTGATATAGTCTCTTCAGACTCACCATTTTCATCTAGAGTATCAATATAATTATCTAATGTAGCAAAGTTGAAGTCAGGATTTATATCCATTGTAATACCCTCTGTAAAGGAGAATAAAGAAGTAGCTTCCTCTGCTAAAGCCCTAAAATTATCCAATACCTTATTATAGGCATTAAGTTTTCTAGTAGCTTTTAATCTGGCAGCAGCCTCCCTTTGCTTATCACTGAACTTTGAATTGGCAGGGTCAGAATTAATCACTTCCAATTCATAGTTTATTCTATCTTCATCAGTTGCCTCTACATAATCTTTGAATACATCCCTTACTTGTTTAAATATACCTTCTGGGGTCAGCTTTTTTATAACTTCAAATCTGTCCAAATTCTTTAAGTCATGTATAAGCTCTCTTTGTCTTGTAATATCTTCTGTACTATCTATCTGTCTATTTAAAGTTTCCTTCATAGAATCAAGATTAGTACTGATTATATTACTAAATAGTCTTGCAATCTTATTTACCCTATTTCTTTTTTCAATTGAAGAGAAAGTCTGGCTTACCTTAGCTATATCTTCTGCAAAAGACTTGACTCCCTCAGTATTATTCCTTACTTTGTCTCTCCAAGCAGTAAGCTCTTCTACACTAGGAAATCTATCTTCATCTTCCTTCAAAGCATTACTCTGCCAAGATTCTATAAGACTTTTTATTGTAACTTCTGATTCATCAGGGAATTTCTCCAGTAATTCCTTTATGCTCTTCTTATTTTCAGGAGTATTTGAGATACATCTTACACTCATATCATTTAATTGATTAAAATTTATGTGCAAATATAAGGGTTTCTTTCCTAATATGCAAGACATTAAGAGGTTTATTTTCAGGAGACAAACCAAACTCCTTATGAAAAAAAAAAAAAGAGTAGAGTGACAATTCACCCTACTCTTTGAAACTACTTCTTTTGATAATCATCTAAACTCCATAACCAAGATGGAGCATTGATAGAAACCATAAGCATATCAAATAATGGCTTGATAATACATAATATATTAGGATTAGTTGTTTCTCCATATATATCATAGAATTTACTATCAATTTTAGTATATACATGACCATTTATATCATCATAGTAGGCTTCTGCCTCAGGATATAATCCCTTCAATATAAGATATAACTGATAACAACTTCCCTCAGTATATACAGTCTTAGAACCATTAAAGGATTCCCTCAGGCTTCTAATAAACTCTTCTGGGGTAACCATATCTTACTTGACAATATACTTAACACCATTAAATACTAAACAATTGATAGTATTGATATTAACTAATCTTTCACCAGTCTCCTTAGGTCCTTTGGTAATATCCATGTCCATACATTTGTATTTACCATCTCTAGATACAAACTGCATCTTATAACCTCTAAGAGTTCTTTCTTCCCCTTTAATATAATCCTTAATAGGGTTATTTTGAATATATTCCAAGGCTTCTTTATAAGCTACAGCCATGGACTTTTTAGCTCTTTTAGCCTTATCAATAAGTTCTATAGCCTTGGCTCTCTGAGCTTCTTTCTCAGTATCAATTGCCTTTTTGGTTTTAGGCTTATCCTGCTTGGTAAATACTACTGTAAATACTTCAGAAGACTTGATAGATTCAAAGATAGTTCTTATACCTGGAGTATCATCTTTCTTATCTTCTCTAGTAACCTCAACAGTATTGAAGTACTGGTCAGAAGTATTTAACAAATCCTGAACATATTCATTGCTTAGTTGTACTTCCCTATTACTTTCTAAATGGTTGAATACAATCTTATTATCTAGGATATTCTTAACAATGTAATGTGATTCCTCAGAAAATACATCACCAATTCTAACATCTTTTAAATTAATTTTCATACAAAGTAAAATTTATAATTTTCAAATTCTCTATTATGATAGGAAATTTTCTTCTAATCTATTAACTCTTTCCTATAAGATAAATATATCTCATTTACTTCATCATCACACATAGCCAGTGTTGCCTCAGATTCAAATAAATCTCTGGTTACAGAACCTCCTCTTGCATAAGCAGAAGCTTCAATAAGATTAGAAGTCTTGGCACTATTACTAAATGGTACTCTGATTCCACCTGTTATTTTAGAAAGTTCTGTATACCACTTAATTCCCTCATTAATAGTCATAGTGTCAATCTTGATACCTAAGGCAGTAGCCTTTTTAGCTTCTACTCTCCAATCAATATTGTTCTTATATACTCTATTAGGATAAGAATATCCCACTTCATGAGGCATTGCATCAGCAATTAATAGTATAGTTTTAGTAGAGCCTTCCCTCCAACT
>ERZ791729.658-NODE-658-length-15655-cov-4.262628_pt1 | contig 15655 bp, 10 predicted proteins | sample MGYA00510043_ERZ791729 | MGnify/ENA primary metagenome ERZ791729 (study PRJEB30046, sample SAMN00715149) | human gut metagenome | study: EMG produced TPA metagenomics assembly of the A metagenome-wide association study of gut microbiota in type 2... | reverse complement strand
AGCGAGTCCACCTGGGCATCGGAAAGGTCGGTGCCGCAGCGGTGGGCATAAATGGCCAGCTCCGTGTGATTCAGCCGCAGTTGTTCCGTGCCGATCCGGTAGACCCGATTTCCCAGCCGAAGGAGCTCCGCGGCGGGGAGAAAACGGTCACGGCTTGCAACGATCAGATGTGCGTTGCCGGGCAGACGCCCCGCCAGCGTGCAGAGAAAACGGGAAACACGGTCATCCGTCAGCAGGTGGAAGTCATCGATAAACAGATATTGCTATAACAACTGCAAGAAAAGCACGATCACCAACTATGAGAAGAAAATTCGCCTGCACTTGAAGCCTGCGATTGGCCACTACCGTCTGGCAGCGCTCTCCCCAGAGATTCTGCAAAATCTGCTCAACGAAAAATTCAATCAAGGTTATAGCCGTAATACGCTCGCCAGCTTGAAAGGGATTTTAACGGGGAGCTTGTCCTATGCTGTGCAGCCGCTGAAGTATATCCCGTACAGCCCTGCGGAATATATTAAAGTCCCTTCTCACCGCGCAATACCTGCTGTCAAAACCAGAAGCGCACCGCACGCCTATATCACACCCGACCAAATGTCTCTGATATTTCAGCGCTTTCCAGAGGGAAGCAGTTCCTATCTGCCGCTCTTGATCGGATACAAGTGCGGTCCGCGTATTGCAGAGGCATTTGCTTTAGAATGGGAAGATATCGACTTTGAACGAAAGCAGTTATTTATCCGTCAGCAAATTCAGTGGCAGGACAAGGACACCGTTACCGGTCAGTCCGGCTACTGGTATTTCACCGCGCCCAAATATGACAGCGTCCGCACGATTGAACTTTCGCAGGATGTTATCTCTGCACTGCAGCGCGAAAAGCAGCGTCAGTTTGACAGTCAGGCGCTTTGTGAGGACCTTTACGTTCACCAGTTTTGTGATGAGGACGGCAGGCTAAACACGGAGGGGCGCGGACGGGAAATCCATCTTGTGATGGTCCGTCCCGGCGGCATCTATATCAACAGCCGCAATATGCAGCATGTCAGTCATATCGCCCGCACAGAGCTTGGGTTTGACAAGTTTGATTACCACAGTCTTCGTCACACCCACGCCACCATGCTTGCCGAAAAGGGTGCTTCGCCCAAATATGTGCAATACCGCCTCGGTCACAAGAACATTCAGGTCACAATGCAGATCTATCAGCATCTCACAAATAAGATGTCCACCGAAAATGCACAGCTATTGGAGCTGTTTTAGGTATTCTGAAAAAATAATTGGGATTTTTCCTTTCATCTGCATTGTTTCTCTGCCGTTCGGCAGATACTGCTATTGACATTCCTTTTTCATTTGTAGTACAATCGTAACACAAGGAGTTGATTTTTATGGCAATGGATGCAACGTTTCAAATCCGTATGAACAGCGAACTGAAATCTGAGGTAGAGAGTCTCTATCGCAGTCTCGGCACCTCCTTTGCAGAGGCCGTCCGCATCTTTGCGCAGCAAAGTCTTCGTGAAGGCGGTATGCCCTTTACCCCGTCCTTAAAAACCTGGGATGAACTGAGTCAGGATGAGATCAACGCCAAACTCCGCAAGAGTGCAGCGGATATTGCCTCTGGCCGTACCCTTTCTCAGGATGCGCTTGACGCAAAAATCGCAGGACTATAAGCAAACATGGATACAATATCGTATACACAAATGCTGCCGCCAACGATATCGCTGAAAAGTTTCAATACATCACCAGCGTCCTTCACGACCGTACCATTGCCGAACGCTGGTACGCTCGCTTGAAGGATGCGATCTGGCACGATCTTTCTTTTATGCCGGAGAAGTATCCGCTTTACAACGAAGAGCCATGGCACAGCAAAGGTGTCCGCCTGTTCATCACACGGCAGGATGTTGTGGTTTACTCCACAGATAAAACTGCACAAACCGTCTACATCTGGAATGTCTTCACAGCAGGCCGCGATTTGAGTTCTCATATAGAAGACGCACTCGAAAAGTGACATCGCCCACTGCATCATTTTAGTGCCGACTTTGAGCAGAGGTTGGCAAAATGTTGACAAAAATGCAAAAGCACCCGTTTCCTCATGGAATCGAAGCATCAGACATCAGCAGCCTGGTAAGGGAGACGGAAAGGAGCCTGCAAGGAGGGACATCCCCAAACACACAGCAGAGAACAAGGATTTTCTTCGTACTCATGTTCATGCTCAGGGGCATACCCTTCGTGGACCTGGCGTACCTGCACAAAAGGGACTTGCAGGGGAATGTGCTGTCTTACAGAAGGCGGAAGACGGGACGGGCGCTGACCGTGTCACTCACACCCGAAGCCATGCAGATGGTCAGGATGGTGGCGAACAGGAATCCCGATTCCCCCTATCTGTTTCCCATTCTGCAGAGCGAGGAAGGTACGGAAGCGGCATACCGGGAATACCAGTCGGCACTCAGGGGATTCAACCAGCGGCTGGCAGTACTCAGGCAGTGCCTGGGAATGCAGTCGGCACTCAGTACCTATGCAGCCAGACACACCTGGGCCACAATGGCTTACCATTGCGAGATACACCCCGGAATCATATCGGAAGCCATGGGACACTCCTCCATCACGGTGACGGAAACCTATCTGAAGCCTTTCAGCAACAGAAAGATTGACGAGGCGAATCAAAGGGTAATTTCTTTTGTAAGAAGCGGAGCGTGTACAGTATAAAAGACGTTACTTCTTTTGATAGGATAGAATAGATTTGTCGCATATTTTCCGGAATCTTCAAACAGAGTTTTGAGGAACGGAATGGTACTGTCTTTACGGAGCTCCAATCGGTGCTATCAATGGACTGTCATTCAACCTTTTGAACTGAAAAATACATACTTTTATTCTTTGAGAGCCTCATTTCATCCCTTTCCCACTGTCATCTTTCTGGACTTCCAATCCTCTTTCCAATATCCCAACGGACTGTTTTTTACTATTCCAAACAAAACCGGTCTATTTTCTCCTTATTCCCTGATTATTAACGAAATTAACAGGATTTCATTACCTGCGAAGTAACGGAATACTTAGTAACAAAACAAGTATGCGAAAGGGATTCAAAATGAGATATTATTCACTTTTTATTTTTTTAAATTTATAAATTTAAAGTTTTCAATTATGAACAAAAAGTTTCTAAGTGTGATCCTGTTCAGCGCCTTAATGGTGGGCACTGCAGGAACGTTCACGTCTTGTAAGGACTATGATGACGACATCAAGGACTTGCAGGGACAAGTTGACGGCTTGGCTGGAGACGTTAAAAAGCTACAAGGCGATTTGACGACTTTAGGTACTACAGTCGACAACTTAACTTACGTGAAGGATGCAAAAATTGAGAACGGCAAACTAGTTGTCGTTGACAAAAATGGTAATCCACATTCGTATGACATTCCGGCAGGTGTAACCTATACATTGTCTGTTTCTAAGGATGGGGACGAAGTTACAATCTCTTTGAAGGGCAGTGACGGTAGCACGTCAGATGTAAAAATTGATATGCCTAAAGGGTTTGATGCTACTCTGCTCTCCATAGATAAGGATGGCAATATATTGTACGATGATGAAAAAACTGGTGGAAAGATTGACTTGCCCACAGTTCCTACTCTTACTATGGAGATTTTGGACGAAGACGGTGTCAAATTGGGTTATATTATAAAATATGGTAGCGCTACTCCTATCAATCTGCGAATTTCAGATGTGTTGCCTATCACAAGCTTCGAATATATTCCAGAATCTATTCTGCAAGGTTGGGGTGAACGCGTAATTGTATTCCACAAGGATAGCTATAAACCGGTAGAAATTAAAAATGATGCAATTGTTGCACTTGCAAAAACAAATTATTTGCCGAATCAAGCAGCACCTCAATTCCATGTAAATCCTTCTTCTGCTACACAAGAACAAATTACTAAAACAGATGTACTAGATAAGACCGTTACAATGACCAAAGGTGTGAACGCGGGTCTTGTTACTTGGAAAAACACTGTTATTGAAGGAGGATTGGCTACTGTGACTTTGGAAGCCAACCCGAATTTGTTTGCTAATTCTAGTTTGACTGAAGATAATGAAAAACCCGAACTGAACGAAATAGCTCTTCAGTTTACAACCAAAGCGGGAAACAAGGTTACTACAGAATATGTAGGTGTTGTAAACCGTACAGAGGAATTGAAACTTGTTTTAGCTGATAAAGAGGTAACTAGTGAAAATGCAAAGGATGATAAGTGCCATTTTGCAACGAATTTAGCTGCTGCCGAAGAACAAAAAGCAAAGATTGGAGTAGACAATAAGCCTGCTGCTGACAACAATCATTTGGTACAAAATGTTGTTTATGATGATGCGGTTTCTGAGCAAGGTATTGATTTGAAGACTTTGGTTACAACTTGTAATATTGCCGGTTCTCAACATAAATTCTTCAATTATGCCAATTATGCCGATACATATGAACTGACATTTGAGGCAGTGGAATATAAGGTGAACAATACTCCGCAAGAAAATTATATGACTTTGGAAGATGGTATTTTCCATGCAAAGAATTATGGCGGTGTAGACAAGAGCGCTATCGGTAAGTCTCCTATTGTATTGGCTAAGTTGACAGACAAAACTAACAACAACGAGTTGGTTGCAGCTGCATGGATTAAACTGCTGATTGTTGCAGGTGAAGTTTCTACTGATATTGAGGATGATTATGTAGCAGAAAAGAAAGTGGAAACAAATCTGGGATGCAACAGTGGTGCAGGTTGGACGTACGAGACTGAAGACGAGTTCATGAGTGCACAGGTTTATAACTTCAAGAACAATGCTGACTTGGAAGCACTGAGCAAACAACAATGGCATCATATCTATGCATTCGATGAAGATGCCACCACCGAATATGCCGAAAATCAGGTAGGTGACTGGACGATAACTGCAACTGAGTACGATGAGAATAATGAAGCTAACCAAGTGGTAAAATTCGTGCTTAAAACAACTCCGTTTGAAGTGAAGTCTTATGTGGGCTATGCCGTATTTACTAAAACAACAGAAGACACTAAATTGGATGCTGTTGCCAACAGCCGTACATATCCTGAAAATGTGGTTATCAAGTATGTTGTTGAAGTGAAAAATATCGACTTTACTGCTAATACTCCACAAGGCTCTACCGCAGGCGCTAAGATTGCAGAATACTGGTCAACATTCAAGGGAAAATCGGCTATTGACATTTACTGTGCAACTCCGGATGATGCAGGAACAACAACGAAGGCTGTTATTGAACAAGACTTGTTGAGCAATTTCTATGGACGTACTGTAGCTCTGAAATATAACAAGGAGGATGCAGAAGAAAAATATCCATCATTTGCTCATGAAAATATGACTGTTAAGTTTGTATTCTCTGCAGAAAACAACAAGCGTATCGTAAAGGGGAATGACGGCAAGAATTATGAATTGTTTGTAAATGCCGACGGCACTCAAATTCATGCTCTTGAAGTATTGGAAGGTGATTTCACAGCTATCGCTTCTGATGAAAATGTAATTGCAACTCTCAGCGAAAATGAAACTGATGACAATGGTACTGCTACTGAAACATCGGATGATGTGACTATTGCCGAAAATATTAAGATTTCCTACCAGAGCAATGACGTTGCCAAGGCTGTACTTAACTGGGCTGCACGTGATACAGATGAAATGTTGTATGCTACTATTGATATGAAGTATTACAATGGCTGTGACCAGTATGTTCCTGTAACCGATGGTACATTCAATGCCAAATTTATCCGTCCGGTTAATATTTCCGGAAATGAAGGCAAATACTTCGAGGATGGTAACAATGAAGGTAAGAGCGTATTGAACTTAGGAGACTTGGTTGTATTGAAAGATTGGCGTCTGGATGCAAGCAGTGGTTTGAATGAGTTCTCTAAGCACTTGAATTACTACAAGTACTACAACGTAACAGCTATCAAGTTAGCTGAAGACAAAGACATCCTGACTAATTTGAATAACAGTGAAACATTTGTTCCTATCGAAGAAGTATTTGGTAAAACTGGTGCAGAAACGTTGTTGACATTTGATTCTAAACCACAAACATACGAGAATGTTCCTACAGAAGTTCCAAACTTTGGTACTGTGACCTACAACAATAAGGATGTGAAAGTTCACTCTTCTTTCTACCTGCGTATTCCTATTGAAGTTGTTTACGTATGGGGTAGTGTGATAGAAGAAATCGATGTAGAAGTTAAGCCTACTCTCTAACATAGAGAAAACTGTACTTCTAGAAGTACTCTAAATTGAAAAGGGGATATGTTGATAATCAGCATATCCCCTTTTTACACTTCTGAAATTTGCCCCTTCATTTTCATTCGGCTATCCTATTCTCAGCATAAAAAATGCCCCCGTTCATTTCATTCTCCCTCCACTTTCCACTATCTTTGTCCCCACGATGAAAAAGTTTGCCGACGTCATATTGCCTTTGCCTTTGTACAGCTACTTCACCTACTCCCTGCCCGACGAATGGGTGGATGAAGTGCAGACCGGTTGCCGGGTGGTAGTGCCATTCGGACGGAAGAAATACTATACAGCCATCGTGCGCAACGTGCACTATTGTGCCCCCACCGAATACGAAGTAAAGGAAGTGTCCGCTTTGCTGGATGCCCGCCCGATACTGCTTCCGCGGCAGTTCAAGTTCTGGGAATGGCTCTCCGATTACTATCTCTGCACGCAAGGAGACGTCTACAAAGCTGCCTTACCCTCTGGCTTGAAGCTGGAAAGCGAAACAATCGTAGAGTACAACCCCGATTTCGAATCCGATGTCCGCCTGCCGGAGAAGGAACAGAAGATACTGGATATGCTCTCTGCCGACCCGGAGCAATGCGTGACGAAACTGGAGAAGGAGACCGGCATCAAGAACATACTTTCTGTCATCAAGTCACTGCTCGACAAAGAGGCCATCTTCGTAAAGGAAGAATTGCGCCGTACCTATAAGCCTAAGACCGAAACCCGTGTACGCCTCACCGCCGCCGCCCGCAACGAACACCGCCTGCACATCTTCTTCGACGAGTTGCAGCGCCGTGCCCCCAAGCAACTGGACCTGCTGATGAAATATCTGGAACTCTCCGGCTACCTCAGCGGACGAGATATAAAAGAAGTCTCCAAAGCCGAACTGCTGCAACGCACCTCTGCCACCCCTGCCGTATTCAACGGTCTTGTGGACCGTGGTGTATTCGAAGTCTACCAGCAGGAAATAGGTCGCATAGACAAAGCACTCCTCAAAGAAGTCATCCCCGTCAACCCGCTGAACGAGCACCAGCAACGCGCTTATCACTCCATCTTAGAGAATTTCCAAAGCAAGAATGTCTGCCTGCTGCATGGCATCACGGCAAGCGGCAAGACAGAAGTCTACATTCACTTGATAGAGGAAACCATCCGGCAAGGAAAGCAAGTGCTCTATCTCCTGCCCGAAATAGCCCTCACTGCACAAATCACAGAGCGCCTGCAACGCGTATTCGGCTCCCGACTGGGCATCTATCACTCCAAGTTCCCCGATGCCGAACGGGTGGAAATCTGGCAGAAGCAGCTGTCGGAAGCAGACTATGACATTATTCTCGGCGTCCGCTCCTCCGTTTTCCTTCCTTTCCGCAACCTCGGTCTTGTGATTGTGGACGAGGAGCACGAAAACACTTACAAGCAGCAAGACCCCGCCCCCCGCTATCATGCCCGCAATGCAGCCATTGTACTCGCCTCCATGTACGGCGCCAAAACTCTGTTGGGTACGGCAACCCCTTCTGTAGAGACTTGGCACAATGCCACATCCGGCAAGTATGGCCTTGTGGAACTGAAAGAACGCTATAAAGAGATACAACTGCCGGAGATTATCCCCGTAGACATCAAGGAGCTGCACCGCAAGAAGAAGATGAACGGTCCGTTCTCCCCACTGCTCCTACAATATATCCGCGAGGCGCTGGAACAAAAAGAGCAAGTCATCCTCTTTCAGAACCGCCGCGGCTTCGCCCCCATGATAGAGTGCAACACCTGCGGCTGGGTACCCAAGTGCAAGAACTGCGACGTCAGCCTCACCTACCATAAGGGGCTGAACCAACTGACCTGCCACTACTGTGGCTACACCTACCAACTGCCCCGCATCTGCCCCGCCTGCGAGGGCACTGACCTGCGCAACCGCGGCTTCGGCACGGAAAAAATAGAAGATGACATCAAAGCCCTCTTCCCCGACGCCCGCGTAGCCCGTATGGACTTGGACACCACCCGCACCCGTACCGCCTACGAGCGCATCATCTCCGATTTCCAGCAAGGCAAGACGGACATCCTGATAGGCACGCAAATGGTGTCCAAGGGTCTGGACTTCGACCACGTCAGCATTGTGGGCATACTCAATGCCGACACCATGCTGAACTATCCCGACTTCCGCGCCTACGAGCGCGCCTTCCAGCTGATGGCGCAGGTTGCCGGACGCGCCGGACGGAAGAACAAGCGCGGCAGGGTGGTGCTACAAACCAAAAGCATCGACCATCCCATCATCCCGCAAGTCATTGCCAACGACTACGAAGCCATGGTAGGCGGGCAGCTTGCCGAACGCCAGATGTTCCACTACCCGCCCTACTACCGCCTGGTGTATGTCTACCTGAAGAACCGGAACGAGACCCTGCTCGACCTCATGGCACAGACTATGGCCGCCAAGCTCCGCACCGTCTTTGGCAACCGGGTACTGGGACCGGACAAGCCGCCCGTAGCACGCGTACAGACCCTGTTCATCCGAAAGATTGTCTTGAAGATAGAAACCAATGCCCCAATGGCACGTGCTCGCGAGCTGCTCGTCCAGGTGCAAAAGGAGATGGTGGCGGAAGACCGCTTCAAGTCGTTGATAGTGTATTATGATGTAGACCCGATGTAAATAACTCGTAACTAAAGAAATATGAAGAAGATACTTTTCGTTTGCCTCGGCAACATTTGCCGTTCCTCCTCGGCAGAGGGAGTCATGAAACATCTGGTAGAAGAAGCCGGACGTGCGGATGAGTTTTTAATCGATTCTGCAGGCATTCTGTCCTATCACCAGGGCGAACTGCCGGACAGCCGGATGCGTGCCCATGCCGCCCGCCGTGGATACAATCTGACGCATCTTTCGCGACCCGTACGTACCGAGGATTTTTACAACTTCGACCTGATTATCGGTATGGACGACCGCAACATCGACGACCTGAAAGATCGTGCCCCTTCAACCGCCGAATGGAGCAAGATACACCGCATGACGGAATACTGTACAAAGTTTACCCATGCTGACCATGTACCGGACCCCTATTACGGCGGTTCCGAAGGTTTTGAGTATGTGCTAGACATTCTGGAAGATGCTTGTGCGGGGTTACTGCAGAGCATTTAATCCAGCGGCATTACATGATACAGTGTCCCCTGCCTTGACTTCTTGTTCGGTATTTCAAGCTTCTTGAGCGTCCGCCCGAATACGGCAACCTTGTTGATTGCCAGACGGTCACGCGTCTTTGTCTGTAAAGCGGAAAGAATCTGCATGGGCATCATCCATTGCCCCTCTTCATCCTCTTCTGCCGCGCGGAAATGGCTGTGGAAGAGTTGTTCCAGTGGGGTGAGCTGTTCAAATTCCCGGTTCGTCCGCTTCAAGATGGCTTCATCGGCATCATCCAGCCAGTAACGCTCACCTTTGGCTACGGCATTCAGAGCCTGCGCATAGAGCTGGCGGTAGTTGATGGTGACATTCGTATCGATGGGACCGGTGACCTCAATGCAGATGAAACGGCGGCTGCCACTGGGATCGGACAGCAAGTCCTTCTGATTGCTGGTACCGATGAAGGAGGCATACCGCCGCATCTCACGGATGGTGCTGCCGTAGGGTTTGCGCAGGTTGGCAGCCGGTTTCTGCAGCAGATGCTTCAGGAAGCCCTGCTGGTTGATGTTGATTTGATCGAACTCGTCAATGTTGACGAGCAGAAAGCGTCCCAGACTGCGTTCTGCTTCCTGCCTGCTCTTGAAGTCGATGCTGTCCGTATAGCCGAAACGCAGCTCCGGTGGCAGCAAAATGCGGCAAAAGGTGGATTTCCGGAACCCTTGAGAACCGACAAGCAGAGGAGAAGTATTGTTTCCGTGTTGCCGGTCCATTCCACGCCAGTGTGCCACCATGCCCAGGAACCAGCGGTAGAACAGCTCCCGCCAATGAGGATTGTGGCACGGGACGAGGTCGGCCAATGCCCGGATGCGGTCTTTCCCATCCCAGCGGCCGGTGTCGTAAAGGTATTCTTCGACGGGATTATAGAGTGGCACGTAGTCTGAAGTAAGGAAACGGTTGATGTCGCGGTCCCATACGCGGATACCCTCCTTCAGGGCATTCATGGAGACCGTACTGCGGGCACGCTGGTCAGCAGGCTTGAAATAGAAATGGACGGAGTCGCGCTGACGGTATTCCAAATCATCCAGAACGGTGTTGTAGCGGAACTCATACCGGCGGCCCATAAACTCTTCCAGCCGGAAAACGCTCTCCTGCTCTTGCGTCAGACTGCTCTTTTTCCCGAAGCCTTTAAGCTCTTGATATAGGTTATGAATCGTTTGACGGACAATGAATTCATCCGTTTCCCGGTAATAGTGCATCAATGTCTGGCGGACTACTTCCTCTTCGGGAATGCCTGCCTTGAAACAATGTTCGGCCAGAGGCACCAGCAGTATCCGTAAATCCCCGTCCCGTTTCCAGCCGCCCAATCCGCGGAATGCACGGTCAAGGGCCGACTCGAAGAGTACGGCAAAGGTGTCCGAGGCTTTACTGTCCGGATGCAGCCGCAACAGCGGATTCTTTTCTGCGAGTTTTCGTTGCCGGAAGTTCTCTTCCTCGGGCATGCCGAGGGGTTGTTCCAAGCAGAAAGGCACAGCGGCAGGATTGTAGTAAGGATATCCATCCAGAGTCATGCGGCAACTCTGTGTAAGGGAAGGTTCTTTCAATGTAATGGCAAACGGCAGCAAGGGCTGGTAGCACTTCACCGCCATACGGTAGGCGTGGGCATGAAACAAGGTGGCATCGCTCTCCCGCTTCGGCGTCGTGCCGTCGGGCAGGGCAAACAATACCCATATCTTGGCACTCCGTCCGCTGGAACCGCAGAAAGCGGCAAAGGTCTGTGGTAGCAGGGCGGCTTGTTGCTTTACATATTCCGCTTCGGCAATGCCCGACAGACGGTTTATTTCCAGTTGTACGAGTCCGTTATAGTTCTTCATCCGTCGTTCCCCCTCTTGTGTACGGCTATATTCCACGGCGGGATAGATGCGGGGCAGCTTGTCTATATGTTCGTATTGGGCGCAAGTGCCCTCCAGTTGAGGAAGGATGGCCCGGAGGGTCGATACATGTCCGGCTTTGGTTTCGGTTTTTAGTTTTTTAATCAGTGCATCCGTTTCCAGGGTGCTGAGGGCTTCCTTTCCGCTCTCTTTTTCTGCTCTAATCAAGGTAATTTTCATTCTGTTTGTCAGCTTGTTTGGGTAAATATAATTCTCGTAAAGATACGACATCAGGAGGCGGAAAACAAGTATTCAGCAGAATAATTATTAAATAAATGCCTGCTTCCACAAACTATACAGCGTGGTGTCGGAAACCTTTGGATTTCTTTTTTTAAACATAGGCATTCCTTTGCTTTTCTCCCTTTGTTTGTCTACTTTTGTATAGGGAATAGATGACGCCTAACGACCATGAACAGCTCTGCTTACGGCCATGAAGCAATTGCTTGACGACCGTAAGCAGAGCTGTTTATGGCCGTTAGGCGTTTCTCTTCCCAAAGCTTTTACGGATGAAGTACGTAACCCGCACCTATTCCGCATAGGGCGCGAACGTATTGTACAACAACTTAAAAGACATTGAACTATGGCAATTTTATTCGATTGGTATGAGCTCCCGGAACCTAAAGACAAACAGCGGGAAGAAAAGATACTTCATCCGCGCATCCGCTTGAACGGCTCTACCAGCACTGCCGAACTGAGACGTCGGATTCAGGAACGCTGTTCGTTGACAAAGACTGATGTTTCGGCAGTGCTGGATGCCTTGTCGCACGTCATGGGGGAAGACCTTGCCGAGGGGCGGCAGGTGCATCTGGACGGTATCGGTTACTTTCATCCCGTACTGACGAGCACGGAGCCGGTGACCGCTGCGACCAAACGCAAAACCACCAAGATTAAGCTGAAGGGCATCAAGTTTCGTGCCGACCAGGTACTGAAGAATGAGATAGGCGCTATCAAAGCTAAACCACTGGGGCTGAATGAGCATTCCCAAAAACTGAGTGACAAAGAGATTGACAGGCGGCTGACAAGCTACTTCTCTACGCATCAGTTCCTTACGCGCGAGAGTTTTCAGGTTCTCTGCGGGATGATGCGTTCCACTGCGCAGCTTCATATTCGCCTGCTCCGCAGCGAGGGTAAGCTCGAAAATGTGGGAAAACTGAGCCAACCGATTTATGTGCCTTGTACGGGGTATTACGGTAGAGACGAGTAGGTTACGGTAAAACTTAGGCGTTTTGAGTAGGTGGAAGCAGATTTTGCTTCCACCTTTTTGGGTTGCTTCCACAGCGGGGCAAATGCCGATGGATAGGGGGATGCAGGAGGTGGGTGGAAGTGTGGAAGCAAAGTGATGGAAAATAAATTTCTGGAGGGGATTTAGAAAAAGAAAGCAGGAAAGTAAAATTAAAGATTAAAAAAATCCCTGGCCTCAAAGAAGCCAGGGATTCTAATGTTATTTCAAGGTTTCTCTAAATAAGTCCTCCATAATAAAGGACTTATTTAGGAATACATTGATTAGCGTTTGTTTACAGTCATGCCAAGTTCGATAACACGTTCGTGCTTGTACATGTCAACAACTGTAATCTTCAATGTAGAAGGAACAGCAGCTGTCGGGTTAGTTGCCTTAGAATTTACGGTGAAACCAGTGATTTTACCTTCCTCGATGTTTACAGTGAAGTATTCATCCACTTCACCGTTGGCATTGGATACCAAGTGGGCTTCCTTAATTTCCAATGACTTTTCATAAGGTGCGCTCAAAAGTGCACTATATTCACTGTCACGAGAGCTGATACCCTTAATATACTTAGCATACTCTACAGTAACATCTTTACCATAAGTCAGTTCTGTGCTATAAGGTAATGTCGCAGTAGCTTTCAAACCAAGGTCATCCTTAGTAGCCCATCTCCAAGTGTATGTATCGTTGTAGATGCAATTGAATACAGTCGGGAAAGAAGCAGCGTCGATAGTGTAATTAACAAAGGCACCATCTTTCTTCTCAGAAGAAATCTTACCATAGTTGTACACTGCAGTTGTAGCATGCTGAGTCTTATTGTCAATGTACTTTTCAACTACAGACAAAGTTTCTGCACCAGTTACACCATTGTCAACAGTCTTATCACCGTTTACCATAGCAGCAGCAAATGTTATCAGATAATCCTCTGCTTCACCCTTACCGAAGTTGAATACTTGTTTCATTTCCATTGTACCTTCTATAGCCTTCTTAGCAGTCCAATCGTTAGGAATCAAGTAGCAGTTGTAAACGCCTTGAGCATCCAGCTGGTTAGTCTTGATAGAGAATCCTTCCGGCAATGTAGTCGGCAATACTTTCTGTACAGAAATGGTACTTTGTGACAAGAATGTACCTTCAGCATCAAAGAATTTAACGATACCTTCGTAAACCTTGTCATTCTTCATTGTCTGGAGGTCAACTGTAGCTGTCAATTTAGCGTTTGCGATATCTTCAATCTTAGTAGCCTCAGTCTTACCGTCAGCTTTGTAGAATGTGAATACAATACCATCAAGTACATTAGCAGTTTCTGTGATATTAATCTCATCCTTAGCATAAATGCTCAAGTCGAACTTGGCAGCACCGGCAGGAACTGTGAATTTAGCCAGGCCTGCATAAGCGTAAGTAGTCGGAGCATCGACATATGCAGTCGGAGTGATTACGTATTTAGCTTCACTAGCTATTTCAGAACCATTACCAGCCTTCACCCAAACGATTACTGATTGTTCAACTCCGGTATAGTCGATAGTAACCACCTTCAAAGGTACTACTACGCCCTTGGCATAAGCACCACTAATTGTGATATCGAATTTGTTGTCTTTGCTAACAGTTTCTACACCTGCAATAGTCAAGCTCTTGATAGCAGCTTTGTCTGTTGTAGAAAGAGCCTTATTATCAATATCAACAACAACATAGCTACCCATGATAGGGCTGGTTCCTTCTTTTGAAGCAACATTGATTTGGAATGCTTCACCACTTGCTACAGGGTAACATTTCTCAGTATTAGGTGTCGCAGTAGCAGATGGATTTTCATAAGCTGTCAAATCCTTTTTAACTTCTATCGTAGATTGAATAGTTGAGTTCTTTGCAATCTCATCTGCCTTAGTATAAGTTTTCAGTGCTGATTTCGCAGTAATATCATAAGTTGATGTTACAGTTCTTGCATCCTTAGTTGCTGCAAGTGCAAATAGGACGCTCTTATCCTCACTTACTACTTTTTTACCAAAAGCTTCGAGATCAGCCTCTTTGTTCAGTTCTACTTTAACTTCGTAGAGACCGTTAGAAACAGATCTGGTCAACAAGCCGTCGTATGCTTCTGTGCTGAGTGTAATATCACTGAGAGCTTCACCCTTGCTATTGATAAGAGAGAACATCTCGTTTGTCACAACAGCATTTACGGGAGCTACAGAAATCATGAAACTAGCCGGAGTTGTGTAAATCTCATTGGCATTGATTGTGAAGCTGCCAGTAAATCCTTTACCGAATTCGTATGATTTTGCATCTTTCACGCTGGCGTTCGGATTCAGCTTAGCAGGAAGCTGTGCATAGTTCAGTTCCAGTTTCGGATTTGCTGTCTGAAGATCCAGACTTGTAATCATCTCCGTAGTCAAGCCTGTCAGTTTCGTAACCTTTTCAGTCAAGTCATTGATTGTTGCCGCAAGTTCCTTCTTTGCAGCATCGAACTTAGAATCGATAGTAGACTCCAACTGTGCCTTTACTTTGGCTACTTCATCTTGAGCAGCCTTAATTGCCTCTGTTTTTGCATTAGCAGCATCAAGAGCGGCTTGAGCGGCAGCTTTCTCAGCTTCTGTTGCAGTAGATGCAGCGTCATTAGCTTTCTTCACAGCTTCTTCTGCTGAAGTCTTTGCAGCTGCAGCTTCTGTTTTTGCGGCATCCAAGGCTGCTTGCAAAGCTGCGATTTGAGAAGTCATATCTTCCTTAGTCGCAAGCTTGTCAATTTGTCCTTGCAAATTCTCGATGTCATCATCGTAGTCCTTACAAGAAGTAAATGTGCTTACCGAGGCAATTGTCAATGCACCCATAAGCAGCGCGCTAAAATACTTTCTTTTCATACGGTAATAATTTATAAAGTTATACGATTTTCCTAGCCTTTCGGCAGGAAGTTATTAATTAATTCTCTATATCGAATCAAGAGTCCCGTTTGATGAAAAGAGTCTGCACTCTTAGAAAAGTTCTTCGTTCTCTTTCAAAGGTCCTCTTAGAAAAGTTATTTTATCGTTCTTATATCGTGGCTTTTATCGCCACTCAGTTCTTATTGTTTTTATCATATCTCCAGCCAGGAGATTTTTCATGTTGCAAATATAAGTATATTTTTCGAAACTTGCAAGTTTTTGAGCATTTTTTTTTCAAAAAAGGCTAATTTTCTTATGTTGC
>ERZ791729.657-NODE-657-length-15670-cov-4.639193_pt1 | contig 15670 bp, 10 predicted proteins | sample MGYA00510043_ERZ791729 | MGnify/ENA primary metagenome ERZ791729 (study PRJEB30046, sample SAMN00715149) | human gut metagenome | study: EMG produced TPA metagenomics assembly of the A metagenome-wide association study of gut microbiota in type 2... | reverse complement strand
ATAGTAACACATTTATTAGTTTGTAAATGTGTCTACCTATATCAGGATAAGACAGTCCGTTCTTATTTCATAATGTGGTTTATTAATTCTTCCGGTGAAAGAGGTGTGATACCAAAAATATAGCTTTGACCAGACTGAAATGGTTCAGTCAGTTCAAAGTTCTCATAAGCGATACCACCAGGTATCGGAGATTTACTTGCCCAATAAGTATAACGACCATTCACAACTCCTTCTAACTCATTACTTGGATTGGAACAATACCAATATTGCGTTGCTTTTTTACCAGTATATTTCCAATGTGTATGTGTATCTTCAGCATATACAGCTTTTGTAGGGTCTTTCTCATCAGGTGACGCTATAAACCATACACCTCCATTTTTATCTTTTATCATTTCTGCCACTGGAGTATGGTTATGTTCTGTGAAATTAGAATCTTTATAGCTCGGCCATAATTGGCCGGCTTCTTTCGTTTTACCATCTGCGAGATGTAATGTCCTAAGTCTTGCTTTGTTTCCCATAGTAGCTGTGAGTATAAAACGATTTAGCTCATCTGATTCTTCCGTGGTATACGTAGTTAATTCAAACTCATAAGGCTTTCCTTCTGTGAATTTAGTCCGGACATAAATATCCGCACCATTATCAAAAGTTTCACAAAAGAAATACACAGTAAGTGTTTCAACTCCATTTTCCTTTGCTATTACTCCGTGAGCTGGATAATATTGATTTGGGAATGAGGGAGCTTCAGGAGTATTCCCACTCCAAAAACGTTTTCCACGAACATTATCAAGTTGACTCCATTCCAATTCTGAGAGCCCCCTATTATTTTTTGCTTTATCAATTGGTTCAAAAGCAATGAAATTGGTAACAACAAATTCATCATGTTCTAAATAAGGTGTATAGATACGAATTAGCCCACGTGGACCTCCTAATGGAGCAATTCCTATTCGGATACCATTTGCAAATCCCCAAATGGGTTGTGCTTTTGTATTTTGAGCAGGTTGTAACCATATTCCATTTTTTTCCGGAGTTGCTAAAGTTTCCGGAGCTATTTGTAGGTTAGTCTGTCCATAAAGGTAGTGTATTCTGCATGCAAAGAATAAAAGTGTAAATAGAATCTTGGTTTTCATGATTTTAAAAGTTTAAAATTAATTTTTATGTGTCGTTTATGGTAGTTCATATCGTTTTTAGCATGATTTGATACTGCAAATATAAAAATGTTATAACGAATTAGCAAAATAATTTGCAGATTTAATTTTTATGTTTATATTTGCATCGTGAGAATACGATAAGTGCTACTGATTCAAGAGGTAACCTAAAAGTATAATACTATTATATAGCAAAAACGTTACACAAATATATGTCGTCACTAAAAAAAATATCGCTGAAGGATATTGCTGAAGCTGCAGGCGTTTCAACAGCATTGGTTTCGTTCGTTTTGAATGGGAAAAAGAAAGAGTATCGCGTGGGAGAAGAAACTGCCCAACGCATATTGAAAATTGCCAATGAAATGAACTACCAGCCTAATCTTGCGGCCAAAAGTCTTCGTAGTGGCAAAACAAAAACAATAGGATTAGTGGTTTCTGATATTTCCAACCCATTTTTCTCTCAATTAGCGCGTGTATTGGAAGATGAGGCAACCAAACGGGGATATACCGTACTTTTTGGAAGTTCAGATGAGGATAAGGATAAGATGACCCGTGTTGTTAGTAACCTTATTAATAAAGGGGTAGATGGACTCATCATTGTTCCTTGTGACAATTCTGAGAAATCCATCGCTTCACTTGTGAACAATAATATCCCTATTGTTTTGTTCGACCGCTATTTTCCGGAAATCAATGTCAGCTATGTGGCGTTGAATAACTTCAATGCTTCCTATATATCAACCAAACATCTTTTGAATGCAGGCTATAACGCTCCTTGTATGGTGGCTTATGATGTCAACCTTATCCATATGAAAGAGCGTATCCGTGGTTATAAAAAGGCTATGGATGAAGCCGGTAAGAGAAACTTGGCTAACGTGGTCTTTTTGAGGCAGGATGCTCCCAGAAAGTCCGCAGACCGTTTGTTGCCTAAAATGATTGATGGCGGTGTAGACGCTTTTCTTTTTGCCACCAACATGATTTCATTGGCTTGTTTATATACAATAAAGGACATGGGAGAGGGAATTATTGGTAAAATAGGTTTAGTGGGTTTTGACGGTAATCCGGTATTTGACTTTTTTGATGCCCCTATATCCTATATTCAGCAGCCTATAGATGTTTTAGTACAGAAAGCACTTGAAATACTGATAGATATCATTATTAACGGTAATACAGTGCAGTCTGTGCTTGCCGAGGGAGAATTTATTGAAATGGCTCCTTAGGAGAGCTGTTTTTTTTACATGATAGCTTAATCGATTTAGTTAATTTTTATATTAATCTCAATAAAATCAGTTGAACCATGAGAAATTCAAGATTAATCGGTGGAAAGCCGAAAATTGGTATCAGACCTATTATTGACGGTCGTCGTGGAGGTATCCGTGAGTCATTGGAGGATATGACTATGGCCATGGCCCATAAAGTGGCCGAGCTTTATTCTTCTGTCTTACGTCATAGTGACGGCACTTCCGTAGAGTGCGTCATTGCAGATACAACTATTGGTGGAGTGGCTGAAGCTGCCATGGCGGCTGAAAAATTCCGTAATAGTGGAGTCGGTGTTGTACTTTCTGTAACTCCTTGCTGGTGTTATGGATTCGAAACTATTGATATGGACGGAGAAATGCCAAAAGCCATCTGGGGCTTTAATGGTACAGAACGTCCGGGTGCGGTTTACCTGGCTTCAGCATTGGCAAGCCATACACAGAAGGGATTGCCTACTTTTGGCATTTACGGACGTGATGTACAGGAGGTGACCAATATGGAGATACCGGAAGATGTACAGGAAAAATTGTTGCGTTTTGCCCGTGCAGGTATAGCTGTGGCTACAATGAAGGGGAAATCCTATCTTTCAATCGGCAGTGTATCCATGGGCATTGCAGGCTCTATTCCCAATCCTGATTTCTTCCAAGAGTATTTGGGCATGCGTAATGAGTATGTGGATGCCAGTGAGATAGAACGTCGTGTCCAGTTGGGCATTTATGACCATGAAGAGTTCGCACGTGCCATGGCATGGACAGAAAAGTATTGCAAGAGTAATGAAGGGACAGACTTTAATCCGGAACATCTGGTATATTCCCGTGAAGAGAAAGATGCCCGTTGGGAATACGTGGTAAAAATGACTCTTATTTTCCGTGATATGATGATTGGCAATCCCAAATTGGCTGAAATGGGGTTCAAGGAAGAGTCAATGGGACACAATGCGATTGCTGCGGGTTTCCAGGGACAGCGCCAGTGGACGGATTATAAGCCTGACGGTGATTTTTCAGAAGCTATACTGAATACTTCTTTCGATTGGAACGGTATCCGTGAAGCATTTACTTTCGCTACGGAAAATGATACGTTGAATTGTACTTCAATGCTCTTCAATCATCTATTGACCAATACTGCACAGATATTTGCGGATGTGCGTACTTATTGGAGTCCGAATGCCATAGAACGGGTAACGGGTAAGAAATTGGAAGGTAAGGCGGCAAACGGTTTCATTCACCTGATCAACTCCGGTTCTTGTACGCTTGATGGAACAGGCTGTCAGACACGTGACAATAAACCGGTAATGAAGCCTTTCTGGGAAATTACGGAAGAGGAAGTGGAAGCTTGTCTTTCTGTAACCAAGTGGCATCCGGCCAGTCGCGAATATATGCGTGGCGGTGGTTATTCTTCCCAGTTCCTGACTCGTGGTGAAATGCCGGTAACAATGTGCCGTTTGAATCTCGTAAAAGGTCAAGGTCCGGTATTGCAGATTGCCGAAGGCTGGACAGTAAATTTGGATAAGGATGTTTTCAAGGCTATCAATGAACGTACTGACCGTACATGGCCTTCCACTTTCTTCGCTCCACGTCTGACAGGTAAGGGGTATTTCCGTGATGTATATACTGTTATGAATAACTGGGGGGCTAATCATGGCGCTATCAGTTATGGTCATATCGGTGCTGACTTGATTACTCTGGCTTCCATGCTTCGTATCCCGGTATGCATGCACAATGTTTCTGAGGAAAATATTTTCCGTCCCAGTGCATGGACCGCTTTTGGCGAGGATATGGAAGGCAGTGACTATAGAGCTTGCAAGAATTATGGACCTCTCTATAAATAAAGGAAACAGGCGTTATGTTGAAATCAACCAAACTGAAAAACACTCTGCTGGTAGGTGCAACTGCAATACTTGTATCATGCGGCGGACAAAAAGAAATCAAGATGGGAAGTTATGCTTATGATGCCCAGTTCTTAAAGGACCACGGCATTGAATATACTGAATTGGTATCTGCTGATGGGAATTCTAAAGTGATGGTTATTCCTGCATGGCAAGGCCGTGTAATGACTACTTCTGCTTCCGGCGATGAAGGTGATAGTTACGGCTGGATTAATTATCGTTTCATAAATGAAGGCAAAGTCAGTTCTCAATTTAATCCGGTAGGAGGTGAGGAACGCTTCTGGCTTGGTCCGGAAGGTGGTCCGTTCTCACTTTATTTTAAGGAAGGACAAGAGCAGGTTTATGATAATTGGATAGTTCCTCCGGTACTTGATACTGAAGCTTTTGACATAAAGTCGCAAGACAACAGTAGTATCCGTTTTGTGAAAGATACTCGTTTGACAAATGCTTCCGGTACTACTTTTGATATGAATATTGACCGTACTGTATCGTTGATGGATGCTGGTGAAGTTGCTGCCGATTTTAATATCCAGCTTACAAATGATATGAAAATTGTAGCTTACAAGAGTGAGAATAAGATTACCAATACAGGTGACAAGGCATGGACAAAAGAGGGTGGTCTTGTATCTGTGTGGATGCTCGGCTGTTTTAATCCTACACCGACCACTACTGTATTCATTCCTTATAAGCAAGATGCGGAAGGAACAATTGTGAATGATGAATATTTCGGTAAGATACCGGCGGATAGGCTGATAAAGGAAAATGGTATTATCTATTTCAAGATTGACGGGCTCTATCGTTCCAAGCTGGGATTGCCGGCTTCACGGGCAACGGATATTTGCGGAAGTTATGATTCGTCGAAAGGCGTACTCACAATCCTGTGGTGTAGTCTTCCCGAAACTCCTTCAGTCTACGTAAATGGCCAATGGGGACCTCAGGAAGATCCGTTTGCCGGCGATGTAATCAACTCTTATAATGACGGTCCGGTAGAAGACGGTTCTATAATGGGACCTTTCTATGAAATTGAAACGTCTTCTCCCGGTGCGGAGCTGGCTCCCGGTGCCTCATTGGTCCATACGCAAAAGGTGATTCATATACAAGGTAAGGATGAACAATTGGTTCCTATCGTGCAAGATTTATTTGGAGCGGATTTGAATGTAATAAAAACAAAGTTTCAATAGGGTAACTATATAATGGAGAATTCGTATGGAATCAAATAAAATAATACCGAAAGGAATCCTCTTCCCATTCATTCTGCTCACTACTCTTTTCTTTGCCTGGGCTGTGCCGAATAATCTGACAGATACTATGCTTGCAGCTTTCAAGCGCATCATGAGTATGAGTGATTCAAAAACAGCTTGGATACAGGTAGTGTGCTATTTGTTGGGATATGGATGTTGTGCTGTTCCCGGTGCCTTGTTTATCAAGAAATACACTTATAAATCAGGCGTGATGCTGGGGCTTGGTCTATATGCATTTGGGGCTTTACTGTTCTATCCTGCCATGCTTAGCTCGGGAGTGAATGTTGATTTCAGCTTCTTTATGTATCTGCTGGCAATCTTTGTTCTCTTTGCCGGACTTTCAGTTCTGGAGACGTCTACTAATTCTTATGTATTGGCAATCGGTCCTGAAAGTACCGCGACACGCCGTTTGAATCTGTCTCAGGCCTTCAATCCGTTCGGAGCGATTACGGGAGTGGTGATCAGTCAGATTTTCATCCTCTCACAACTGAATGGAATGACAGCGACAGAGCGTGCCCAACTTCCGGCTGAGGAGCTGGCCGCCATCCAGGGGCAGGAATTGAATGCTGTTACTACTGCTTATGTGGTACTTGGTCTGGTGATGTTGGTGCTCTTACTTGCTATTCGGCTTACCAAAATGCCTAATCTTAGTGAAAAAGGTGAAAAAATAGAGTTTGGTGCCACTCTTCGTCGTCTTATAAAGAATAAGAATTATGTATGGGGTGTAATAGCACAATTTTTCAATATTGGTGCACAGATAGCCGTATGGTCATTCGTGATCCGTTATGCTATGGTACAGCTGAATTTTGACGGTGTATTGGCTTCTTTAGGAGATTCTGCTTCTGCAGATGCTGTTGTAAATGCATTACGGGGAGTGGAACCGGTAGCTGCCGCATTCTATAATTGTTGTGAATGGCTTGGATTGAATGATTTGCTGCCACGTACAGCAGAACAGGCTGCAGCTACTTACTATATCATGTCACTTATTCTCTTTGTAGTAATGAGATTCGTATGTACTGCCATGATGAAATATGTGAAAGCTTATAAACTCTTGATAGGACTTGCGCTTCTTGCTGTAATGTGTTGTTTGGGTGCCATGTTTGGCAAGGGCAGTTTCGGCGTCTATTGCCTGATGGGCATTTCTGGTTGTATGTCATTGATGTTCCCGACCATTTATGGTTTTGGTCTTACAGGTTTGGGGGATGACACTAAGATTGGAGGTTCATTCATGGTAATGGCTATTGCCGGTGCTGCCGTTCTGACCCAAATTCAGGGTATTGTCTCCGACCAGACGGGTAGTATTATGGCTGCATATGTTGTACCGGCCGTTGCTTTTGCAGTGATTGCCTATTATGGGCTTTTCATTGCAAGAAAACAAGAGTTAACAACCAAATAATGCTTTAGAGTATGGAATCAAACAAGAAATACGTTATTGGTCTTGATTTTGGTACGGATTCTTGTCGTGCACTGGTAGTGGATACATATACTGGCCGTGAAATGGCTACGGGGGTAAGTTTTTACCCCCGTTGGAAAGCGGGGCTTTACTGCGATGCACACAACAATCGTTATCGCCAACATCCATTGGATTATATTGAATCCATGATAGAGGCTGTACATATAGCCTTATCAGATTTGAAAGAAGAAGAGATTGCTTCTATTTGTGGATTATGTTTTGACACAACTGGTAGTACTCCTGCTTTAACCGATAAGGCAGGAATGCCATTAGCTTTATGTCCCGAGTTTGCAGAAGAACCGGATGCTATGTTTATTCTTTGGAAAGATCATACAGCTGTTCGAGAAGCTGAGCAAATCAATGCACTGATCAATAAACGTAACCTTGATTATTTACTTTATGAAGGTGGTACTTATTCATCAGAATGGGTATGGTCAAAGGTTTTACATATTATCAACACAAACGTCGCTATAAAGGATGCTGCTTATGCTTGGGTAGAACATTGTGATTGGATGACCGGATTAGTAACTGGTAACACTATTCCGGAACAGATCTTTCGTAGCCGTTGTGCTGCTGGACATAAAGCAATGTGGCATGCCAGTTGGGGTCTTCCTTCCGGCGAAGTTCTCGAAGAACTTAATCCGGCCTTGAAGGAAATGCTCCCCCATCTGTTCACAGAAACCCACACCAGCGACACCAAGGCAGGGGAACTGACACCCGAGTGGGCAGACAGGCTTGGACTTCCCCAAGGAATCGCCGTGGCCGTGGGGGCGTTGGACGCCCATATGGGAGCCGTAGGCGCATCCGTCGTCCCGGGGATACTGACACGTATCATGGGAACATCCACCTGCGACATCATGGTTGCCGGCAAAGACGAGGTAGGCGGACGCTGTATCAAGGGAATCTGCGGCCAGGTGGACGGTTCGGTGCTTCCGGGATTCATCGGTTTCGAAGCCGGACAGTCGGCTTTCGGAGACATCTACGCCTGGTTCAGGAAGATGCTGGCATGGACACTGAAAGATATCCCCGGAGGGGAGGCCAGGCAGAAAGTTCTGGACGGCATGCTGGTGGAACTCACCCGTGAGGCCCAGGACATGGAACCCTCCGAGGACGGTGTTGTCGCCCTGGACTGGATGAACGGCCGCCGTACCCCCGATGCGGACCAGAACGTGAAGGGTGCCGTTGCGGGACTCACGCTGGGTACCAGCGCCCCGGAAATATTCCGTGCGCTGGTGGAAGCCACCGCCTTCGGTTCCCGCCGTATTGTGGAGCATATGAAGGGCCAGGGGCTGCGCATTGATTCGGTCAATGCCATCGGAGGTATCAGCAAGAAGGCGCCCTTCGTGATGCAGACGCTGGCGGACGTGCTGGACATGCCCATCCGTGTGGTACGCTCGGAACAGACCTGTGCCTTGGGAGCGGCAATGTTCGCGGCAGTTGCCGCAGGGGTGTACAAGGATATCAATGAGGCGACAAGGCATATGGGGTCGGACATCGAGGCTGAATACCGGCCGGATGAGAAAAGAACCCTCATCTACGAAAAAATATACAAGAAATATCTTGAACTGGCAAAACTTGCTGAAACCATTAACTAAGTATACAAACCATTAATCTATTTAAAACATGAGAATCAAATCATTAATTTTGGCGGCCTTATGCATGGTCACCGTGGGTGCTTACGCCCAAAGCAACTACCCGTTCAACGGTCTGGACATGAACATGGGCAACCTGTCAAGACTGTCCGATGCGAAGACACGTTCCATCAGTCCCGAGAACTTCACGGGTGAGAAGGGCAAGGGCGGCATGGCCGACCCGGTCAGGGACAAGGACCAGCGGAATGTGGCCAACGCCCACCATGCGGCCAAAGACCTAGGCAAGGGTTGGAAGGTAAACCCCTTCATCATCGTGAAACCGGGAGAGACAATCACGATTGCGGAGATCGAGGGTCCGGGAGCCATCCAGCAGATCTGGATGACACCGACCGGGAACTGGCGCTTCTCCATCCTGAGAATGTACTGGGACGACGAGAAGGAGCCTTCCGTCGAATGTCCGGTGGGTGACTTCTTCTGCAGCGCATACAATGAATATGCACAGCTCTCCTCACTGGCCGTCTGCGTGAATCCGGGCAGCGCCTTCAACTGCTACTGGAAGATGCCTTTCCGCAAGAAAGCCCGTATCACGCTGGAAAACATCAACACCGCCGAGGAGATGCGCCTGTACTACCAGGTCAACTACACCCTGACGGAAGTTCCCGAGGACGAGGCCTACTTCCACGCGCAGTTCCGCCGCTCCAACCCGACCCAAGGGTCGCTGCACACATTAATCGACGGAGTGAAGGGCAAGGGACAGTACGTGGGCACATACATGGCATGGCGCGTGAACGACAACTGCTGGTGGGGGGAAGGCGAGATCAAGTTCTACATGGACGGCGACAAGGAATACCCGACCATCTGCGGGACAGGGGCCGAGGACTACTTCTGCGGCTCGTACAATTTCGAGAACCAGAAGACGCGCCGGTACCAGGAGTTCACCACCCCTTACGCCGGCATGCACCAGGTGATCCGTCCCGACGGGCTGTACCGTGCGGTGACAGCTTTCGGGCTATACCGCTGGCACATACTAGACCCGGTGCGATTCGACAAGGACCTGAAGGTAACCATACAGGACCTGGGATGGCGCCACGACGGACGCTACAACAACCAGAAGTCGGACATCTCCTCGACCACCTTCTGGTACCAGACCGAGCCGCATGCAAGATTCCCAAGTCTTCCGAACAAGGACGAACTCGAAATACCAAGATGGTAAGAATGAGAGTTTAAGATATAGAAGCTGTGCAGTACAATTTCTGGTAAGATGAATTGTACTGCACGGTAGATAAATAGTTATTAACCTTTTTATTTATATTATGAAATATTTCAAAAGAAATGGTTTCGTAGCATTGGTATCAATGCTATCATTGGCAGCTTATGCAGAAGATATTCTACCTCTTTCTGTGGCCGGATCGGAGACAAAAGAATTTATTCAAGCATCTGGATATGGCATAGATACTTCTAACATGATTCAACAAGAGAGGATAATACAAGGAACGGTTTTGGAAGAAGGAACCAATGAACCTCTTATTGGAGTGAATGTCGTTGTTAAAGGAACTACTATCGGTACCACGACTGATATTGATGGAAAATACTCTATAAAAATACCTTCTGATAAAGCGGTATTGGTTTTTTCATATATTGGTCAAAAAACAGAAGAATATTCGGTTAAAGGCTTGAGTCTTTTGAATGTTGTCATGAAGAGTGATGCTACAATGTTGTCAGAAGTTGTGGTATACACCGGTTATATGACACAGAAGAAAGCTGATTTGACAGGTTCCGTTGCAATGGCAAGTGCGAGTGATTTAAAGAAGAATGCTTCTGCCAATGCCATGAAGTCATTGCAAGGAAAGATGGCCGGTGTGCATATTACTACAAACGGTGGTAATCCTGCTGAAGGAGCTACGGTGCAGATTCGTGGATTGTCTTCTCTTTCGGGAGGAGTTAAGCCTTTAATAGTTTTGGACGGTATGCCTACTGAGAATTTGAATCTTCGTGATATAAATGCTGGTGATATTGAATCTATTCAAGTGTTGAAAGATGCTGCGTCTGCCTCTATTTATGGTGCAAGGGCTTCCGGTGGTGTTATTTTGATCCAGACGAAAAAAGGTCAGGCAGGTAAGACAAGCATTGAGTATAACGGTAGTGTTTCCATAAATACAGTATTGAACAAACCTGCTTTAATGAATGCCGAGCAATATGGTAGAGCGGCATTCCAAGCTCAAGCTTATGATGAAAGAGTATATGGTACTTCTATTTCCTTGCCTTCGGCTTATGATTATACATGGCATCGAGGTGATAATGGAATGGCCGTGCTGGACGGGGTTAAAGTAGCGGAATTCCTTAATGCAGACCAAACTGTAAGAGGGAGTGATACAGATTGGATGGGAGAAGTTTTTCAGACCGCTGTTTCCCATAATCATCAGTTGACTATTTCCAATGGTTCTGAGAAATCCAAAAGTTTGTTTTCATTGGGTTATTTCAACAATGAAGGTACACAGATACATACATTCTTCAGACAATATTCGGTACGTGCCAATACAGAATATAGTTTGATAAAAAATCGTTTGAAAGTTGGCGAAAATCTAGCTGTGTCTTATTTGCAGTATAGAGACCAAAGTGAAACATGGTGGGCAATGATTAATCCTCCCGCTTCTCCTGTATATGATGAAAATGGAGGATGGGCTGGTGCTCCGGGTTTTGATGATTTTACCAATCCCGTTCGATTATTGAAAATGAATAAGGATAACATCAATAATTATGTGAAGATTATCGGCAATATTTTCCTTGATTTGAATATTTGGAAAGGTATTTCGGCAAGAACCCAGTTTGGCCTTGATTATGGCAATGCTTATAATCGTGCTGTTGATGGCGTTTGGTCGGAAACAGGAGGAAGAAACAGTGATGGAGAAAATTATGTGGGCAGTTATCAATCACATCCGTTGAGCTATGTATGGACTAACACTTTGTCATATACATTGAGTACCGGTAAACACAATTTGGATGTTGTATTGGGTACTGAAGCAACCAGATTCGTTCAAGAAGGGTTTTCTGCAAGAAGGGAAGGCATTTATCTGGAAGATAGAGATTTTGCACATATTGGTGTAACTACCGGAGAGAAATATAACTTAGGTAGTTCGGCAGATGAGTATACTTATTTCTCTTTGTTCGGCAAGGCCAATTATGTTTATAACGGAAAGTACTTGTTGTCCGCTACTGTTCGCCGTGACGGTTCTTCTTTATTCGGTGAAAATAACCGCTATGCTACTTTTCCCGCTTTCTCCGCCGGTTGGAGAATCAAGGATGAAGCTTTTATGGAAGATTTTGACTTCTTGTCCGACCTTAAGTTGCGTGCCAGCTGGGGAGCGAACGGAAGTGTGCAAGGCCTTCCGAGAGGGTATACTACCACTCCGTTTACGACAGATTATTTTGGAACATCTTATCCCATTCAGGGTAATGAGAGCGGTCCCTTGTATTCCGGTTATAGCAGGACCTGGCTTGGTAATCCTGACTTGAAGTGGGAAACTACTACGCAGACGGATTTGGCTGTTGACTTCGGATTTTTCGACCAACGTCTTACGGGCTCTTTAGGCTACTATTTCAAGAAAACAAAGGATGTTCTTGTGCAGACTCCTTATATCGCCGTAATGGGAGAGGGGGGAGAACCTTGGATCAATGGTGCAAGTATGAACAATCGAGGTCTTGAATTTGAAGTTAGCTTTAGAAGTGACCCAAGCGCCGAATTCCAATATACTATTTCTGCAAATGTAGGTACTTACAAGACAAAATTGACGGAACTTCCTGAAAACGTGATTAATAAATATCCGGGAGATGGCGTTCGTGATTTCGTGATCGGTAGGTCTCCCAATGTGTTTTATGGTCTTGTGGCTGATGGAATTTTCAAGACACAAGAAGAAGTGGATAACCATGCCGAACAACCCGGAAAAGCTGTTGGCCGAATTCGTTATAAGGATTTGGATGGTGATGGTCGCGTGGATGAATTGACCGACAGGACATATATCGGTACAGCCGATCCGGATTTCTTTGGAGGAATCACTTTCGATTTCAGGTATCGTAATTTTGATTTGAATATGTTCTTCCAAGGTGTATTCGGCAATCAGGTAAGTAATGATTGGAAACGTCAGAGTGATTTCTGGCATATATCAGGTTCCGTTCCTGTCGGAAAAAATCATCCGACCAGATTATTGGATGCCTGGTCGTTCGACAATCCAGATTCGGATATTCCGGCTATGACAAATGTGATGACCAATAATGAACAGAGAATGTCTACTTATTATATAGAAGACGGTTCTTACTTGAAGTTGAGAAATATAGAATTGGGTTATACTTTTCCTGCTAAAGTCACCAATAAGATGATGATGAAGAATCTGAGAGTATACGCTTCTGCAAGAAACGTCTTTACCTTGAAGAAATTCTGGGGAGGTGACCAATTTACAAGTTTTGATCCGGAAATGTCCGGCTATGGATATTTGACCCCGTTTACAATGACTTTCGGGCTTAATGTTACATTTTAATTAGAAAAACACAATGAAAAAGTTTATATCATCATTATTAATCTTAACCGCAGCATTCGGTATGACCGGATGTGAGGACTTCCTACAAGTAAATCCGAAGCAGGTTTTGGATGAGAACCTGCTTGTCAAGCCAAGTGATATGGAAGGTTTTGTAACAGCTGCTTATGCAAGAATGACAGATATTCCGTCTTGGGATTCACCATTCTCACCTTGGTGGTCGGGTTCTCTTCGTTCTGACGACTCTTATAAAGGCGGTGGCGGTGTCTGGGACGGCGGCGACGGATGGGGATATATGGAAACCTTTGTGAATTTGACTCCTAACGGCTGGCCTATTGATTTCCCTTGGTATGTTTCTTATCAGGTTATCCAGAGATGCAATACTGCAATCCAAAAAATGCAGCCCATTTCCGAAGACGATTTTCCAGTGAAGAATAGTCGAATGGGTGAAATGCTGTTTCTTCGCGGATTTACTCATTTCAGACTGAAGGAGTTTTTCAAATATATGCCTTACATGGATGAAACCATAACGGGTACTTCTGCCGATTTTGAAGCTGTACCGAATAGGGACAAGAACTATCCGAATGACCAGTATTTGTGGGAGAGAATCCTCAAGGATTTCAAGGATGCAGAGTCATACCTTCCGGAAGTACAGATAGATAAAGGAAGAATCACTAAGAATGCGGCAACGGCAATGGTTGCAAGGACATTGATGTTTATGGCTTATGAGCAAGATGAGAGACATCAGGTGATTAATGTAAACAAAGAACGGCTGAATGAAGCTTTGATTTATCTGAACAAGTTGACGGAACAAGAAGGTAAAGCTTTGGACTTATGTAGCAATTTTGGTGAGAATTTCATGATTGAGTCTGATAACAATACGAAAGAATCCATTTGGGAGATTCAGTATTCTATCAATGATAATAGTTCTACTGGGGGTAAAATCAATAGAAGTGAAGGACTGAATCATCCGTGGAATTGGGGAGGTTTTCAGTGTTGTGGTTTCCATCATGCAAGCTATACAATGGGTAATGCTTTCAAGACTGGTGAAAATGGATTACCGTTGTTTGATACCTATAATGATGATTGCTATGGTGATTACATAAAGAAAGCCGATGGTTCGGATGATATTACACTTGTAGATGCCGGTAATAAGGCTTTCTTCGACCGCTACACTTTCGACCCTCGTTTCAGTCATACGATATGTGCACCCGGACAGCCTTGGAAGTATGACCCTTATTTGATTTTTGAGGCTCGTGGTATTCGTAATGGTGTTGAGTATGGTTATTTGAAATCTGTGAAGGAATTACCGCATCCTAATTGTGACTGTTTGCTGTACGATGGTTGGCAGTTTAACTCTATGAACAAGAGATTAATCAGATATGATGAAGTGATACTATGGAAAGCAGAAGTCCTAATTCAATTGGACAGACAAGATGAAGCTTTGCCTTTGATTAATAAAATTCGTCAGCGTGCCGCCAATAGTCTTGAGAATCTGAAAACTGCGGATGGAAGCTATATTCTGAACTACAAATGTGAGTTGTATAAACCTGGTGTGAATTGTACATGGACCAAAGAATTTGCATGGAAGGCCATGGAATGGGAAAACCGTCTTGAACTAGCTTGTGAAGGACGCCGTTTCTTCGACTTGCAGCGTTGGGGAACTCTGGAGAAAACGATGAATGCTTATTTTGCAGTGGAAAGAAATAGATTTGACTGGATGAATATAGCACGCTTTACTGCTGGTAGAGATGAATTCTTCCCCATATCACAGGCTCAGATGAAGTGGGCAAAAGGTAATTATACACAAAATCCGGGATATTAATATTAAACTTTTAGAATTATGATTATGAAAAATATAGTAAGAATATGCATGGTAATATTTACTTGTTTATTGTTTACTGGTTGTTACGACAGAGATGTTGTAGGCAGTAAAGGAACACATTATATTTTGCCTAAAGTGGAAAACCTTGATTATTCAGTACAAGGGAATACAGTGAAGTTGACATGGCAAATTCCAGATAATATACCTGATGAGTTTTTGAGGCCTCTTGAAGTAAGTATTCAGAAAGTGGAGAATGACATCTATAGAGATGTGATAACCATTGGTAATGAAGGGACATTTGCCGAAGGCATTGCAATCGATGCGAATAAAAGGTACAGATTCGTTGTAAAATTGGTAGGAAACTTGACAGACGAAGTTGTAGAAACCGGAATATCCAGCAGAATATACTCCGAAGGTCAGGTAATTGACATTCAATAATTAAAGTTTGCTGTATCATAGATGCAGTCCGGTATTTCTATGCTTCCCGTGTACTGCATCTATAGATACAGTAAACTGACTTAAAACAGACGTTATGAAAAATATTCTATTTATGGTTCTTTCTTTCTCTATATTCTTGTTGTTTTCTTGTTCGGATAAAGAGGAAAATGAGCCTTTTATACCAGTTGATGAGATTATCTCTGCGAAAACTTTTCTGATTCCAAATAAAGACACGAAGGTTGTTTCATTAATTTGTATTTACAAACAGTTGTTACTCAATGCTTTGTAAACAATAAGTCTGAAATATG
>ERZ791729.656-NODE-656-length-15725-cov-9.872304_pt1 | contig 15725 bp, 21 predicted proteins | sample MGYA00510043_ERZ791729 | MGnify/ENA primary metagenome ERZ791729 (study PRJEB30046, sample SAMN00715149) | human gut metagenome | study: EMG produced TPA metagenomics assembly of the A metagenome-wide association study of gut microbiota in type 2... | reverse complement strand
AGGGCTTTCGTTATTCCCAATGAGACCACGACCCCCTTTTGATTAAAAAAAGCATGAAATAACCCCATCAATATGATGAGGTTATTTTTTATATTATTTATTTGTTTATTTTGGAATACCATATACACCGATAGCGCTACTCGCGTCAAGACTTGGGTGTGTGCTAATAAAAGTGTGCTCCATACTGCTAGTATTAATTAAGATATGCGTATCATCAGTAACACTAATTTTTATTGAAGTTGTTTTCACGGACTGTGTACCATTAATTAAAGTCTGCTGACAAGCTGTGTATAATTTTTTATCAATTCTATACGCAAATATTGGAGATACACCCTCTGTTGTTTCAATATAGAAGAATCTGTAGTTACTCAAACTATCATTTAGTGTAATACTCTGGTTTTTAATGCTACCTGTCCACAACGTCACATCTTTATTGATGTTATCAACTTTTGAATTTGCGTTATTGGCTCTTAAAAGTGCGCTATTAGCTGTCTGCTGTGCGCTGTCAGCTTTGTTACTTGCCGACGTTGCTGTTTCCTGCGCTGTTTTTACACTCTCTTTCAAACCTGTAACATCTGTCTGTAATGTTGTAATAGCGCTTGTATGCGACTGCACAGTTTTTTCAATTTCTCCTACTCTAGCAAGTGCGCTACCTGCATTTTGTGAAGCTGTGGTTGCTTTATCTTCTGCCCCATGAATTCCTGCATCAATTTTACTCATGTCGGAGTTGTAATCTCCTAAATACGTTGGTTTGTCAGTTCCAATGTACTGGCTTAAATCATAGTAATTTGTTTTGTTTGTTGAACTCATAGTTTAAAATCCTCCTTTAATTTATAATTTTAACGCTGTTTTTGCGTTACTGTCAAATGTGTAAGCGCTTAAAGCTTTAGATTGGAATGCTGTTACCGTCAATAATAAAGCGTCAAACTCGCTAGCTGTAATTGGGTTATTAAAATGCAACTCTGCAAGCTTGTAAATCACATCTTGATAAAAAACATACTCACCTGTAAATGGGTCATGCATATATAAGTTGCTATCTACTCTGAATCTTTTTGCACCGTACAAGTCAAACTCTGTACAGTTAATTGATAACCCGTCAAATTCTGTACAACTTAAGCCCAAAGAATCAAACTCGTTGCATGTCAAAGCATAATAGCGTAGATTGTCATACATATCTGCTAGCGCTTGGTTCAAACTTGTACGATATCCCCTAACAGGGTTAAGCACTTCCATATTATTTGGTACATAATCATTGATATAATCATAGAGTTTTTTAACTTCTGTGTCAATATGCGCTCTTGTCTCAGCGTTTAGGTCATAAATCAGAATGTTTAACGCACTGATTTTATCAAGTAAATTTGTCTGTACTTTATTGATTTTTTCGTCAAGCTCATTATCCCTAGTGTCCATATCATGACGGATATTTGCTTCCACTTCCGTGATATGGTTGTAGATATCACGGTTAAGTCCGTCAATATACGTTTTCAACTCTGAAACTTTTTCGTCAGTGTACTGTTTGTACGCGTCAGTAAATCCGTTGATAGCGTCTATACACTCATTGACTTTATATCCGATATAACACAAGCATTCATAATAACTTTGCTTATTACTGTACACGCTAGGAACGTCACAGCAAAGTAAAGGAACTAAAGGCTTTAATTCATTTGCCATACATCTCACCACCTTTTTTACCAAACTTTCATGAATAAATCGCGACAAGCTTCTACAAGTTCTCGATTAATGTTCTGAATTTGTTCGCGATATTCTGCTATTGCTTCGCTTGTTGATTTTCCTCTCAATCCTATCTCTTTTGTGTCTCTGTCTCTTTTGCTGTCTTTGTTGTCGTTTCCTGCATGGTTATTGTTTGCCGTTGTTGTAGTGTTATTGATGGTTTCTCCTCTGCTCATAGCACTTGCATAATCTTGTGTTGCTACGGTAACTTGTGGGTTATCACTATCAATATTTTGGTAATTTTGGTTGTTTTTTACTTCGCTTTGTCCTGCATCTGTTGAGTTAGTCGTTGTTTTTTCGTTTCCTTTTTCTGCTTCTGTGATTGTTATATTGACATTTGTAAAAGGGTTATCGTTTTGAATTGCTTTATACAATTTTGTATAATATGGCGTCAATTCATGCATTTTTGCCATAAAAGCTGTTTTCCACATTCCTAGAGTTTCAAAGCCTATATAATTATTCCAATACCTAAGTAAAAAGTATGTTTTAAAAGTATACAGGTCTTTTCTATCCTCTGAGTAAAAAGGAAAATCAAAGTCAAAAAATTTTCCCTGTGTTTTGTCAATGATTCTTTGTATGGATAAGTCCATGCTCCATAGTTCTTGGGTCGGGATAAAGCTTTCACAAATATCTTTGATTGTTGTAGTGTATTTACTCAATCTCGTCACCCTCTTTCCCTTTTTGCATATACTTATCGGGTATATATCCATTAATCATGGTAGGAAGCTCACTGTTAAAGTCAACTGTCACATTTAGTCCCCATAGTTCATTGATAGCGTTTGCGCATCTTCTTCTTAATGTCAGTCCTACATTTCTATTAGCTTCAATCTGACCGTTGTTTCCTGCCGTTTCACCTGTAACAAGGCGTTCGCCTTTTTCTACTGGGTTACTTTCATAACCTAAAGATGTCAATACTTGTGACCATAAATCTCTTAATTCTTGTTCGCATTTATCTACGATATAAGGAGCGCCCACATCCAGAGCTTTAATATCTTTCAAGTTTAATGAATCGGAAACTTTTAGAACAGGTAAATAATTATCGTACATTTCTCCCAGTATTTCAAAGCTCATTTTTTCGTTGTCAGAAGAAGAAAGAGCAACAGGCGTACGCTGTGCATACATATTAATATCCTTTGTTTTCCAAGTATTCGCCATTGCATCTGCATACATTAACGCCTTATAGTAATACGGCATAGTCGAATAATTATTCCATAAGATACAACTGTTTTCTTTGCCATATTCTTCGATATATCCGTTTGCAGTATAAGCTATTCTGTCTTGAGGAATATTATAAATATCTGGTAGACCAGATAATGAAACATTCATAAAAGCATACCCTGCAACATCGTCTTTGATGAATACACCCAAACCACGCCAAAATAATGTTTGTTCAATGTACATTGGTAAAACTTCTTTAGGTAGATTATGCCATTGATACCTGTTTACAAATATATCGAAAATATCATAAAAAAAGATAGATTTTATTGTTTCAAAATCACTGTTTTTCTTTTTATTGACATTTCGTTCAAAAATTCGTAACGGATTTCTCACTTATATACACCTCCTTTAGTTATTTGATAGACCGTAGTTCCCTATATCATCAGTATGCCACAAAGTCACTCCGTTGTCGAATATATTTCGCAATTTCTTTAACTGGTCTAAATCAATGTCACCCGTAAAACCGCAATGTGAGGTTTTTACATAATTCCAATACGCTCTTGAACGTAAATAAGGTGTTGTGATTTTGTTGATTGGATATCCAAATTGCTCGAAAAAACTATCTGCCATTTCTGCAAATTGTCTTTTGCATGACATTTCATAGAAATCAACACCACACTCTTTGATTCCTGTCAACACGTTTTCTGACAATGCTTTTCCATGCGTCACTCCTGCATTTCTCGCTCTGTCTGTTTGATTTGCTAACATTCCAAGAGCGTCCCAAAAAGCGTTTGTTGTTTTACCTAGTCCGTTAAGACCTCCTTGTAAGCTTCCTCCTGCTAATCCTGCTATCGCTGTTCCTGTTCCTATGGTAGCGTCGACAGCTGTGTGAACTTGAGATAAGGCTATAGAGCTTTTGTTCTGTGCTAACCATGCCCGATAAGTGTCAGAGGAAAAGGAACACATCGGAAATGAAGAGTTAATAAGAGCTTCATTCATCAAACCGTGTTCTAAAGCTTCTCTTGTTTTATAATTTTTAGGAGCTGTTAGAACTTGTGGAAGTGTTGCGATTGTTCCGTAGCTGTCGAACTCAATAGAGTTATCGCGATTATAGCTGTACTCGTATCTATAAATATGTGTATTTCCCTGATTGTTGTCAGCTAGACAGAATAACCACGGATAAGAATACAACTTTTTGTTTTTTGGTTTATAACCCTCAAAAGCATTGTCAGAAATTTGCATACTTGTAATTTTAGGCTTTATTTCTTTCCCTCCTAAAGCAAGTGTACATAATTTAGGGGACATAAACAGACCGATAACTGCATCTTGTGCGCCTTGGTTGTTGTAATCTTCCAATAATGTGTTGATTCCTTTCAGACCATCTTCTGTGGTCACATCATAATGTCCAATACTGCCCCAGCAATATACACCATTTTCCACACGTCCCTCGAACCAACTTTGTTCCGTTGACCCTCTTGTGACAAAAGCACAACAATCTGTCGGTGTTAAATCCAATTTTTTATGTCGTGAAACAATCGTTTCACCTGTCTCTAAATTTACAGGAATTAAATTTGCTCCGATAGAGTCAGCACTTCGTGGTATATGATGATATTCTACAAAGCAAGGCTTGATATTTGCACTATAAAAATTATTTTGAAAAACATCAAGCGAAAAGTTGATTCTAGTTGTTTTTTCTGATAGCCATTCGATGGAGTCAATAAAGCAAAAAACCCATTCACTTGAAAGACCTGTGTTTTGAAATGCTAAATAATTTAACTCTAAACATTCCATTTCGGTATAAGGAATTTTTACATCCAAATTTCCTACACGAATAGGCGCTAAATGCGATAAATCAACCCCATTAAAGTTGACTCTCCATTTTTCAAGGTGTTCTAGCAAGTCTGCTTTTGAGTTGTATAGTCTGACATGCTCGTATTCGTCAGACCATGGTACACCACTATACAATCTTAATTTTGTTTCGGGGTTGCGTGGTGCAACCCCTCCTTGAACTGGTAAATTTATCATGCAATTATGACCTCCCTATCGTGGATAGTTATTAATTCTTTACCATTTATTAGCTTAATAAGTATTTTAGTTTTAATAGTTTGTTTCTTATCACAAGGTTTAAATAATACACCATTTAAACGGTTATCTAAATAGTAATATGATGTATCTCTATCCCAACGTAAATTTGAGCCGTCATTGTTGTATATATCGGTAAAGTACAAATCTTTAATTAAATCGTTTGGGATAAACACTTTTGTATTATTATCAATTCCAATCTTATTCTTATTATATTTATTTGATATTAATGTAATAGATGTAACATAGTCATAATAATCTATAGATTTAATGCTATTAATCACATCTGTTTGGTAAAATTTACAGTTTTTGTGATAGTCTCGTCTGGTCTGTAAATTGCTTTTAAGACAATCGTTCCCGTCTCGTCCGCTCCTGTGTGAAGTAAATGTGTCCCCGGGATAACGTAAGTCTTTGCTGAGGTTGCACCGCTGTCAACTTCAAGAGTCACCAAATTCTGATGATATGTGCCTGCACCACCTGTCACAGTTACTTCTACTTCCTGTGTCTGCCCTGCTGTGTAAGTTCCTGCATTGACGCCTAAAGTTGGTTTTTCAACGACAGCATCCGTTGTAAATACACGAATCGGGTAGAACGGGCTCGCGCTCACCATTTCCACCTGTGTATAGAAATAATTCCATGATAACACATTTGCCAATCTCTGGTCAGTCATTTCTTTGAACTGGTCGCGCACATTGAAGAATCGCACGTCGCAAAGAACACCCTGTATTGCACTATTCGCGAATTTATCTACAATCACTGTCTGAACTGCTACGTCTGCCTTATCCATATGGAACGCATACGCTAAAGCATCAACACTAATCTGTGCATTGACTTCCGGTGTTGTTATCCAAATTAGATTTGACGGCATTGCATGAGAAGTTGCTCCGGCTGGATTGTTTTCCGGCAATGGGAAGCCAAACTCTCCAACTGCTCTTTTGACCTCAATCAATAACTTTTTCGCTGATGCTTCATCTACAATCGCGTCAACAGTCACTGCCGGAAGCACCTCTTTTTCATACCCGACATTAATCAAATCACGCATAGCAAGGTATTCGTCCCAGTTCGCTCCTGTGATAGCGCTCTCCATTTTTGCCATAATCATGTCGCGGATTCCATACTCGCTTGTGAATGCTTTTCTCAAGTTGTCATAAGTCACTGTGACAGGGTACTGGATTTCAAGATTTACATTATGAAATACGCTCATAATATAGGACTGGTATTGCTGAAAAGCAAATTTAAAATCTGCCTGTGAATCATAGACACGTCCTTTACACATATTCACGTATGTTTCCTCGTGTGTTTCACCGTAGCGCATCGGCTCTTTCTTGAATCGTGCTAACGGGTTTCTCCACGCGATACTATCTACCGTCTGCATACCGATACGGTTAATCAATGACGGTACAATTTCATTTCTGACAGGTGCATAATTTAAAATGTTGTCATACACTGCCTGTAAATTGTCTGATACCTCTGTTGGTAAATGATTCTGAACCTCAAAAGAAAGTTCCTGTGTAACCGCTTTTAATATATTCGCGTTTGTTGCTTCTGCCATTTTTATACCTCCTTATTCTGTCTTACCGTCAAAGTCTAAATCTTCAACGGTGATTTTTTCTTCTTTTTCATCTTTCTTTTCTTCTCTGTCTGTGTTAGTAGCTGACTCTTTCATGCGGTCTTTAAAGCGTTTTTTGTACTCAGCTTCGAGTTTGATATATTTATCTTTCCATTCGCTGTCGGCTTCACCGCTTCTTTCTTCGGCGAATGTCTGTAGAACTTCAATCGCGTCTCCATGTTCTTCCACGTCAGCGACCGCGTCAATTAATTCGTTTAAAGCTTCATTAAAATCCATGTAAATATCCTCCTTTTTATTTATTACCCTTTTACAGTTTTAATTATATCACCACGGAAAGAAAAAGTAAAGAGGCATTTTTTTCTTTTTTCCATGTGGGTGTACTGGGTATGGCGATAATGTCTGTAAATACGCATACCATTTTAACGCGTTCTTTTTTCTTTCCTCTTCTTTTTCAACTCCTGCACGCTCAAAATTTTTTAAAAATACAGACGCGAGATAATTGGGTTCTTTTGTGGACTTTCGAAACTCTTCCCATGATATCGGATATTTCGCTGTCTCAATCCACTGTCCACTACGTACTGTTTCTTCATCAAGCCAAACACATTGGTAGTAACCGTCTGTAATATCATACCCGTGAGCGTTCGCCCAATCTGTATAGACTGTAGCTGGTGTCCACTGTACAAGACCATAGCCACCATTATAGTTCCCCTCTTTTAAGGACTGCCATAATTCAGGGTTGATATTAGATTCTATCTCCATATTCCCCAACATTCCTGCAATGGCGTTCAAAGTGAAATCTTTGAAAAACATGGTACTATAGAAAACATAAGCATTGTTTTTCATCTCATCTTCTGTAAGATAACGGTTTCCATGAATCCATTCAAGGGGCATTCCTGCACTGTCGCCATAACGATATATCTTTGTCCATGCGGACGGTTTGGAAACATATGTATTAATGCTGACCTGCTCGGGTAATGGATAACGCCCACTGTGCGCTCCCATAGTGACACCGCCACCCCCAACACCGTTCCCACTATACACCATTTCTGTATGACCACTACGCCATACAATGTCCCCTGCCTGCCAAGCCTCATTGATACTAATCTCTTTAAATCCTGCCTGTAATAGATATCCCTCCTCTGTTCTTGTGGTGAACCATGGATTCACTGAAAAGAACCCACCTTCTGTAAGTGCTTTTGAAATAAAAGAGCTACAGTCATAATAAGTAATACCGTTCACGGTCTGCCCTCTTCGGTATTGCTGAGAATATCCAATATTAGGGGCATTGCACGCATTGACCGCCCACTGATAGGCTACATTAATATTTGGCATTTACTACCCTCCTTAAAATGTTTCACGTGAAACATTTTGTTCCACGTGAATAAAAATTAAACCATATATAACATATCTTTCGCGTAAACGAATTCAGTTCCACAAGCACGTGCCAGTCCTCCGCCAAATGTTCCGGGACATTCAACACCGTTCGGGTCTTTTCCCTGTAATAAACATAAGATTTCAAGAGCTGTGACAAGATACTGTGTTTCACCGCGTTTCACATAATGCTTACCCGCTTTTTTTCTTGTCTTTTTACCAACTAATCCGTCCTCACCAATGAATGGTTTGCCGTAATCAGCATTCATTGCTCTCTGCACTACACGAACCGCCATTCTTTTAGTGTTTATTCCAACAATACCGTCAACAGCGATTTGAACGCCCGTAAAATTAATTGCGTGCTGTTGCCCTAAAGCAATCAATTCATTTCTTGGGTTTGAGTGACTAGTAGACGGAGGTGGTGTAGTAGGTGTAGCACTTGAAGCTCCATAGTCTTTGTAAACGTGGTTCACATCACATCTTCCATTAATACCATCAACAGACCCGTTACTGGTATACTGCCAAATGTCAACATTGTCTACGCCTAACACATTCGAGTATCTAGCTATCCACAAATCATATCCCCATGTTTCACCGATATAACTCTCAAACCATGATTTACTAGCGTAGATTCCTGCTTTATATCCATGTGTTAGCATTGCATCACAAAAGCGCTTTGCGTTGTGCTTTGCTACTCTTTGTGTCCCTTTTTCTTCGCTGTCAAAAAAGACAGGTAGATTAGGTGTGTGTCCTTGTAACAATCTAAGACAATGATTGATTTCACCCTCGATTCTAGCTGTGGTTTTTGCGTAGGAATAAAAATATACTCCATATGGAATACCCAACCGTTCACATTCACTGACGTTTCGACTCCATTGTTTATCGTCTTGCGATGCCATGTCTTGCCCGTATCCGCATCGAATAATTACATAATCGACAGCGTTTTTTAATCTCTCAAAATCAATGACACCGTTATGATATGAGATATCTACAGCCTTTTTACTCATGTTTCATGTCCTCCTTACTATCAAAAATATCACAGATACGTTGTAGTGCTAACGTATTATTATTTAGCGCATTTGTAATATCTGTCATTTCTTCCTTGTGTTCTTCCGTCATCTTTTCAATTTTTTGGTCATTTTTATCCTCCCTGTACTTGACATACCACATGGACGCACACGCAACCACGGTCGGAAGTCCTAAACTATTAATTAATGTGATAACTTCATTTGCCATGATATCACCTCCTTTTTTCTATCATAACACAAAAGGACTTATTTGTAAATAAAAATGTTTCACGTGAAACATTGTCCACGTGAAACATTTTGTGTACGTAACAAAATAATCGAATCAAAGGGAACGCAAAACCAAAAATTGATATCAGACTGCTTGTCTATGTGCGTGTATATCAATTACAATGTTCGTATTATTTTGGGTACGATATTATGATATCATATATTATTTAAAATGTCAATGTTTCACGTGAAACATTAAAAAGATATGACATCAAATATCATGTTCTTACATTCCAAATTTTCAAACAAAAGTAAACCTCTGTTAAAGTATTCCCGTAACATCGTAACGATATAATGGGTCGAGTTGACACGAATAGCAGTATTGTCTATAACATCGGTTTTTGTAAAACATATTCGTGTAGGGAAACTATCATCTGCACCTGTTGACACGTATAGACACACATCGTATTTTCTTACATTATATAGATTATCATTGTACTTAATTGTACAAATATAACGTGACTGCCCACTTGGTTTACCAATCAGACATTCATTGTCATTTAGATATTTATTCTCGCTCGCATACTCATTATAGTCAGCACCCCGAAAAGCTCTTGCAATAGCGCTTTCCTTATACGCTGTTGAAGCGCTTTCATTATAAGTTCGCTCAAATACCCAACCGTCTCCTCGTAAAAATTTGGTATCTCTCTTTAACATTTTATTGATACCAAACACGCTATAGTAAGGGTTTAACAAAGAGACTGTATTCGATGCCATATATAGCATAACTCTCCTATGCTGTTTACCATGTCCCGAACTGATAGTTGTAAGCAACGACAGTAATTTATTTACCTCGTTTGGTAAATATATATTATCTTCGTCTTGATATTCATCAAAAAATACAGAACGGATATTGACGAATAACCCACGCATTTTTTTATACTTTCTTGCGACAGATAACGATAGGCAATATCCACACGGCTCTTCATTTAGAAATAATTGAACAAGTGAGCCGTTCATTAAACTCTTTTCAGTCATGACATACCCGTCAAATTTTTCAGATATATCGCCAAAATATGTATCGGCACAATTCTTCATATCAACTACATTTCTATATAAATAGATAAATTGGTTTTCTGGTCTGTATTTATCCTTTAAAAAGTCAGATACTTGTCTACACTTGATAGAATAACTTTTCCCTGCCGTTCTATTGCCATCAACTATATAAATATCGGGGATATTCCCGTTTTTATCCTTTAAAGTTAGTAATCTATCACAATGATAATAGCCATCATTTTTCATTTTAACACCCCCCTAATGTTTCACGTGAAACATTTTTTATTTAAAAAAGAGGGGGTAGCATATTGCCACCCCATTAATAAGAAGAGAAATAGAACTGTTTCTCACGTCGTTATATTATAAATTTGACACATCCAAGGTACAATTTATATAATCGCGCCCTGCTTTTGTCTTTCCGCTAATTTTAATAATAGAAAATTTTTCACCGTCCATCACGCTTTCAATGTCTTTCAAAGACTGCCTAAATGTTGCAGACTGTCCAGAATATACTTTCTTATCGGGTGTGATAATGCTCACAATCTCCTGTATATCTCCATTATCTTTAATATCATTAAAGATAATATAACCGTCTACAGGAATAGACTCGCCATCTTCAATATTTTTTAATGGTTCAATGTCGGGTGCTGTGGTCATAAGATATTTTTCCACCTTTGTGAACTCTCTACTCATTTCCTTAATTTCTACCATGTTAATTTCCTCCTATTTTTTCCTTTTAATCTTCCTTTTTCATTTCCTGCAACTCTGCTTCAGTAACAATTTTTTCACTCTTAACATCTGAGTTGAGTAAGAACTGCTCATCAGTCATAACACGTTTTTCCAGTTTAAATTTAATATCTAAAATGCAAACAATGTCACCTTTGTACTGCTTTTCAATCAAGATTTCTGCTTTTTCTCTTGTCTTACAATTTGCTAGTTTTTCGTCAAAGCAATCTTTCTTGATTTCTCCCGTCTCCTTGTCTTTGTAGATTCTTTCAACGGATACCTCCGCTGTTACTAATGTCCTTGTAAACATCTTTTTTCCTCCTTTTTTCTGCTTTCTTTGAGTGTGAATTGCAATGTAATATGTTTTATTTATTACACTATTATAATAACATAACAACTAAATATAGTCAAGTATTATATCATAATTTTTTTATCTTTTTGTTTGTGTATATTGAAATCTTTATTTCTTAATACAATACCACCTTTTACTCGTTCCGCTTTTAAGTTACATGATTTCATCTCAAGTCCCTGTGAAAGTTCTGATATGTCTCTACCCTCTTCGACAAATTTTCTTTTAGCTTGACTACTCATGCCACATGCTTTTATATCTAGATAGGGTTTCTTAACGGGTTCTCTATCTTTTTCAATAATATGCTCAGCATACGTTTTTTGCCTTTCATAATAGGCAAAATCAAAAGTCGCCTCGCAACCCCAACAACAAAAATCTGTAGGATGTTCAACTACCATTTTCGCATCTTCCAATCCTAATAAATGAATAGAATCAGTGTCAGCATAACAAAATCTATCATAATTTGCTATAGCGTGGCGTATTGTAAAGTTCATAGCATATGAAGTAATAGCACTACCAATAGGGATATACCCTACTTTCTTTTCATGCTCCTCATGTAAGATAAAACTGATAATACCGTCCTTACTAAGATATGGCTCTTTATATGAGGAGTTATCCGACATAGCAAATTTACCGTAAAGATTATTTAAAAAGAGTTTCGCTTTTTGTCTTTTAAAACCTTTTGAAGTTCTTTTTTCTTCACCATACTTATCTATGTATTCATCAAAAAAACCTGTACTTGCATAAAACCACACATAATCATATACAGCTAAATCATATATTTCATACGTTTCATTAAATAATTCCCAATCAGTACAAGTCATGGTTAGCGTAACATTAGTATCATGCATTTGACCGTCAATATCACGATAATATCTATAGTATTCACCTTTATATCTAACATCAGATGTATATAAATTTTCGTTTGCTTTATACAAGGCACTATGTCTAATGTGAACCCAAGGAAAAAATCCTGCTTTTAATCGAAAACGGCAATTGAATCGTATAAAAAAGTATTTATTAGTAGAACTAATAAGTTCTTCTGGCGGTGTACCTCTGTGATATTCACCGTGACCGAATGGATATATATTTCCAGAAACACTATGCATCATAGATGGATATAGAGAATTTACATCATATACCAACCCTGCACCAACGGGCATATGCGCGTACCTCGGATTGACATAGCACCACCCTCCGTGATAGGAATTATGAATATAATCCCACTGATTCCATGTTCCTGTAATAGATTTATCGAGATAATCATCTCGAATATCAGGAAATAACTTCTCATATTGTTTACCGTCATAAAATCCTTTAAATTCTGATAAACAACATGAACCAATAGTCAATTTATCGTGTTTTTCATTAAACATCATTTCAAGAGCCTCTTTTAACACTAACACATCATTTTCAATATACTTTTTCTCATTATCTGATATATCACAATAGGCATATCTTTCACCCTCATATTTCATCTCTAATTTTTGATGTTTTGTTTTAAAAGATTCTCCTATATCTTTCAATGATGAGGGCATAAGCTTCAAAGAGTTCCGAATCTCCAAAAAAGTCTTATTCCATTTTAATTTTAACCAATACCACGCTCCCATATCAGAGATGCAAGTCTGAAACTCTTTTGACCTCATTTCTTTATCTTTACAGTGAACCCATTGCCAACCCTCTTTTAATAGAAAGTCAACTATAAAAGAACCGTCAAAAGCTAGGTTATGAAAGTACAATATATTATTTCCTTTCATTGTTAGAAATCTATTTAAAAAATCTCTTATAGAGTGTGTTATTGTTACGGTTTCGGATTCATCATATAAAGCCACGTCAGCACCCGACCAGACCTCTGCACTGTCTTGTTTTTTACCTTTTTCCCGTTCTACCTTTTCACCCCAAACAGTTGTTTCAAAATCGCACGCCCAAAAAGTAATATTCTTTTCACGTGGCATTACACTCACCACCTTTTTTATTCTTCTTCAATAACAATATCTTGCTCTTGTAAAAATTCTTGAAAATCTTCTGTGGTATTAAGAACACCCATTCTACGTAAAATATTCCAAAAGACAGCATCAACCGTGGCTTTATCCATGTACGGTTCTGTTGGAAATGCTTCGGGCTCTTTAGAATATGTATACGCAAATAACGCTCTTTCTTTATCTGATGCATTATATAATAAAGCGTCTGTTTTTTCACGTAAATAATCAGCTGTTTTTGGTGCGAAACTTTCTAAAGAATCATACCACGAATCAATAATAGCTTCATAATCTAATACAGGTGTTGCTATATTTACCCTAATACCTCTCTTTTGTAAGGCTTTTAATTCCTTTAATCCATATTCATGGATTCTTGCGTACTCCTGTTGTTGTGGTGTTAATTTTATGAAAACTCTATTAATTTCAAGAGCGTGTTTACGTCCGTACTCTTTAGAACTTATTAACTCACCTGTAATCATATTTACAACAGATGCTTTATCACGTATTTCTTTAGCTCTCTGTTTTTTCAGTCTTTCAATAGACGCTTGAGTAGGTTTTTTCACTCGCTTAATTCTATCTACCTGTACACCTTGTTTTTGCTGATTTCTAACACGTGCTAAATACTTATTATATTCTTTATTGTATTGCTGTTGCAAAATAGAGGCTTTTACGCGTTTCTTTTTTATTTTCTTATTTGACATGCTTAACTATCCTCTTTTTCAACTTTTCTTAATAATAAACCATGTGGAACACGAGTATATTCAATATAATCTCCTGCATGAATGTCTAAATCTTTTACTGCTTCTTTCGGGAGCATGACACGGGCGGTATAACCGCCTGTGCCACCTTTTGTAAACATTACTTTATAGCGCAATAATTGATTTGTTAATTTTGCCATAATTTTCCTCCTTATAAAATATTAAATACTTTCCATGTGAAATCTGAAAAGTGCTCTGCTATGAATGATACAGAAGATAAGAAAAGATATAGTAAAAATGTTGCCATAATTATAACTGATAAGATTCCCAAAAAAGATGATATTTTTTCTAATTTGGTAAATGACTCTTTTTCTTCTGTAGTTGTATGCCTTGCTATCCATTCTGTAGGAGTTTCATGCAATGTTTCACGTGAAACATTATCTGAATCGATTTTATGATTTTGAAATGTCTCTATATAGTCTTTATTTCCCTTAGTATCAATGGTATAGGCTTCTCCATCAAAACCCACATAAATGTTTTTATTAGTATACAAATTTTCTACCCAGTAGGGTTCGTCTACAAATAAGGCTATGTAGTTGTTTAGTGAGTTTTCAGTGTGAAAGTCGTGTATTTCTACACCAAAATCTGTGATATTATGTAATCTGTATTTAATCATTTTTACCTCTCCTTAAAAATCTTGAATAATATCTTGTTCCCCATATATTGTCTATAGAATTTAAAATAACCTCATATTTACTATAGTCTACGTCATTAATTTGTTGACATAATGTTGCTACTCTGCCCCATTGAATATGAAAACTATCTCTAGCATTATCATATAAACCCCCTAACACATCTTTAAAAAATTCAATTAATTCTACACTAATACTTGTACTAAATATATATAATTCATCTTTAATATAAAAACAATAACAAGTATTATCTATTGAAACCGTAACAATAGAATCTTTAGTGCTATACCTCTGCACTATTGTTAATAAGGTTTCGTCTGTGCATAACGCCTCACTTCTAACTATGTGCCCTGTATTAGAATTAATTACAACGACTTTAACTCTATTAATTTCTTCGTTCATTTTTATACCTCCTTTTTAACATAAATCATCTATACTATTATTAACAAACTCTAATTTCTCACATACAAATTTCTTACAATATAATCTACCATCACTTGTTACAATAAAAATATCACTAATATGTGTAGACGCATCTTCGATAAAATATACAATCACGTCAAATAATTTATCGTCTAATGATAATGTTGTGTGCAATGTCTCATTTGCTTTATCTTTTAAATAATCAATAAAACCATCAACAGTGCTAGACTTCATAATATCACAAAGTTCCTTACCAAAGCTATCCCATATTTTTTCGTCATATTTAATCTTCATTTTTATTCCTCCTTTTCATAGTATCTTTTTTCCCAACAAGCATATAATTCACGTAGTCTGTTTTCTTCATTATCTCGCTCTATATCTGTAAAGTCTGATAACTCTAAATAGGCTGATATCCTACCCATTTGCATTATGAAAGCTACTAAAGCTTTATCATACTTCCCTAACTCAATGTCTTGTTTAAATGTGTCATAAAATAATTGATACTTTTCATTCATTATTTTTTCCCTCCTTATATTTACTAGGTTTCCTTGTTTCTATAATTATAATACCACACGCCTGTTCGTTTGTCAAGTATTTTTTCGTGCTTTTTTAATCAAAAGGGGGTCGTGGTCTCATTGGGAATAACGAAAGCCCT
>ERZ791729.652-NODE-652-length-15758-cov-3.273833_pt1 | contig 15758 bp, 18 predicted proteins | sample MGYA00510043_ERZ791729 | MGnify/ENA primary metagenome ERZ791729 (study PRJEB30046, sample SAMN00715149) | human gut metagenome | study: EMG produced TPA metagenomics assembly of the A metagenome-wide association study of gut microbiota in type 2... | reverse complement strand
CGTTCTGCTTGCAGACATTTGCCAGCAGCAGGTCGATCTGGTAGTTGCCCGCCTTGGTGGGGCAGCCCTCGCAGGAGCAGGCGATGCCGCAGGAGTACAGGGTCTCGTTCAGGTGGGTCATCTCGATGAGCTTATCCTTGATGTGGCTGGCCTTGGCAGCGCCATTGTAGTCAGCGGCAACAGCAGCAGCACCAATCAGAACATCGCCTACGCCGACCTTGCAGCCGCCGTAGCTCTGGCGGTGATAACCGGCGAAGCGCTCCACGATCATACCGGCGAACTCATACTCGCCGTTGAGGAAGATGTACTCGTTGGGGATAAACACATGGTCGAGAACCACCAGTGCTTCCTGACCGCCGAACTTGGCGTTGCCCACGTCGATGGAGGCATCCTGCTCCATCTTGACACGCCCGCGGGAATATTCATTGGCGGCGTTTTCTCCCCAAATATCTTTAATTGTAACGAGAGGAGTTGTTGCGCCAGCAGCTAAAACGCTGGTAATGGTACGACTAAGTTGGGGAGAGTCTTCATAGGAGTAAGTGGTGGATTTAATTTCCGTTTCCTCTCCGGTGGAAACATGCATGAGGGAAACCTGTTCCAAAGCAGGTCGGCGTAGGTGGTGCGCACGACCTTTTCATAATCCCCATCCGTCCAGGGGGAAGCCTCCATGATGACACGCCCCTGAGTGTCGTACTCGTAGCGAGTGTAGCCGCCGTCCGGCAGGGCCTTGACGGAGACGCGGAACTGGCTGTTATAGGTGTAGGACGTGGTGCGGGCTAGCGCGGTGCCGTAGCCCTCCGTGCGGCTCAGGACAAGCCATCCGCCGTCCGTGTATTTCTTCACGACGCGCTCGCAGGAAGAGGGGGTTATTTCCTTAAATCCCTGGACGGTCTTGATTTCCTCCCACTTGTCTCCAGGAAGCATGTTGCGCTCATAGGTAGTGACGATGCGCTCGTCCCCCGAGCCTTCCGTAATGATGGTTTTATTCCCCTCAATGCGGCGAGTCTTTGTAAAGGCTTGGAGACCCTTTTCCTGATTAATGATGATCATTGTCTGGGTGGAGGCGTCCCACTCATAGGAATAAACCTTGACGGGATCTCCCTGCGGGATGGCTTCTCCGCGAGCATTCCTGGAGACCTGGGAGGTGGAATACTGGGAAATGGTCAGTTTGTTGGAGGTTCGACTAAGATCCAAGATGCCGTCTCTGGAACTGGTAATGCGCGTAACGTCTCCCTGAGAATTCTTGGAAACCTGGACCTGAGAATCGTATGTCTGCTTTGAGACAACAGCCCCGGTGGGTGTTGTCATGGAATGGACACTACCGGAGGAGAGGTTCAACGTCTGGGAAGAACCGTCCGGCTGGACAACTTTGACGAATGAAGCATTACCGGTGGTGCAGGGCGTCATATCCGCATTCAGGTACTGGGCCAGGGACGAGTCCTTCCGCGAAACCCCGGAACGGTCTGCCGTCGCCGACCCGTCACTGCCCTTGAAGGACATCGTGCCCCCGGATGGCAAGTTGATTTTAACCGACTTGGTGGAAGAATCGTAACTGGACTTCATGTCCATTGGTGTATTGTATGTGGCCTTGATGCAACAGTTGACATCATTCCCGAGAGCCGCATTACGAGCACGGGAGGAATTATTCCCTTCAGGATTACCTCCAACATTAAGAACCCCATCGCACATACCACCATCCGGAGTGCCGCCAAAGCCAATACCTTGAGCCGTATCTCCATCACCGTTGTCACAATCATCATCGCAGTCTTTATTTGTACAATCCGGACACGGTGTATCATCCATCGTTGGTGGAACGCTGCTGGAGCTGGAGGATGACTCGGAGGACGAACTGGAAGAAGGCTCCGAAGAGGAACTGCTGGAGGAAGAGGAGGAGCTACTGCTCGAAGAAGATGAAGAAGAACTGCTGCTCGATGAAGAGGATGGTACGCTGGAACTTGACGAAGATGAGGGCACACTGTTGCTCGATGAGGACGTGGGAGGGCTTGACGAGGAAGAGGGAGAACTGGAACTAGCCGACGAGGAGGGGGCGCTGGAGCTTGCCGAAGACGAGGGGAGAGCAGAGGAACTGGAAACCGGAGCAGCGCTGCTGGAGAGCGAGGGGGCCGCCCCGGGCAGACGGGAGGCGGGGGTGGCGTTTTCCGGATTGGAGGCCGGAGAGGCGGAATCTGAAACAGGCATATTCATGACAGGACGCAAAATGAATGGTTTGAGCACACACAGGACAGAAAAGCAGGAATAAAAACCTTCCTGTCACTCTACACAATCAATCTTCAAATCCCTTGTGTCAAGATTCAAAATAAATAATTTTCCAATCAAGAAAAGATTAGGAAGGAAGATGGAAACAGATACCACGATTTCCCCGGAAAAGGCGAAGGGAAAAACAAGACTCCCCCGGCATGAAGAGTGGAGGGAAAATGGGCAAGCTGCCCTGGTTTACTGGACCCTGCCGCGCAGGGGCTCCAGGCGGGTGTAGAAACTGGTCCGTCACGCCGGGAATAACGGGAAAGGCGGCCGTGTCCGGCAACCGCCTTTCTCTTCGTTATCCGTCAGTTCCAGCAAGGAAGCATGATGGTTGTGATTCCAAATTTAATTCGATCCACGCCCGAAGGCGACAAGTTCTTCATCAGAACGATTCCTTTCTACAACAGGAGGGGGGATGTCAAATGATTTTGCTGTTTTTGAGGGGAAGATTTAAAGCTGTATCAAGATTTTTCAACGAGATTCGATGAAGAGAGGCCCGACTCTTCTTTATTACATTCTGTCGTAACGTCGGGTGAAGCGTCGGGTTGACCAATTTTTTTGAAAGCCTCATTGTCTATATATTGAATGTAATTTTGTATTTTCATCTTGTCCCATCCTGAAACTTCCTTTTGAATTGTGTCAAGATTCTCTCTGATAGATTGGAGACATTTCCATTCCCTTGATCTTGTATCAGTCTCTTCTCGATAAAATCTATTCATTACGATGTAGAATAATTCGAGACCTTGTCTATAGGGAACATTTTTTAGGGACCTACATACTTGACTAACCATCCAACAGATCACCTCTTCCTCTCTATCTAGGTAAACAAATAACCTTGACAAATTTTCAAAGTTATGTATATAAACACACTATGTGTGATTCATTTTTTGAAATTGTAATTATACCTCCATATAATGAAAATGGAAAAACAATCTATCCATTTATTGTAAATTTTAATGGAAAAGAACTTATCAATGAAAAGTATCAATCCATTGAGGAATATGAAGAAGGAAAACTGAAATTTGATTTTATTAAAAATAAATTTATCGAAGGTGTAAGATCACAGTTTAATAAAAATATTTGTCAATAAGCTCTCGTAATATTTTTTCAGCTTCTTCGGGAGTTATACTATCCGAAAGTTTAATCGGTATAATTTCATTTTCTTTATTCATTTACATTTATTTATCTTCATTTTTAGAAAACAACAAAAAACGGTGACTAGATATTCTAGTCACCGTTTTTCATAATATACTTATCATCAAACAATTGTTTGATATAATCGCGAATGACTTATTCCTTATTTTCTATTATTACACCATTACTAATTTCTACGTGTGATTGAAAATCACTCCAATCATCTAAAATACCTTCAAATTCGATTCTATCACCGACTTTATATTTTAGACCTTTTTCCTTTTCACTTTTCTTTAAAATGACTTCTACTTCAGGAGAAGAAACTAAAAGTTCACTAGAGGAATAACTCATTCCTCCTAAAGAAACCGTATTGGAATAATTCATTATAATAGACATACTTAGTACTCCGAATGTAGTCTCAATTTCTCCAACCTTACCAGACCATCTCACTTTTTTCCCTTTAAAATCTTTCCATTTTTCCTTTTTGAAAATCTCAGTTGCATCGCTGTTATTTCCATAAATCTTACCTACGTCATTCCAAGTAAGGTTGGACAAAGGGATTTTAGACGTGTCTTTTTCTTCTGGAGATACATCACAGGAGGTTGTGCCCATGATTACTACCGCAGACGTCACTGCGGTCAAAATATGTAACTTCCTCATAATAATTCTCAGTTTCCAGAAACGGTAGTTGTATACTTGTTATAGATACCCAAGATACTATAGACCTTGGTATCTACCGCCGAGACAGTCTTGATGCCTCCGTTCTTTTTGGCCGCTTCAATGGAGGAGTCTCCCAGGGCAACCAATCCGCAATAGGATTTGGATTCAGATTGACCAGTTCTGATGCCGCCAGCGGATGTCGCATGTACAGGCTTGTTGACGTCTGAATAGACGACGCCGATAGGTCCCATTGTTCCGCAACTGCACAGAAGTGTTGCGCCCAGTATTCCAAGTAATAATGTCTTCATAGTTCTTATCTCGTTTTGATGAATCCCCGGAATGGGAACTCATCCGCATAGTACGAGATAGAAACTGATTGTAAACAACAAAATATCCTAATTCGGGTTATTTCTGAAGATAGGTTATCCTCAGAAAATGCTCAGGAAGAGGGATAGTCTCCAAGAGGAAAAATTGCGTTCATTCCTTAGGATGAAGCGTAAAAAAATGGGACTGTCTCAAGTAGAACTTTCCGAGATGTGTAATCTTCCTCAGTCATTCGTTTCCAAATATGAGACAGGAGAAAGGTATTTGACCTTTTTGGAAGTATTATCTCTTTGTAAATTACTCAATATCAATATACTTGATTTGATTAAGGAATTGGAACCTTGACATTTATAGTCAGATATTGTTTCATCAGAATAAATGAATATTTCTATTCCCATTTATTCTTTTGAAGAAGGTAAAACAGAATCACTGATTTTTCCAGAGTGTTCATTATCTCTAAAAAGACAGAAAAAACTTTCTTATCAATGTTACGAAGAATTTTTTTTCTTTATAAAATTAAATGGAAATTGGTACCCTTTGTCAAAAGAACAAAATGATGAATTGGATATAGAACTAAAAAAGTATAATTCAAGAATGATTTCCTGTAAGGCTTTGAGAATCGGAAAATCTATTTGTAATGACCAAGTTTTAGTAATAAAAACACAGTGGACAGATAAGGAAAAACTTATTCTTGAACATAATCGTCCGTGGTAAGATCTACTTTAACATATTCTTCACCGATCCATTTATAAAATCCATCCGGTCTAATATAAATTGCGTTAGGATGTTGTTCTTTCCATTCGCTATATAATATTCCACCAGGCGGAATATCATCAGATGGAATTTCCCACCATCTTTCAACTTCGGTTGAATCAATATTACTATTAGGGGATTCTTTGTTTTCCATAAACTTACTTACCTTCAATTTTCCAAACTCATTTCACCAATTCACAATACATCATTCTCTTACCAACCATTTTGGTAATCGTATCTACTATACATTCCATCACTTCGACCTTGGAGGTATTATGCCTATAGGAAAACTCATGGATATATCTCTTCAAATGCTTAGGAGACATATAATGGTAAACGCCATAGTAACCTCTCTTCAATAGAGACCAGAAACTTTCAATGGAATTAGTATGAACCTCTCCATTGACATACTGTTTCCCCTTATGGTTGATGAACTCATGGATAAATCCGACAAGTCCCTTGTAAGACTTGAACTCATCCGTAAACACATTGGAATTCCTCTCAACATGTTTTCCAATGAATCCTTGTAAATTGTAAGCGGATGTATCGTCGATATGTTTGACGATCACCTTTCCGTTTCTCTGTTTGGCTCCGATGACAATCAATTTACCTACTGAGCCTCTTCCCTTATTCAGCTTCTTGGAAAAGTGTTTGTTGGATTCCTTTCCTCCGATGAAGGTTTCGTCTACTTCCACAATACCGTCCAACTTCTCCTTTTTATCCTTCATCCAAACTTCCCTTATTCTGTGACAGAGGAACCATGCACTCTTCTGAGTGATTCCAAGTTCTTTTGAAATCTGGATAGAAGAAATGCCTTTTCTGGAAGTCGCCAACAGATACATGCACATCAACCATTTGTGAAGAGGTAATTTGGATTTCTCTAAAATTGTACCAAATCTGACGCTGAAGAACTTTCTACAATCTTTACAGCGATAGGGCATCGGTTTTTGATCCTTACATTCGGTAATATTATGTCTACCACAGTGAGGACACCGGACATTACCATTCCACCTTTTTAACTCAAAATACTTCCGGGCAGATTCCTCATTGGGAAATTTGGAGAAGAACTCATAGAGAGAAATGTGTTTGAGCTTAGTTTTTTCCATATCATCGCTTGGTTGATATGGAAATTTTGTCGTGTTTTGATTAGTTTGTACGCGTTTATTTTCAGCGTATTGAGAATTATTTTGTATTACAATTTTCTTACCCATATTGGGCGAGTAGAAAATTGTCCTCAGAATTGAATGATATAAAAATTAATGGAGGTTAAACTGAATGAAAATTAAATAGACCCTTGTTTTTAAGATTGACAAACATCTGAAATATTGTAAGTCTACTTTCAGATGCATATGAAATGCATCAAAACAAAAAAACGAAGGGTCCGAAAATCTCAATTCGAACGTAATCAACTTAGAAAATACGATGTAAATCTTTCCCTTTATTACAATAAAGATTTACATAAGAAATCTAAACTAATACGAAAACGTTCATATGTGAAAAGAGAGTAAGGTTATTGTATAATAGTTTTCCCGATACTGAAAACAGTATCGGGTTTTTATTTTCTAAATTTCCTGAAAATGAAGAGGTGATCTGTTGGATGGTTAGTCAAGTATGTAGGTCCCTAAAATATTCCTTGGAGAAGGAGAGTGCAATCTCAGAATCGAGACATAGCAGGAATGATCCTTATGACGTACGGAAATGGCACAAAATGATTGGCAATAGGCAAGGCATATGAAACATTATGGGCAACAAACCTCCCCCGCTTAGCCTGTTAGTCTGTTGACTCGATAGTGATGCGTACATGGGGAGGTCTTTTTGTTTCTACCTATGCGATACTCCAAACCCCATCTCTCTTTTGCCGACCAGGCTTCCCTTCTCCTCAACCGGGGGATGGTTGCTACTCAACAAGAATTGATGAACGCTTTGGAACAAGTCGGATATTACCGCTTGAGCGCTTACTGCTTTCCCTTCCGGGCCGTTGACCCCGTGACAGGAACTCGGCAAGATTTTTTCCGGTCAGGGACTTCCTTCGACACGAAAAGGAGAGGGAAAAATGGACAATGCCCTGTTCTATTGATTCCCTGCCGTAGACGAGGAAATCAACGGAGAAATCCTTCCTTCTCTTCCGAAAGGGCAAGTGTAATGGAGGCTTAAATGACTTTGCCGTTTTCAATCTCCTCTACGCTTTTCAAAAGGAGGTTTGAGAGGGCATGGTAAGAGTCGATCGGATTTACGAATTTCTTTGATTCCAATAACTCCTTTATCTGGCTTGCTGTTTCCAGTAGTTCTTTATCCGCTTCCGTCAATTCCATGGAATCTGGTAAATTTCCTGTTGTCAATTCGTATATTTCCCGTTTGGTTTCCACAAATGCTTTTGGCCATACCTGACCCCATATGAAAAGCATGGATTCTGCATAACCGATAATAGGACGCATATCCATCGAGTCATGATCGGCTTTATATTCATCTGGCGGCAATGAAAGAATATTACTGTATTTAGAGATAATTTTATTAATACGCGTAATGACGGAAGGATGCGATTCGCTTGTCCATCGCAGGTTATTTAAGAATTGGAGGAACGATAGTGATAGGGCAACCATAGTACCAAAGAGAACTTTTTCTTTCTTGCTCTGATCTGATTTTGCATCGAAGAAAGCTTCCATAGCCAAGTTGTCCGCCTCGTACTCTATGGATGGGCCACTCTTTTCATGCCCACAGTAGGAATGGGCGCATTCATGAAACAGAATAAAAGCCACGGCATGCAGTGCAATTTCGGAAGCAATTGCTTCCGAATCATCTTTATTATATTTTTCCATTATATCTCCAGGAAGAGGAATATGAGGAGGCCATTTATTTAATTCATCAAAGATTGCTTGATGAGGATTGATGTTTATCATTTTTAAGAGACACAACCTTCTCATATAATAATCTATTGCTTCAAGTTCTTCTCTGCTGGCAGTTCTTATATCCTTTTTATTTTCTTTAACAAAATAATCATAATGAAAGATAGTCAGGCGAGTCAGACACCAATAGGTGTCAATGCATCCTGTGGTAATATTTATTTGTTCACTCCCGTTAGAAAATTGTTCTTTATTTGCTATAAAATTATGAGATAAATGTATCCGTATAGGTATTTTTTTATAATGTTCTCCAAAATACGGAATAGTGATCATATTTTCCAATAGAGATAAATTGCGGATAAGATTTATAGCCGGAGATTTATATGCTTCTTTGTTCCTGCAAATTACATAGTGATCACCTACTGGAATACATTCGTCATTTTGTACCATATCTAAATATATTCTATTGTGATTGAAGTACCCCGGATGTGATCCGGGGAAGAGGGATCAGGCCTTGAACTGATCCTTCAGTTCCTGAAGGATAGAATCCCGGTCTTCCGGGGTCCAGAACCCCGATACGAAGTCAAACCCCTCCTGCCCGGGGGAGGAGAAGTAGTCCCGGATGATTCCCTGACAGTCCCGGTACAGGGGAGACTCGCTCACTTCCCGTACAATGCCGGGGAACATCAGCAGGTCTTCCTCCGTCTCCATCGCTACGGCACGGAAGACGTCACGGGCGTGTTTTTCCGCCTGGGAGTAGTTACCCTTGCGAGCTACCGGCTCCTTCTGGTAGGAAAGAAGCCGTTGCTTGAAGGCGGCAAGTTTCATCATCACTGCCGTCAAGACATTCGGGACGGTCAGGAGAAGGCCGTCGTATTCAAAGGAGAAGTGGTACTTAAAGCCGAGGAGTTCCGGATTGGTGCGTCCGTGGATGCCGTAGTTCCGACCGCGAAGAGACAGGTTTTTGACGCGCATCCGGTCCGTTGCCAACTGGTCTTTCAGGGAGGGAGGAGGCAGTGGAACGTGGAATTCCAGTTCAATATCCACCCCTCCATCCCAGGCCCACCGGCGGTTGTTGGGGGCCGGGTCCGGAACGAAGCCCTGCTGCGTCAACAGTTCCTGGATTTGGCCCTGGGCCTCTATGCTGGCAATCAGGCTGGGACTGATGCCCATGTCCATATCCTTAGTGGTACGGGGGATGCTTTCCCCCGTCCATGATGCCATGGGGATGAAATGGGGAACGGTTCCTTCCTGGTCCCGCAACCATTTTTGCTTGAGGAGAAGGCCATAACCCCCAAGGATTTGGACATGGGCATCAAGCCGCTGCAAGGAGGGCCAGATTTGTTTGAGTGAGCGGTCCAGCGGGGAGGTGAAAGAAGGATTCATGAGCGTGCAAAGTCAATTAGTTGAGGATAACGGAAGTTGACAAGATCCGTGTATAGCTGCCGGGCGGTTTCCTGCTGGCGGGCATCCCCCCGGGAAGCCTGAATCCAGGTTATGACAGGGCCCGACCAGATAGAGCGGTCAGATGCTTCTTCCGTCTGGAAGAAGGCAAGAGGAGAATTGATGAATGTGAGACTCAACTGCGAGAAGGCAGGAGAGTTAACTCTCTCCATTTTGCCGTACTCCCCAAAGAAAGCGGGATCTTCCGTCCAGAGGGCGATGGGGCCTTCTTCCCCAAAGGAGGCGTAGCGGCGCAGGGAATATTCCGGAGAGTAGCACCATTTGACCTTCTTTTCATTAGCCTTCATCATGAGCTCCTCCCAGTGCAAGTCCGTGGCGAAGCGGTAATGGTACGGGCCTTTCTCCTCCGGCACCCGCCATTCCTGTTGCAACCTGTCCAGAAGACGGCCAGGATTATGGACGATAATACGGGACTTTCCCACCCTTCTGATCACCCCGTCCTGTTCATAGGAGGAAATCACCCTGGAAAGCTGGCCCTTTGCCATTTTACCGCCCCGAAGTTTCATGCGATCCAGGATTTGCTGCTGACCCTGCCAGAGCTTTTCTTCCAGCAGAACCATAGCCGCCTGAGCGGAAGTGTTGCTATAGGGCCGGGCTACCCGCGTGGGATAGGGGAACAGGTTGGGATTCCCGGAAAGGCGCATGTAGAAAGGAGGCTTTTTGAGAAGGCCATTGCCGCACAGGTCCGCCGCCAGAATATATTCTCCCTGGTCCAGGTGGTCCAGATGCGACTTTGACAAATAAGGCACGATCAAAAGAACTGGGGTAGAGCCTTGTGCCTGCCGCTGCCATGCCGTTTCAATGAAATGGTCGATGAAAGCAGATGAAATCTTGGATTTTATTTCCGGGATAGCCGTAAATGCGTAGGGGACGGAGGGTACGAGGAAGTCCATGGGGACTTCATTCAGAGGCGAGTCCCAGAGAAGCTTGCCTTCCATCAGCGACTTCCGGTCCAGCAACGGGTTCAAGGCGGTCCATTCCGTGTTCATGGACCGGATTATAGTTGGTTTCCGGATTACATCAAGTTTCTAATTTTGGAAACTTGCCGTAAAACGGAAACATTGTTGAAAGTCAGTTGGTTTTGTTGTTCTCTGGGGGAGAGACAGCAGGAGTAGTGCCGAAAATTTCTTCTTTGAGGCCCGTGGCGATATGGTCAAGGTCCGGGAAAACATCCCAGAGATGGAGACCTTCAATCGAGAGGAGACGGCGCAGGTGGGGTTTGTATTTGTGGGGAATCTGTATGGAGACGGGATGGTTTTCAATCATTATCGATTCATACAAAGGAGTATGGAGGTAACGGATGGTTCTGCGACAGGCTTGTTCATTTATGCCGTCCAGCGTCCTCATATTTTAAGGTAACCAACAGCTTTTTCTTCTTTCAGCCGTTTTCCTCGGCACCCTGACTTATGAGTCTACACGCCTGAACAATCCTGCTCCTTTATTAGCTTGTGTGATTACAAAAATTTGATTAAAATTGAATTTTGACTTACACTGAACTAACTTCAAAAAAACGCCATGCCATACCGAACTCTTTCTGCACCTCTTTCAATTCAAGTGGAACTTACCGAAGACTGTACGCACTTGTGTCGCCATTGTTATTGCTTTTTTCGTCAAAATGGTAATTGCCAACACAAGAGTCTCTCACGTGAACAGCTAGAGATTCTTGTGGAAGAAATCAAGAAAAACGTAGTTCATAAGGTGACCATCACTGGTGGAGAACCTTTGATGGAACTGGAGAATTTGCTTTTCTTTGCTAAAGAACTTCAGCAAATTCCATGGCTTTCGATTTCTCTCAATTCCAATCTGGTTTTAATGACGGAGGAAATTGCTCAAAAACTTCTGTCAGTCGGCATTAAAGGTGTTTTGACCAGTTTGATGGCAGACACTCCTGAGCTCAATGATTATATTGCTTGTCGAAAAGGAATTTGGCAAAGAACCGTCAATGGAATAAAAATTGCCAAACAAGCAGGGATGCGCGTTATGGCGAATATGGTTCTGACCAAGTGGAACATTGATAGGGTATACCAAACAGGAAAATTTGTTCATTCGCTTGGTGTTGACGCCTTTAGCGCATCGCGGGCATGTTCACCAGTTCCTCTCGTGGAAAGCTTCCATGAAAATTTGATTTCAGTTGATGAAATTAGAGAAAGCCTAAAAACATTGTATAAACTCAAAGATGAACTTGGATTGAGTGTAGATATTCTTACTCCATATCCTTGGTGTATTATTTCTGATATTGAAAAATATCAAGATCTTGCACGATGGAAATGTAACGCGGGGGTTACTCATGCACAAATCGGACCTGATGGGCAAGTTCGCCCTTGTGGACAGTCGGCTCGTTGTTATGGATCTGTCTTTGAAGATGGTCTTGCTGGCTGTTTTGCCAAAATGACAGAATGGCGAGAACAGAAATTTTCAGAACCTTGCAAACAATGTAAATTTTTCACTCGATGTGCTGGCGGTTGCACTGTTGAGCTTGAAAATGCAACGTACCAATCCATAGGAGCGGTTCTTTGCGAAGAAAATGTTTCACGACTTCCTGCGCCAAAACCTCAGACCATAAAAACCGTCATTTTGCCAGATGAGGAACTGAGATTTTTCGGTAGCATAGGAATGCGGAATGAAGAATTTGGGGGGACTATTTTTGCAAAGAACGGTGGTGTCGTCCATTTGGATAGAGCGTCATTCGAAATAGTTCGTAATCTTCAAGGTAAAACGTTTTCTGCAAGACAAGTTGCTCAAGGATCAGATTTTGAACTTGAAAAATTACTCGTGACATTCTCTCGATGGTATCATATAAAGCTTCTGAAGAAAGGAGGTGAAAATCATGACTGAACTATCACTAACATATGATGACGAATGTACTTTCAACGGTGAGGGTACGGTTAACTACGAAGCGTGTAATTACAATCCTGAAGCTCCATGCTATGATGGTGATGGTGGTTGCCGTGACACAAGTCAAGGTTGCCATGGGACGAAGGACTGAACGAATCGTAGTTTTGTTCTCTTCAAGGTAAGCGGAAACGTAGCGTAGCAAAGTGTAAGCTTGCTTTGAAGGGGGCAAATCTAGTTCGCCTCCAAATCGTTTTGAGGTCCGTTTTGGTATAACTCGGCGAGGAGCTTATAGACGTATTCAGGCCATGTCCCGGTTCGTCCTGTAGTTCTAATGAATCTTTTTGTGGATTACGGAATCTGTTTTCTTCAGGTTGATGATACGTTGCGTTGCCAGTTGGGGTAACGGATCATGTGGGTAGATGCGACGGCTCTCTTCTCGTCGACTTTCTATTTGTTTGGGCTGAAATCGGTAGAGGTTGTTTCGTAGCGACCAGATGCGGTGGATTTCGTCCAATGGTTCTATTGGTGGTTGGTGCTCCATACGTTCTCATATTTTGAGGCAACCGACAGCTTTTTCTTTTTTCTGCCTTTTTCCTCGGCGGCCTGACTCATAAGTCAGCACTCCCGCGATACCATGTCATTTGAAACTTTGCCTTGATATGCAATTCCGTGATGAGTTGTAAAAACAGTCTGTAGAAATCAAGTGCTTCCAGATATTCCTTATCGAGAGGAGGGGGATTTGCGCTTTTTTTTCTTCTTTTTGCGGTCTTCTTCCGGCGTGCCGAAGAGGCGAGTGAGGAGGTCTTTGGCGGTGCGGGGGATGTTGGCGCCGGTGGCGGCGGAGAGGGAAAGTGCGCCGTAGCTTGAGACGATGGCGGAGGAGGAACGGGAGAAGGCCCCGCCGACGCCCGCGGCGCGGACCAGGGCCGTCAGGTTGTTGAAGTGGGTGTCCCAGTCCATTTCCTTTTTGTCCGCGACGTGTTCGTATTCCCGGGTAATGGTGCGGGCGATGCCCTGAACGTCAATCAGGGTGCGGGCGTAGGAGTCCGCAAAGACATGTTCCCCGGTGAAAAGGCTAGTGAGGTAGTTGACTCCCTCCCCGGCCAGGGGGATGGTGGTGAGGTCGCCCAGGAGGGGGGTGGCGCCGTACTTTTTCCACTTCTTTGCCTTGTTGTCGTCGTCTTCCATGCCTTTGATCCACGCGATGAACCAGGCGAGCAGGGACGAGGTGACGCCCAGGGCCAGCCAGGACTGTGCGGCGCAGACGCGGTTGCGCGCGGAGCCGGTTTTCCACTCCGCCGCCATGAGGCCGATTTTGTTCAGTTGCTCGGACTTCATCACAAAGGTGAGCTTGGATAAAATTCCGCCCGCGGCCTGGCTCATGCTTTTTTGCGTCTTGGTCAGGGGCTGGGCGCCGAGTTCCAATGACATGCCGACCTGTTCCAGGGCGGCCTGGCGCAGTTCTTCGTCCGTAAAGGGGGAGCCGTTTTCCCGGTTGAGGCTCCTTGAGCGGGCGTAGTAGGCGTTGGCGAGGGCGTGCATGGCAAGCAGGTTGGCTTTGACATCCACGGCTTCGATCAGGTCCATGGATTTCTCCGGAAGTTTTTCCATCCGGGAGTAGCGCTGGCCGGGCATCTGGTTGCCGAGCTGGGCGAGCATGGCTCCCTCCCCCCGCATGCGGGCGGTGAAGTACGGCGTGGCGGCAACCTCCTTCATGGCGATGTCCCCCAGGCCGAGCTTGGAGGCGGCGAGGTGGAAGAGGAAGGAGGAAAACGAGATGTGCTTGTGGGCGAGTTCGCGGGTTCCGTCCGCTTTTTCGAGGATGGCGGAGGGCACCCAGACCGCGAAGAAACCATGGAGGATGGCGGTGGCCTGCTTGAGCAAGACGTAGCCGTTGCCCGCCAGCACGGAAATGGCAAAGGCTTTTTGAAGCATGCCCTGCATGCGGGAAAGGTTCAGGAAGGCGCGGTTGTTTTCCAAGCTGGCGCCGTCAATGAGGTCCATCCAGGAGGAGAGCTTGCCCATCATGTCTTCCCCCAGGTGCTGCTTGAGCTTTTGCTCCAGCGGTTTGTTTTTCAGCAGGGCGCGCCAGGCGGTCGTAATGTGGGAGGTGTAGATGTAGTTATCCTGTTCCGCGGCGGCGGCCAGGAAGACGAGGGTGCCGGATTTGGAGAAGTCCAGATTCTCGGAATGCACGACGCGGTCAATGAGGAGGCCGTACTTGCCCCCGCCGATGGAGCCCGTTTTGGGCTCGGTGAGGGCGTCCTTCTCCCTGGTGGAGTTCCGGTCGAAAGTAGCGCGGAAGTAGTCGGGCTTGAGCGTGAAGGGAACGCCCATGCGCTCTTCATAGACCTGGGCGAGGGTGAGGCCGGTTTCATTGAGTTTCCGGCGGAGGGCGTACCCGTATTCCAGGCCGTCCGGGCCGACGTAATCATAGAGGTCTCCGATACCTTTGTCGTCCAGTCCCTCCCGGCGCAGGAATCCCTTGCGGATGAGGTTGCCCTCGCTGTCGTACACGTCGGCGTAGTCCGGCTGCTCGTGGAGCAGGATGGCGTAGAGGGCGCAGTCGCGCGAGCAGATGAGCTGGCTTGCGGCTTCCGTGTTGGGGACTTCCCGCTTCGAGGTGACGTTGTGCTGGCATTGCCGCTGCTCCGGGGTGCGGGACTCGTATTCGTCCAGGGCCTGGCGGAGGAGAGGGATGTCTTCTTCCCCCGGGACGTTTTCCGTGAGGGTTTCCGTGCGCCGGTCTTCCTCCCGGATGGCCTGCCTGCGAGCCTCCCGCTCTTGACTGGAGAGGGAGAGCCATTCCTGCGCGTCCTCAATGGAGAGGGAGACCTTCACGGTGAGGAGCGGGGCGATGGGGATGCCCGTTGCTTGTGGCGTGTTGAATTGGACGAGCCATTGTTCCGCCGCGCTTTCAGACTTTACTCCGGCAATGCGGCGGATGGTGTCGGACAGCCACGCGGAGCGGTCGTTGGAGGCGTTGAGCAGGGAGGCGTTGGCTTCCGTGATTTCCTTGATGCGGGCACGGGAGAAGCGCTGGCCGAGGACTGGTTCCAGAGCCAGCATGAGCTGGGCGTAGCTCATGAAGCTGTACGGAAGGGAGGCGAGCAGCTTGCGCAGTTTGGTACGGTGGCTGATTTTTGCTCCGGCCCGGCTGGAACCCGAATTCACGGCAGGCAGATTCTTCTGGATTTGACGGGCGGCGGATTTGATGCGGCCCGCTTCCCGGGTCAGTTTTCTTTCCCACGAGTTGCGTCCGGAGAGGATGAATTCGAGGAGTTTTTCCATGGCTTCCCGGGCTTGGGGGAGGCTCATCCCGGCGTAATCCCCGTATGTCTTCCAAGCGAGAATATCCCTTTCGTGCTCCTGCCGCTTTTCTTCGTCTTCCTCCTGGTTGTACAAGGCTTCCAGCGTGGTCATGGCCTCCGCCTTGGCCTGGGATTGAGCGTCCAGCATCTGACGGTAGCGGGCGAGGGTGCGGAT